>Ga0209645_1001131_pt1 | contig 13543 bp, 15 predicted proteins | sample ETNvirenome_6_30_FD_184070 | JGI IMG/M metagenome (GOLD analysis project Ga0209645, IMG submission 184070) | Marine viral communities from the Pacific Ocean - ETNP_6_30 (SPAdes) (version 2) | ecosystem: Environmental > Aquatic > Marine > Oceanic | place: Pacific Ocean | collected 2013-06-19
CAACTTCCAAATGGATATTATCAAACAGAAGTTACTTATCCTGACAAGCCTGATCAATGGACAGACGTAACAAGACGTGAAACTCTTGAAGGCGCTGAATCAGCAATTGATGGAAGCATCGACCACTTCAACAAGAAGTTAGAGGCTACTAAAGGACCAAAGGTTGTAAAGACGTTTGAAAAATAAACTATTTTAATTAAATTTAATATAATATAATGGAGTATAATTTACCAAGTGAGATCGTTAAAGATCTTAACTTTGGCGACAATGCCAAAAATAGAATAATCGCTGGTGTAGACAAATTGGCATCTGCCGTAAAGTCTACATTAGGCGCCTCTGGCAAATGTGTTATTTATGAAGATGCTAGAGGCAACCCGGTCATAACAAAAGACGGTGTAACCGTTGCAGAAAGCGTAGTCTTATATGATCCGGTTGAAAACATGGGTGCAACTTTAATCAAAGAAGCAGCCCGAAATACTGTAAAAGAAGCAGGTGACGGCACAACAACCGCTACGGTGTTAGCTGAATCACTGCTAAAAACAGTAAACTCACCAAGATTTGAACAAAATTCACTAAGAGAGCTAAAAACAGGTATAAATTCAGGCCTTGAAAAGGTCAACGACTACCTTGATACTATCAAAATTGACGTAAATGACGATATGTTGCAAAACGTAGCGGCTATTTCGTGTAATAACGATGAAGAGCTCGGTAAAATTATAGCTGAAGCATACACTACTGTTGGAAAAGACGGTGTTGTGCTCATGGAAACGTCAGAAACTGAAGAAACTTACGTTGAGGTTGTTGATGGTGTGCAATTTGACTCACCATTAACATCACCTCATTTTGCTACAGCTACAGAAAAGCAAAAAGCAGAGCTAGATAACCCGTTAATTTTAATATGCATGTCTGAAATACCTAATGTACGTAAAATACAGGGTATATTAGAGCATGTTATAAAAAATAACAGATCTTTACTAATAGTAGCGCCAGTGTCACAACAAGTAAAGTCGGCACTTTTAATGAATAAAGTAAAAGGTAACATTAAAGTTAACATTATTGACTTACCTGGTTTTGGCCCTACTAAAAAAGATTCATGTGAAGACTTAGCTGCACTAACAGGCGCTACGGTAATGAACGAAGAACTAGGTGATGATTTAGATGGTATAACATTAGATATACTAGGAGAAGCTGAATACGCAACTACAGATATTAATAATACAGTAATAACAATATTAGAAGGAGTAGATGTTGAAGATAGGATTGACCAAGTCGCAAAACTCATTGCAGATGAAAAAAGCGGTTTCTTTAAAAAGAAGTTGGAAGAAAGATTGTCTATGTTATCGGGTTCAGTTGGTATCATCAAAGTGGGTGCTGACTCTAAGGTCGAGCTCAAAGAAAAAAAGGATAGGGTTGAAGACGCAATATACGCGACTAAAGCAGCGTTAAAAGAAGGTATAGTGCCAGGAGGCGGTATAGCCCTCTTTAATGCAGCAAAAAAAATCGAACCTACTAACGTAGGTGAAGAAGCATTGTTTTCTTCTATTGTAGCCCCAATGGCAACTATATTAGATAATGCTGGCATGCCAACTCATGTAGACTTACCAAAAGAACAAGGACATGGCTTTAACGTCGTAACTGGTGAAGTTGTTGATATGGTTAAAGAAGGTATCATCGACCCTGTGCTAGTAACTAAGACAGCTCTTAAAAACGCTGTATCTGTTGTAACTACTATTATATCCGCCGACTGTGTAATTTCAAACATACGAGTAAATGAAAGCAGTTAATCATTATTTAGTAATTGAGCCTATTAAACAAGAGCTTAAAAAGGTTGGTGGATTAATCCTTACTGACGAGGTCAACGAGGATAATAGATATTTAAAAGCAAAAGTCATATCAACTGGTAACCTTGTAGAAGGTATTAACGAAGGCGATGTGGTTTATTACGATAAACACGCTGGACATGGTATTCAGCACAAAGATAATTTTTACGGCGTTATTAAACAAATGGACGTCGTATTAATTGATTAAACCTAAACCATAAACAATAATCCATAAAACATAAACGTAAAAAAAGTATTTATTAATCATTAAAAATTTTAACAATGAAAAATTTTTTGTATTTTGCAGACGCTGGCGGCACTGATGCTGCTGCTGACAACATGGTTGTTCCTGCTGACGCGGTAATTGGTATTAACGCTACAGCTGCTACAACTTGTAACCTTTATTTTAAAAATCCTAGAATTTTAGAGGGTACTGACGGTGACTCTACTAAAAACTACGTTGAGCTAACTTATACTTCTGGTAAGTATAAAGAAGTTTGCGAAGCTATAGTAGGTGCTATTAACGGTGCTCCAGCTACTTCTAGTGGTTTTGTTGTTGTTGCTGACATGAATAATAGCAAGTTTATTCATTCAGCTATTTCAGCAGTTATCATTAAGACAGCTGATGACGACACTAATCCTGATAACTAATAGTTAGTTGAGATTAACTCCTCACGATTTACGTGAATTACAAATCCTTAAGTACTACAGGCTCACTAGAAAGTGGGCTTGTAAGACTTACGGGTTAACAGATGCCGATCTTGAACTTCTAATATTTTTAGATTGTCAAAAACGGTTTACAAGACAAGAATTTATTGATGGTACTTATACCATGAGCTGGGATAAAACTCGGTGGGACAAACTAAGAAAGTTAGGCTGGATTGAAGTGTGGAGACACAGGAATAGAACAACGATTAAATACTCAATATTTAAAACATCGTTTAAATGCAGCCAGTTGATAAGTAGAATATACAGGATACTGTTAGGTGAAGAAGATATGCCTGTGTCAGAAAGAAGTGTATTTTACAATAACAAATCATATACGGACAAAGTCTTTAACAAGGCTATAGACGATATGATAAAAGATAAAGATAGATAATGGGATTTAAACTAGGTAAAGGTAGAACACCAATAGCGGTAAACGGGCGAATATCAAAGAAAATGAGATTTGGTCAAGAAGCCGGAGACGCTGACGTATCTGTACCTGGAACACCTATTATTAGAAAACCGCTAGAGCCTGGCGTTATGGGTGAAGCTAACATGGACGGTAGTATCTACATTAGTGATCAAATCCAGCCTGGTAGCGATATAGAAAAACAAGTGGTCAATCACGAAATGAGACACTCTACAGACATGAAAACTGGTAAGTTAGAGTATGGTGATGACTACGTAAAGTGGAATGGCAACACTTACCCAAGACAAACTATTAACGGTAAAGATATGATAATAGTTGATGGTGTAGCTAAAGAAGCTGGAGACGGTGGATTTCCTTGGGAAAGAGAAGCAAACAACGGAAACGCATATGGTTAATAATATATTAGGTGGTTTATTCGGCAAAGTAGTTGAAAACGCTGAAGGTATACTAGATAAAGTAATAACTACAGATAAAGAAAGAGACGCTGCTAAATTAGCATTAAAACAAATAATGTTAGATGCAGAGCGTGAAGCTTTTGCAAAAGAAGTTGAAGATCGCAAGTCTGCGCGTGATCTTTATAAAGACGACGCTATTATTCAAAAGGTTTTAGCAACGCTGTTCACAGTAGCATATTTTGGTATTACATTTGTAATGTTTAATTACTTTGTTACAAAATCAATAGAACTAGGTGAATTTGAAATTAGCTTCATATCAACAATATTTGGTGCTATGAGTGCTAAGGTAAATACAATAATAGACTTCTTCTTCGGTGGAAGTTCAAAGAAAAACGAACAAGTAAACAATAAATAAAATGGGAATTAATTCAACAGAAGTAAGTTATGGATTTGGACAGTTAGGTAGCGTATATACTGATGCGCCCGGTGATGCTATTAAACCTCCAACAAACAAAGTATTTGTAGCAATAACAATGCTTGCAGACACCGTGTTTGATAGTGGTGCAGGTTTAGTTGCTGATAATCCAACTGTTAGAACAGACGTAAATACTACGGCGGTAGCAGGCGTTTATATAGGCACAGAAAAAGCCGCAGGTGATTTAGCAAATGATGCTGAAACTACAGACGAAGGTTCTGGTGGTAAAGTTGTTGATTCAGTTGTTTTTCCAAAAGGTGTTACTATCTACGGAAGATGGACTGAAATTGACGTAAGCAGTGGTTCAGTTGTAGCTTACATAGGAGCATAATGCTAGGACTAGGAAACAGCATAACAGGTGGCGCTAGCGCGGAGTCAGTTCTTGATCTATCTTCTAAAGTTTTTCATGTTTCTGGGTTTAACGTAACGTCTTCTATTGTAAGCGGCGAAAAACTAGTAAGTGCTATGGAAAACTTAGCTGACGGTAGCAGTATAACCGTAGGGCAATCTGTAGACAATAAAAAACCTATCCACGATGTAGCTGGTAAAGGAGTTCATTTTCCTTTTACTTCTGCTGCTGGTCAAGTAGATCAACTAGATCTTAGTAGCGCTATTACACTAACTGATGCTTTTACAGTATTTTTTGTATCAAAACAATCAACTCCAGGCGAGCAAACCGACGCTTATCAATTTGTAACTGGAAGTTTTACAGATACTAATAATAAATCTTCTATATTTTTGTTTACACAAGAAGACGACGGTTCAGACCCTTATTTTAATATAAGAGCAGCCCAAAGCGGAACTAGTGATGAAATAGGTATAGAGCAATTTCAAGAAGGCATACCTTCAACTGCAAAAAGTTTTATCTGTATAACTAAAGACGCTGGAGTGAACGCTACTGTTAAAGTATATCAATCAACTGCCAACAAATTGGTAGAAGAAATATCAGACAATGACTTTGATGCTAACATAGATTTTGTAATAGATCAAATAGGTGGTTTTGAACCTTTTCAAAATCCAAGCGGTGGTACTGCTGTGCCACAAGGTAATATGCATCTTTACGAATTAGGGGTGTACAATGTAGCTTTAACAGAAGCACAAGTTTATGAATTATCTAACGATATGATCTCTAAGCACAGCATAGAATAACAATTAACAATTAACAATTAACAATTAAATTAAATTAAATTATGGCAAAAAGAAAGACGGCAAAGGTCAAAGACCTTAGGCCAAGTAAAATCAATGATGAGCAATTAACAAAACTTCAAGGTATTGTTTCCGCAATAAACGAAAGTCACGCTAACTTAGGTAGGCTAGAAGTACAAAAACACCAATTGCTTCATCAAAACGAACAGCTGCAAGGAGCTATTAAAGAGCTTCAACAAACTCTTGAAGATGAGTACGGTACTTGCAATATAGCTATTCAAGATGGTACTATAAAATACGAAGAAGATGAGCAAGCTAATTCGTAAAATCACAATAGGAAAAGACTACAAAATTGACGCCATGCACTACTCTGTTAATCAGGAAGTGTATGGTGGTCATACTATTTGTGACATAATAGAAGAAGACGATAAATACTCTATATATATTAGAAAAGGAAAAGACGTGCTGCCTTGGAAAGACTTCAACAAAAACATGGCTGTATCCGTTGAGTATAACTTAGAATATTAGTGAAAGCACCATTTGATTTTGTTATTGAGCCTAAAGGCGAAAGATACAACAACTCTAAAAAAGTTGGAGATAAAGATCTTATTTTAAACACTGAGATATTTAATCATCAATACGTAAACAGAAGCGCTATTGTTAAGGCTGTACCTACTGCTTTTGACACTGAGATAAAAGTAGGTGATGAGGTTATAGTACACCACAACGTGTTTAGAAGATGGCACGATCAACAAGGCAATGAAAAAAATAGCAGAAGTTATTTTGATGAAGACACTTATCTAGTTAAAGAAGATCAAATATTCCTTTATAAATCAAAAGATAAGTGGAAAGCTTGCAATGGATATTGCTTTGTTCAGCCAATAAAACAAAGAGACAAGTTATCAGAAGACGTTGAAGAGCAGTGTATTGGTATTGTTAAATATACTGATGGAGAGAACACAATAGGCGAGCTTGTAGGCTTTACACCTTTCTCTACTTACGAGTTTATTATTGACAACGTTAAACTTTATAGAGTTTTAAATAAGTTTATTACAATTAAATATGAATATCAAGGAGACGAAGAAGAGTATAATCCAAGCTGGGCATAGAGCGGTTGAGGAGCTTATTAAAGTGGCTAAAGAAGCTATTGTTGATAGTGGCGATGATATTACAGCTGATAGACTTAAGAACGCGGCAGCTACAAAGAAGCTAGCTATATTCGATGCTTTTGAAATACTTAATCGTATCCAAGAAGAAGAGGCTATGCTTAATGGTAAAGAGCCAGAAAAAAAAGAAGAGCGTATATTTAAAGGATTTGCTGAAGGAAGATCTAAATGAGTTACAAGCAAACGTTATATAAAATAATAGAGCCTGTAAAAAGAACTACTATTAGCCGAATGAATAAAGGCAATAAATGGAAGTATGGCTATGACAAAGAACACGATATTGTAGTCATATCTAAAACAGGTAAAATAGGAGATATATACGAGATACAAGGTTTAAAAATAGCTCTACCTAAAGCTCCAAAAACAGTGCACGCTAATGAAGATAACAAGTGGCGTCAAATAGAAAAGCCAAAAGTTCTTGAAAAAATAAAAACTATATTTGATTGGCGAGCTTATCCTGAGGAGCAAAAAGAACAATGGTACGATTATATAGATGAAGAATTCAAAAGACGTGACGAGGGTTTCTGGTTTCAAAATGCTAGTATTCCAACTTATATTACAGGAACTCACTACATGTACCTCCAATGGTCTAAAATAGATGTAGGCGCTCCAGACTTTCGTGAGGCTAATAGATTATTTTTTATATTTTGGGAGGCTTGCAAAGCTGATAAAAGATGTTACGGTATGTGCTATCTTAAAAACAGACGTTCTGGCTTTTCTTTTATGAGCTCTGCTGAAACCGTTAACTTAGCTACAATATCGAGTGATAGTAGATATGGAATACTATCTAAAAGTGGTGCCGATGCAAAAAAGATGTTTACAGACAAGGTTGTACCTATATCTATAAACTATCCTTTTTTCTTCAAGCCTATACAAGATGGTATGGATAGACCTAAGTCTGAGCTAGCGTACCGTGTACCAGCGAGCAAGTTTACTCGTAAGAAAATAGAAGTTAACGAACAGCTAGAAGAGATAAAAGGTCTTGACACGACGATTGATTGGAAAAATACAGGTGATAACAGCTATGATGGTGAAAAATTAGCGCTGTTAGTACACGATGAAAGCGGTAAGTGGGAAAGACCTGACAACATACTTAACAACTGGCGAGTTACAAAAACTTGTCTTAGATTAGGTGCTAGAGTTGTAGGTAAGTGTATGATGGGTTCAACATCTAACGCGTTAGATAAAGGTGGAGATAACTTTAAAAAACTGTACAATGATTCAGATGTCACTTCTAGAAACCGCAATGGACAAACAAAGTCTGGTTTATATTCTTTGTTTATCCCAATGGAATGGAACTATGAGGGATTTATTGATGAGTTTGGACAACCAGTATTTAATAACCCAGATCATGATGTATACGGACCCGACGGTGAATTAATAGACATAGGTATTATTGATCACTGGAATAACGAGGCTGATGGATTAAAAGGAGATCAAGATGGTTTAAATGAATTTTACCGTCAGTTTCCTAGAACAGAAGAGCATGCTTTTAGAGATGAAGCAAAAAATAGCTTGTTTAACTTAATAAAGATATACGAGCAAATAGATTATAATGAAGGCGTTGGTAGTGATTCAACGGTAACAACAGGTAGCTTCCAGTGGGAGAACGGGATAAAAGACAGTAAGGTTATATTTTATCCAGATCCCAGCGGAAGATTTAAAATAAGCTGGGTACCACCATCAAACCTTCAAAACAAATTTATAACTAAAAATGGAGTTAAATATCCTGGCAATGAACACATGGGCGCTTTTGGCTGCGATAGTTATGATATTAGTGGTACTGTTGATGGTAGAGGATCCAACGGATCTCTTCATGGACTAACTAAGTTTTCCATGGAAGACTCGCCACCAAACCACTTTTTTTTAGAATACATTGCAAGACCACAGACCGCAGAAATATTTTTTGAAGACGTGCTAATGGCCTGCATATTTTACGGTATGCCTATACTAGCAGAAAACAACAAACCAAGACTTTTGTATCATTTTAAAAGAAGAGGGTATAGAGGGTTTAGCATGAATAGACCAGACAAGGTTTGGAATAAGTTATCTGTTACTGAAAAAGAAATAGGTGGGATACCAAACTCTAGCGAAGACATAAAGCAGGCTCATGCAGCTGCCATAGAAATGTATATCAACGATCACGTTGGCCATAAAGGCGATGGAGTTTACGGTAACATTTATTTTAACGAAACGCTAAACGATTGGGCTAGGTTTGATATAAATAAAAGAACAAAGTTTGATGCCACTATAAGTTCCGGGCTTGCTGTAATGGCTTGCAATAGACACTTGTATAGACCACACGCAGAATTTAAAAAGCAACCATTAAACATAAGTATTTCTAGATATAGCAATACTGGTAACACATCAAGAATAATAAAATAAAAGTATGGCAGAGTCTGTTGTAAAGAGTTATTTTCCAAGTCAAGTAGTTAGCGATGCTGAAAAGTTAAGCTATGACTACGGTTTAAAAGTTGCGAAAGCAATAGAAACAGAGTGGTTTCACAATGACAGAAATCACAATAGGTATCAAAACAATTTTAACGACTTTCACAAGTTAAGACTGTACGCTAGAGGAGAACAGTCAGTTCAAAAATACAAAGACGAGTTATCTATAAATGGAGACTTATCTTACTTAAATTTAGACTGGACGCCTGTTCCAATAATTCCTAAGTTTGTTGATATAGTAGTTAACGGTATAGCTGATAGGGCTTTCGAAATAAAAGCATATTCGCAAGATGAATATGGAGTTGCTAAAAGAACAGAGTATATGGAAAGTATACTTGACGATATGGCGGCCAAGGAAATGAATGATTTTGTAGCCGCTGAGTTTGGCATAAACTTGTATGAAAACGAGCCAAAAAGTTTACCAGAGAATCAAGAAGAACTAGAGCTGCACATGCAATTAAACTACAAGCAAGCTGTAGAAATAGCTGAAGAGCAAGCTATAAACGTTCTGCTTGAAGGCAATAATTACGATCTAATAAAGAAAAGATTATACTACGACTTAACAGTGTTAGGTATTGGCGCTGTTAAAACTGACTTTACCACGTCTGATGGCGTTACTATAGATTATGTTGATCCAGCTGATTTAGTTTACTCTTATACTGAATCTCCGTATTTTGATGATATATACTATGTTGGAGAAGTTAAGACAATACCTATTAACGAGCTTGCCAAGCAATTTCCTTATTTAACGCAAGAAGACTTAGAAGAAATACAACAGTCTGGCTACGCTCAAACAAACTCTTATCAAAGCGGGCCTAGATACGAAGAGTCTGATAACAACAAAGTTCAAGTTTTATATTTTAATTATAAAACACATATGAACGAGGTTTACAAGGTAAAAGAAACTGGAAGCGGAGCTGACAAGCTTATAGAAAAAGACGATAGCTTTAATCCACCTGAAAACGTTGAAGGCAATTTTTCAAAACTAGAAAGAGCTATTGAAACGCTATATGAAGGCGCTTTAATACTTGGAACAAACAAGCTGTTAAAGTGGGAGATGTCTGAGAATATGATGAGATCTAAAAGTAATTTTACTAAAGTTAAAATGAACTATAGTATTGTTGCGCCACGAATGTATAAAGGTAGAATTGAGTCGTTAGTAAAACGTATCACAGGCTTTGCTGACATGATACAGTTGACACATTTAAAGCTACAACAAGTAATGTCGCGTATGGTTCCAGACGGCGTTTATTTAGATGCAGATGGTTTAGCAGAGGTTGATTTAGGTAACGGTACAAACTACAATCCACAAGAAGCTTTAAATATGTTCTTCCAAACAGGTTCTGTTATCGGTAGATCATTTACAAGTGAAGGCGACATGAATCCAGGCAAAGTACCTATTCAAGAAATAACATCTGGATCTGGTGGTAATAAAATACAAGCATTAATAGGTAATTACAACTATTACTTGCAGATGATACGTGACGTAACCGGTTTAAATGAAGCCCGTGACGGTAGCTTGCCTGATGAAAGAGCTTTAGTTGGCATTCAAAAAATGGCAGCTGCTAACTCAAACACTGCCACAAGACATATTCTTGATTCTGGATTGTTTATTACAGCTGAAACCGCAGAAAAGCTTTCGCTTCGTATATCTGACATTATAGAATATTCTCCTACTAGAGAGGCGTTTATACAAAGCGTAGGAATTCATAATGCTGCTACACTAAAAGAAATGTCTGAGCTTCATTTATATGACTTTGGTATATTTTTAGATTTAGCCCCAGATGAAGAGCAAAAAGCTTTACTAGAGAATAACATACAACAAGCGTTGGCTCAAAAAACTATAGATATAGAAGATGCTATAGATCTTAGAGATATATCTAACATCAAAGTGGCTAATCAACTACTTAAGCTTAGAAGAGATAAAAAACAGAAAAGAGATCAACAACTGCAACAGCAAAACATCCAAGCTCAAGCACAGGCTAACGTTCAACAGCAACAAGCTGCTGCTCAGCTAGAAGTTCAAAAGCAACAAGCTTTAAAACAGGCAGAAGCTCAATTGTTACAAATGCAGTCTCAACTTGACGCTGGTAAAATGCAGGCTGAAACACAAATGAAAGCTCAATTAGCTGCTCAGAAGTTTCAATACGACATGCAGTTAAAATCTTTAGAGTCTCAAGTATTAAAAGATAGAGAAAAAACTAAAGAAGACAGAAAAGACGAAAGAACTAAAATACAAGCCACTCAACAGTCAGAAATGATTGATCAAAGAAAATCAGGTAAACCACCTAAAAACTTTGAGCAAACGAGTAATGATATACTTGGAGGTGGGTTTAATTTAGGTGAGTTTGAACCTAAGTAATTTACTAATTTATATTTTATATTATGGAAGAAAATGAAAACGTAGTTGAAGAAACTACACAAGAACAAACTGTAGATACAGTTGATGAAAGTAAGTTTGAAAGCGCTGGCGATGACAGTGTAATCAAAATAGATTTAGACAAACCAATTGAAGATGAAAAACCAGAAGAAACAACAGAAACTGCAGATGGCTCAGCTGACGACACAGGAGTGGTTGGAAGCGATGAAAGTGCCGACGCCACACCGGAACAAGAAGAAGTACAGCCGGAAGCCGAAGCACAAGACGCAGTACTAGAAGAAGTAACTGAAGAAGGAGTAAAAGAAGAAGTTGAGCAAGTTACAGAAGAAGTAGAAGAAGCTATAGCTGAAGCTAAAGAGACTGGAAAACCATTGCCAGAAAACGTTCAAAAGTTAGTTGACTTTATGAACGATACGGGTGGTGATATAGAAGACTATGTAAAGTTGAATAAAGATTATTCAAATCTAGACAACTTGAGTCTTTTAAAAGAATACTATAAGCAAACTAAACCTCATCTAGACTTAGAAGAAATAAACTTCATGATGGAAGATCAATTCGCCTTTGATGAAGAGCTAGACGAGGAGAGAGATATAAAAAGAAAGAAATTAGCTTTGAAGGAGCAAGTTGCTCAAGCAAAGAACCACTTGGAAAGTGTAAAATCCAAATACTATGAAGACATCAAGTATGGCTCTAAGTTGACACAAGAGCAACAAAAAGCCATTGATTTCTTTAATAGATACAACAAAGAGTCGGAAGACAACAGGAAAGTAGCTGAAAAACAGAAGAGAACGTTTTTAAACAAGACTAGTCAACTATTCAACAAAGACTTCAAAGGTTTTGAATACAATGTTGGAGATAAAAAGTACAGGTTTAATGTTAAGAATGCTGACGCTGTTAAAGATACTCAAAGCGATATTAATAACTTCATAGGAAAGTTTCTTAATGAAAGTAATGAAATACAAGATGCTAAGGGTTATCACAAAGGTTTATTCACAGCTATGAATGCTGATGCTGTAGCACAGCACTTTTATGAGCAAGGTAAAGCAGACGCTTTAAAACAAAGTGTAGCTAAATCTAAAAACGTTAATATGAACCCACGCCAACAATTTGGCGAAGTTCCTAATAACAGCGGTATGAAAGTTAAAGTGCTAGGTGATAATTCTTCTGATTTTAAGTTTAAAATTAAAAACAGAAAATAATTTATTAACCCATTTAAAACTATAAAAAAATGGCAATTACTAATGGTACTAATTTGAATAGCGTACCTGCTTCAGTAAAGCAAACGCTATCTACAAATTATTTAGACCTTTCTTCAGCTTCAAACGCTGGTTGGGGTCAACAATACGTTCCAGATTTAATGGAAAAAGAGGCTGAGGTTTTCGGCCCAAGAACAATTTCAGGTTTTTTAGCACAGGTAAGTGCTGAAGAAGCTATGACTGCTGATCAGGTAGTATGGTCTGAGCAAGGTAGATTACATTTATCATACAAATGTGATGTTGATGCTGACAATGTTGTAACTATTCAGTGTGATATTGATGAAAATGGATTCGCTGCAGATGGTTTGCTAACTCACGGTGTTCGATTAAACGACGCTGTTGTTGTAGCTGCTCCTACTGGAGTATTTAAAGGTATAGTTACAGGAATAGGATCTGGAGCAACTGCCGCAGATATTACTATAGCAACTTATGATGGATCTACTATCACAACTGCAGGTAACACTGCTGACAAAGGAACTATTCTTTTAGTTTACGGTTCTGAGTACGCTAAAGGTGTTGGTTACAACGCTGCTGGTGCTACTAACGTAGAGTCAAGAGGCGCTAACGAGCCAGACTTTAAAACTTTTACTAACAAGCCTATCATTATGAAAGACTTTTACGAAGTATCTGGATCAGATTCTTCTCGTATTGGTTGGGTAGAGATTTCTACTGAAGGCGGACAAGGCGGATATTTATGGTATCTAAAAGCTGAGTCTGACACAAGAGCTCGTTTTACTGATTACGTAGAAATGTCGATGTTAGAATCTGTAAGAGGTTCTGGTACTAACGGTGTTGATACCTTCTTAGGTCAATCTGGTAACGATACTGCTGTAGGTACTCAAGGTTTATTTGATGCTATCACTGACAGAGGTAATGTTACTTCTGGTGTAACTGGTGTTAATGCCGCTACTGACCTAGCTGAATTCGACGCTATTTTAGCTGAATTTGATAAGCAAGGTGCTATTGAAGAGAACATGTTATTCGTTAATCGTGCTACATCTTTAGCATTTGACGATATGTTAGCTTCTATGAATTCTTACGGTGCTGGTGGTACATCTTACGGTGTATTTAACAACTCTGAAGATATGGCATTAAACTTAGGCTTCTCTGGTTTCCGTAGAGGATCTTACGACTTTTATAAGTCTGACTTCCGCTACTTAAACGATTTAGCTACTCGTGGCGGTATTAATGCTGTCGCTGGTTCTGATGCTATTAGAGGAGTTATTATTCCTGCTGGTTCTTCATCTGTTTATGATCAAACTGTTGGTGCTTCTATCAAGCGTCCGTTCTTACACGTACGTTATAGAGCTTCACAAACTGAT
>Ga0209645_1001132_pt1 | contig 13498 bp, 19 predicted proteins | sample ETNvirenome_6_30_FD_184070 | JGI IMG/M metagenome (GOLD analysis project Ga0209645, IMG submission 184070) | Marine viral communities from the Pacific Ocean - ETNP_6_30 (SPAdes) (version 2) | ecosystem: Environmental > Aquatic > Marine > Oceanic | place: Pacific Ocean | collected 2013-06-19
GGCAAGATCATCTACATGGAGGAACTCTCTACGAGGAGTGCCTGTGCCCCAGCAGGTGACAGGATCATCACCCTGCTGCCAGTTGTTAAACTTCTGCATCATCGCGGGGATCACATGCCCGTTCAGAGGGTGGAAGTTATCATTAGGACCATATAGATTAGCAGGCATAAGACTAACACCTTGAAATCCGTACTGCTTGTAATAGGATTTGAGCATGTAGATGCCATGAATTTTAGCCAGAGCATATGCATCGTTAGTAGGTTCTAGTTCACCAGTCATCAGCGACTCTTCCTGTACAGGAGTCTCTGCAAACTTAGGATAGATGCAGACACTACCTAGGAAGAGAAACTTCTTAACTCCATGCTTCCAAGCAAAGTGGATGAGGTTGGTTTGGATTTGGGTGTTTTGGTAGATGAATTCTGCAGAATAAGTATCGTTAGCATGAATGCCACCAACCCTAGCAGCCGCGTCAAAGACATAATCAATACCTTGATATTTAAAGAACTTTTCTACAGCAACCTGATCCATCAGATCAAGCTCTTGCCTAGTCCTAGTGATGATGTGAGTGTAACCTTCTTCTTTTAGACGGCGAACAATGGCAGACCCAACTAAACCACGGTGACCAGCAACAAAAATTCTTGAATCTTTTTGCATTGTTCTCAGTTTCATTGGTTGATTACAACTTCTGGTTCAGGGAGAGGGAACAAGAACCGACGACCTTTAAACTTCTCATTCTTAAGGAAGAAATCTCTGAAGTGCCAAGGCAGAACAATGTGAAGATCATATTCTTTCTCTAGGACACTCTCCTCATTTTCAATGGGGATCCATGTACCAGGAGTGAATGACCCATCCTTATCAGGATTAACATCACCAATGACTTCCACCTCCTCAGGACCAATCTCCCAGGTCTGAAGAGTCACATTGCCTTTAGTGCTAGCACCCAAGCAGCAGATCTTGGAACCATTACGACGATAGAAATCGATGATCTCCCAGAACTGTTTCTTACAGGAGTTGATACGCTCTGCAAAATCTTCCCAAGGTTGTACGGTATCAAGACCCCTATCAATCTCTTGAGCAAGGACCCCAGTCAGTTTAGTTGTACACTCTTTACGCTCACTATTAGTAGCGGGAGTAACAACAACAGAGATACTACCACCATTGACATCGTTGAACTCAAAGTCAACAATCTTGAATCCTGCCTTGTCCATGATGTACTTGAGTTGCCTCATACCATAGTATGACAGGTGCTCGTGACACACAGTATCAAACGAGTTCTGCTTCAACATCTCAGGCATGTAGCTCTGCTCAAGCACCCAAATGCCATGACAATCAAGGATCTCATGAACCTGACGAGCAAAATCACAGGGATCTTCCAGGTCATAGAACATCGAGAATGATGTCACAACCTTTGCCTTCTGCTTACCAAACCGATCACGATAAGTATCAGCAGAGAAGAAGTCAGCAATGTGATTCACATGCTCAGGGATGTATTCCTTGAACTTCTTAGAGGTAGGATCAATGCTCATGAGTTGCAGATCATGAGGGAAGAACCCAAGGAAGGTGCCATCGTTACCAGCAATATCAACAACGATATCACCAGAATCAAGTTTGGTATCTGCCATGATCTTGACCGCCTTCTCTTTGAGGTGGCGAACCATGCTACCGTTCAAACCAGAACGATACCCATACTCATCACCGTACATGGTGGGGAGATCAAAGGTATGCTCAAGTTGAACATGTCCACAACCACCTTTCTTCTCATCACACTTGACGAGAGCTAGGGGTCCTTTGTACATATCCTCATCAATCTCTTTGGGGAAAATACCAGACAGGTATTGATCTCCAAGATCAAGGACTGTGATCAGGTGTTCGTTACCACAAACCCTGCATTTTTCAATCTTATAAAATTTGTTCATTGTCCGTAAATGCACATGTCTTCTACAAGGGATTCAAAGTCAATTTCTGGTTCCCAACCAAGAACATCTCTTGCCTTGGAAGCATCACCGAGAAGTTGTTCCACTTCTGTTGGGCGGTAATATTTAGGGTTTACCTTGACAAGGGTTTTTCCACTATACTTGTCTACACCAATCTCGTCAAGACCCTCACCCTGCCACTCGATCTTGAATCCAAAATATTTTGCAGACTCATTAACAAACTCTCTGACAGTACGCATAGTGCCTGTAGCAAGCACAAAGTCATCAGGAGTGTCATGCTGAGTGATCATCCACATACCACGGACATAATCTTTAGCATGTCCCCAGTCACGCTGAGCATCTAGGTTACCCAACTCTAGGACATCTTGGAGTCCACACGAGATTTGTGAGAGTCCTCTCGTGATCTTACGGGTAACGAAGGTTTCACCTCTCCGTGGGGACTCGTGATTGAAAAGAATACCGTTACTAGCATGGATACCATACGCTTCACGATAGTTCCTCACAATCCAATAGGAGTACAGTTTTGCTACACCATAGGGTGAGCGTGGATAGAATGGTGTGGTCTCTCTCTGTGGAACCTCTTGCACCAGTCCATACAGTTCACTCGTAGATGCCTGATAGAACTTACAAGGATGGTCCAGCAAACGAATAGCCTCTAGGAGACGCAGTGTCCCTAGAGCATCGACCTCTCCAGTATACTCAGGCATCTCGAAGGACACCTTTACATGACTCATTGCACCGAGATTATACACCTCAGTGGGTTTGATCTTTTGGACAAGACTGATCAGGTTACCTGAATCAGTTAGATCTCCGTAGTGGAGATGAATACGATCATAGATGTGATCGATACGGTGGGTATTAATAAGAGAAGAACGGCGTACAATGCCATGAACCTCATATCCTTTTTCAAGGAGAAGTTCAGCAAGGTACGAACCGTCCTGCCCTGTAATACCAGTTATTAGTGCAATCATTTAGCCTAGTGAAATAGTATCTTCTCCCGATCCTCCCATAAAGTAGTCACCCATAGGCACCATCTGTGCTGCCTGAATGAAAGTATCTCCAGAGGAAAAACTAATAGTGTCAGAAGAAGCAGCACCAGGATTACCTGTCATGCTGATACCATCTTCTTCCCAAAAACTTTGATCGGATTTGGAATCGGTATCGTTGTAGAGATCCTTGTATGCTGCGTCGGAGATTGCCCGCATCCCCAGATAATGACGCCAGATCTCAGCAAGAGTGTTAGATTCCTCATCGTTATTTAGTGCAGCAATAAGTGCATCACGAAGAGAGTCGGTTGCGTTTTGATAGTCTTTGTAGGAGTTCATGATGAGACTGAATCTTTAATGTAGCAAGGAACGGTGTCGGGATCCAACCATTTAGTATATTCTGGATCCTCAAGGCAAGTGTCAAGTTGCATCTGATTGTCAAGCAGGTACATGTCAAAGTACCGCTTTTTCCACTCGTCAAACTTTTGGATACGGTAGTCTGGCAGACCGTTGAGTGCTATCGTACCACACTGCACAAAGCGATATGGAGACTGCTCAAGAATCACTGTCGGTTTCATTGATGACACCTTCGGTAACGAGATCATTATACAAGCAGTCTAGCAGGATTTCATAGTCGTCGCAAGGATCGTTCATGAACTGAACACCACGCTCCTGCTCATAGTACTTGGTAACTTTACGGAATACTTTAGGGTATTGATGATCGAGTGCTACTTGTCCTTCAACAGTGCCACGCAGGATGTTGATGTGCTTCTTAAACTTAGTAGTGACAGACATTGCTCTGTTTGTTTACCTTGTAATTATACAATGAAATTGTCTGATTGGGAAGATCGGGTGGACGGTTGTTCCAGTGTCTTATGACCCCAGATACAATAAAAGCGTTAGTGACCATGTAACTAACAAATATACTGGTGCGTATGAGAGCAACATAATTATCGTAAGGAGCTGTCTTGTCGTCACTGAAACTCCCTAGAGAATACTTCCAGATTTCCCACAACTGCTTCATGCTGGTTTCTTTATGTTGCGATCAAACTTTTCAAACTGATATCCTTCACGGAAGGCATGTTGAATAATTGTATCGTAGCAGTGAGACCGAAGAGGAATGTTTCTATGCAGCAGAAAATCTTCGCAGTCCTCTGCAAGCAATTCTTTTTGTTCGTGAGTAAGGCTGTTCAGATCAATCATCGTGTCTCAAAGTTGATTTTACGAACCTTGCGTTTCCTGCGGTTCTCCTGGTATTCTAAATCATTTTTCGTAAGAATGCTGTTATCTTTAAGACTTTCTTTAGCATTCAACCACACAACTTTACTAAGATCGTTTGCCGTCACCTTGTCGTCCTGAACCGTCATCATGTTTGGACAACCACAGCATTGTGTCTTGGTCGAGCTGGTCAATTCTCGATTGCAAATTTTGCACCTGACAGATAACATAGCGCATAAGCTCCTTCAATTCCTCAAGTTCTGAATGTATTTTTTTGTCTTTCATGGGAGATACAAGGATCGAACTTGTGACAATCTCGGTGTAAACGAGGTGCTCTACCGCTGAGCTAATCTCCCGAGGCGATTCAGGTAGGACTCGAACCTACGACCGACTGCTTAGAAGGCAGTTGCTCTATCCAGCTGAGCTACTGAACCCTGAGAACATGAAGGTATAATTGACCCTTCTATGATTGACTCCTGGTTTCATCGAAACTTTGTTCGTCTCGTGAAAGTATTTAGAGTTGAATATGAGAAGACGATTACACGCATATGGTATGATCGTCTTCTCACTTTTAGTGTACTCTAGATATTTCCGAATCAACTTGACATCAGTATTATACTCTCGCCAGGTCCATGTCGGAGGCGGTTTGATATCATAGAGAATCAAACCATTTTTCTCTGGATCTTCTACAGAAGAATCTGGAGTAACCCAGAGATTCACATTATAACATGCTGGGTCAGCATGTGGAGTCACACCTTCGGCATTGTTGTTGTAGACGAATGCCCAACCTCTGTCAAACTGACCAAGGAATGGGAACCTCGTTTCCAACCCTGTAATTATAGCAGATAGAAGAGGGAAGCGCAAGTTCTCTGGAGAGAAATTGAGTGAGTGATAATCCTCATAGATATCATCTGGATCATCTGCACCTAGAGCATAGTCTCTCAACTCATCGATGACATCTTGACGAAAGATACCATCCTCTACATGATACCTATGCTCGTCAATTATTTTCTCTACAATATTTGAGTGCATATGTGAAACGATGATCGGAATTCAATGGAGTTGCTCTATGGGTAACCCAAGAAGTAAACTTCAATAGAGTGTTTGGAACTGGTGGGATGCCAATGATTCTGTCATCCAAATAAAATTCTGTGCAACCACCTTCATTTAAACCATTGTATGTTGGATTTGCATAGAAGATAAAAGTAATTTGATCTTCTCCATCATCACAATCTTTGTGAAAGTTTGCTGTCTCCTTTGGGGCAAAACAATTAATGTATGCCCGATACAATTTATACTCTTGCAATTCAGGAAACTTGTTGTAGATGACGGACTCAAAGATACCAACAATCTCATCGTCTTCATCACATTCTGGATCTAGTTCGCAAACCATTCCTGTTGGTTTTTGCCTATCTTCGTCCTGTTCACCATAGGTATATGCAGCATCGATGGCAAACTCTGATACTGCTTTAAAATCGTCTGGTGTGAGAGATCTATCCACACATACAATGCTGGGTTTCATAAAAAGTCCTCTAGGTGTTTAACCCGCCATACGATACTGTATCTATACACATGAGGATGTCGTGGTCCCAATCCCCTATGTGGATATTGTCCTGGGAAAATAAGAACTCTGCCAGGAACATACTCATGCTCCTCTACAACAGAACCATCATCATCTAATATTTGAAACTGACCTCCCCATTCTTTATCCCATTTTAGATTTGGAAAATACATGATAGTGTATTCACCAACATCTCCATCGGTATGAGAAGTTCCGTCACAAAAAGAGTGTTGTAAATTAAAATCTATCCTGTCTAGAAAGTATCTTGTCTCAACATAATCCTCAATCCTCTCCAACATCTCAAAGAAAACCTCAGAGTCTTTCATAAGATTGACTACTGTATTAAGACTCTTTCTCTCAAAGATATTTTCGCCCATTAAACAATGAGAACCACTCTCCCCTGAAGGATAAGCAGTTCCATTGGCAATATTGATGGCAGATACTGGTAAAAACTTGAGTTGTTTCTCAACCTTTACCATAAACTCTGTATCAAAAAGATTATCGAATACTTGAGCGATCATCTAGGGTCTTATTATAAACAATGACTCTACCATTTTCATGAGTGAACACAAGTTCATCATCATGATCCCAGCAGAGTTCTTCATAGAGAGCATTCAGCTTCTCCATGTCTTCATACAGTTGATTCGGGTTCGGCATCTTCTTTCTGCTTATTAAATCCAAATGGTCCTTCTTTCTCTTCGAGAGCAAGTTTCAGTGCAACACCACCGACTGCTTCCATCACTTTAAGGATGTCTTCTGCCTTAGCATTTTCACCAAGTTCTTTGGCAACATACCAATACTTAGGCCAGAATGTTTCTCCTGCCTTCTGATAGTCTTCAAGTGTTAATAGTTTCATTAGTCTCGTTGTCTCCAATCATCAGGTTTATCTCTTTGGAACCAATCAACAATTTCATCAGCACCACTGAACCCCGTTTTGTGATTGGATGGGTCGGGGTCACCTAGTCCCATCCTATTCATAAAATCATCCATACTCCCTTCTTGAATGTCCTGAGAGGCTTGGCGTCTTGCTTTCTGCAACCAATCCCTTGCAAGAGTATGTGCCTTGGCAAGTTTCTCTGCCCAGATCATATCTTCCAGAGGCACTTGTTCTTTGTTGGCAATACAACGACAAATAGATTCTAGCCTGAGGCGATACTTAGTAGAAAGCATGTTACTCCCTTAATTTTAACTCAAGATCTTCGAGTCTATGATACTCGGCATGTGCCTTCTCTTGACGATCACAAACGATATTGAGGATATCATTCACGATGATATCGTTCTCAACATAATCGTCAAGATACTTGTCAATGGCTTCCTTAAGGTAACGATACCTATGCCATTCTGGTGAGTATGGTTTGTACATATTTAGACTTGTACCCAATGGTGTGGGGATGTGACCACATTCTCATAATTATGATCTACATCGATTGTAGAAGTTACGAAGATATCATACACGATAGATGCACGAAAGTCAACCCCATTAAAATCTGTCACCCTATGCAGCATATCTGAGGGAATAATAATTAGGTCACCGTCCTTAGGTTCAAGTTCCCACTGACAGTAATGATCGTGAACATTCAATGGCATCCTATCCATATAAGTATCTCCCTGCAAAACAAGAGTTCCACCCTCACCCTCAGTTCTCAGATAATAAATGCCACTAAAGTGTGATCCCTTATGCAAATGATCTGGATTACCACCATCCTCTAGTCTACACACATTAGGCCATGATTTTTGAAAGAAAATATAATGTTCATGATATTCGCCATCATCCGTCTTTCTACAAATACCCTCTAGATATTTTCTAGTCGCCTCTGCAAACACAGCATTCATCCAATAAAACTCTGGTTGCTTATGCAAGAGAAAATATTTTGGAAGGTCTTGATCACCAGTATAGTTACCAGAATCTTCAACCTCATCTAAGTTTCTATAGTAGAACTCCTTACAGAGATCCATCATATTTTCCCAATGCTCTTTGGGGCAAGGAATATTGTCTCGATATATTGTTGTTGGAAAAATGTCTACAATCATAAAGCCAGTTACAGGATTTGAACCAGTGACCTACTGTTTACAAGACAGTTGCTCTACCACTGAGCTAAACTGGCAGGAACCAAATTTGAATCGTGTACCTAATTTTAGGACACAGATTTGATACTTGGGTTACAAAGTGGTCTTCTGAGAGTGTATTGAGAACCATGGTGTTGTATGTAGGACAGTGTGCTCTAAGTTCCTCACCATCGTGCCATACAAATAGACCGCCCCAATTGACATTCCAGTCTTCGTTTAAGTATATAGTGCATCCATAACGACCTCCGTCATCATGAACTGAGATACCAGACCCTTTATGCCAGGCATAGAGTTGCACCTCTGCTTCCCTATAAGGAGGAACATATGTACTAATACATTTCAAGATGAGATTTTTCAACTCATCTGAAACATTCCTCATAGTAATTATACCAGATACTCCCTCCTTTAGGGAAGTATCCCAGAAAAAATCACTAACATTCCACTGCCCATCTTCCAGAGACTCTTCAATAAACTCTTCGCATTCGTGAAGGATCTCTTTAGTCAGGACTCCATACTTGATTTCCATGAAAAATAATCTTTCTTATAGTAGCGACCAAGTATATTGCTATTGTAATATTTTGGTTCGCCATTGTCAAGCGCCTCTGTTAAAACAGAGTGTAAGAAAAGTTGTCTGGTTTCTTCAAAGTTGACTCGTCCCTTACTCTCGTGGACGGATAGTATCTCTCTTCTGAAGGCACTATTTCCAAGCCTACGGCGTTCTTCATTAAGTTCTTCAGAACTTCCGTAGTATTTTTTCCAATCGCTTTCACTTCTAACTCGCCTAGTCTTACCTCTAGGCTTTCGATACTGCCAAAAGTACTTTCTCCCGATGTACTTTTTATCGTTGTCCGTATTAGTAATGCAGTAGACAAAACCGTACAGGTCGTCAATATTCTCAGATAGAAAAGGGGATCCTTTAAATAACCAGGGGTTATCATAATCAACCATAATAATTGGTGGTTGATTTATTTAGACTCTTCCTTAGAGTTCATAAACTCGTCGATGATCTCAACGATCTGGGCACCAGTGAGTTGCATCATGATCTCTTCTGCCTCTTCTACGCTCTCCATGAGATTGTTCTCATCGAGATAGGCAAGGATCACATCATAGTAACCAATTTCAGGTTGCAAATCTTCAAAGTGCTCGAAGTGAGGGTTCTTCATAGAAGTGCCCATCTTCTCCATGTCCTTTCTCGCCTTCTCATTATTTGCCTGGCGCTTCTTCATATCTGTTTCCAGATAAGAATCATCCTTTTTCTTCTCTTCCAACTCTACTTCTTCTTTCTTGAACTGAGGATGATCATCCAGTTTCATGCCACGCTTCTTCTCAAGGCGGGCTTTCTGCTCTGCAGAATCATTACCTCTGATGTTGAGTTTTTTCTTCTGATCAACATTCTTTTGAAGTTTCTGGAAGGTGCTCATGCGCTTCTCATCAGCAGCATCCTGTTCGTTGATATCTTTCTTACCATAATCGCCCTGTGCATTAGGTCTACCAGTCTTTTTCTTAGCAACAGCTCTCGTAGAACCATCAGGATTCTTAAAGTCTGAAGGATAGGTTGCTTCCTTGACAGTGGGAGCCATGACCTTCATGTGCTTGTCATACTTGACATTGGTTTTCTTGGCAGGTTTGGCATCCTTAATGCTAGGAGCACCTGTCATATCTGCTTCTACAACAGTCTCTTCTTTCTTCATGAGTTCTTTGTTTCTCTCACGAGAAATCATCATGTCGATTTTATTCTTTTTCTTCTGAAGAGTAGTCTCTTTGTTGCTCATAGCAACTTCGGTAGCACCCTCTTCGATATGCTCAACTTCCTCATTCTTAGGACGGCAATCATTAACGAGTTTGCCACCCTTCATCTTCATGCCGACTTTCTTATGAGTCTTCCAGCAGGAACGCTGCTCAGCAAAAGATGCAGCAATAACTCTTGCCTGCTTTTTCTCTGCAGTTTGCAGGTTCTCATAGATGCGAGGGTTAACTGCTGTAAGCGCAGAGCGGAACTCATGACCAACAAACTCCTTGGATAATGCTTCAATGATATTGTCTAACAGTCTGGAACTTTCGTAACCTTCAGCGACCAGTTCCTCAGCAATTTCGAGATACATTTCTGCCATCTCAGGATTCATTGCCTGAAGACGCTTGTAGTAGAAGGACTCGTCACAAGTACACTTGTGCATCTTCTTCTTGTCGTCCTTCTTCTCATGCACTGGGCAAGGTTCCTTACCCTCAGCAATCTTATTATATGCTTCAGCAATTTTATTTAAGTGAGATTGTTGCATCTTACTTGGTCAGATTCCAGTAGAAGTATTTATAAGCATGAAAAAAGAGGGTGACCTGACTGTGACCAGGACCCTCTGCGGCGACGATATGAAATTATTTAGTCCCTAGAATACTTGTATCGCATTGCCTGCAGGAACCATGCATCAGTCAATGACTTAGGACCATGCATTAGAATTTCTACTTGCCTCTCCTTCAAACTGGGATCAGCAAGAGCACGCCTTCTCCATTCTGGTAATTCAGAGTTTGCCACCTACTACCCCCGAGTTAACAGTACGAGAAACTTCATCAAGAGATCCATCTTGAAGACGCATAAGATGCCAGCGAGTCATCTGAATCACTCCATCTTCAGTTGCACCAGTAAGAAAATGGTGACCGAATGGATCTTTGAGAACACTGGTATATAGACCAAATCTAGTTTTCTTGACAAAAAATGCATCGTCAATCCAAACTTGATCTTCAGGAATGTTCTTTTCGATAGTAGGATTGGGACCTAAAGATGTCCAGATGGTAGTTTTTTTAGTTTCAGTTGTTGTATTCATGAGAAAAATCTGTCGAACATACTGGCAGGGTCTTTAGGAGCGTACATAAAATAATACAACATGAGATCTTCTTCTGTCAAATCAGGAAGAGGCATATTGTATCTTGATTTAAATTCGTTATAGACTAATAGATTAGAAACATATCTACCCAGATGTCTAGATCTATGATAGGACTCTTTGACAATGATCTGCTCTAGAGTCCAAAACCATGCTACATCAGATTCAATATTTTTGCAAACATCAGACATGCTTTGCAGCAACTTATACTCATGCAGTGCCTCTGATTCAAAATGATCTAATAATAGAGTATCACATTTTCCAGTATACTCAGCAGCATCAGCGTGTATAACTTCTACATGATCGAAGAGTTTTGGATTTATAATCTTCTGATACTCTATTACCTCCTCATTTTTTTCAATCACAGTCACTTTAGTGACTTCTGGTTTGGTAAGTATCCAGTTTTCCCTAGTACCGAATCCAAGTCCAGTGCAAATACAATGTCCCCTTGCCTGATCCCAGTGAGAATAAAATTCATATGCTTGCTTATGATCTTTATTCCGATAAGACATCCACTCTTCACCATCAACAAATAACTGGAAGTATTCTTCTACTTGATTGTAGGTTACTTCCAGTCTATCTTTTTTGTATGGTCTTAATTTAGGTGGAGTATAATGTAGTTGTTCAAGTAACCGAAGCATATATCACAATTGGAATCCAGCAAAGGTGTCTTTCTTGACATCTTGTTTGATACCACCAACAATATAAGACTCTACCTCAGTCTCTTGAGGTGCTACCTGCAGACCCTTGGAAGAGATCCAGTGCTGGGTCCAGGGCAGCGGGTTGTTTCTAGCAGCAATATCATAGATAGGATCAAGACCAAGCGACTTCATACGACGATTGGCAATCCACTCAACATATTGAGACAGAAGTTTCTCGTTCAGACCGATCATAGATCCATCTTTGAACAGATACTCTGCCCACTGCTTCTCTTGATTGACTGCCTCTTTGAAAGTATCAATCAACCATTGCTTTTCTTCTTGAGCAATTTGCTGCATGTCTGGGTCATCTCCTTCCATCCAGTTTTTGAGGATGTTTTGAGTAATGACAAGATGGATATTTTCGTCTCTTGCGATGAGAGAGATAATTTTAGCGGATCCTTCCATAAGTTTGAGTTCGCCAAACGCAAACGAGCAAGCAAACGAAACATAGAACCTAATTCCTTCTAGGATGTTGACATTTGCTACTGCTCTGTAGAGTTTCCTCTTCAGTTCGTAGCGAGTATCCATAGCATAATCAACATGCTCTTGAGCATATTTCCAGTCCGAAGAGTTATCATACTGGTGAGCAGCATTGATAAAGTCGTCATACGCCTGCGTGATGGATTGAGCACGCTCTAGGATACGATCATCGGTAATGATGTGATCAAACACATCAGAGGGGTCAGCATAGACATTCTTGATGATGTATGTGTAGGACTTGCTATGGATCATCTCCATAAACTGCCAGGCATTCATACATGCCTCAAGTTCAGGGATAGAACAGTATGGACTGAATGCCATACCAGGACCACGACCCTGAATAGAGTCTAGCATAATTTGATACTTCAGATTGGAAGTGTAAATATGCTTTTGTTCTGGGCGTAGGGTCTGATAATCTGCCCTATCTTTTTGAAGAGAGACCTCCTCAGGTCTCCAGAAGTAACCTAATTGTTGTGTAGTAAGACGATCAAAGACTGGATATCTATATGAATCATACCTCTGAACACTAAGCGGAGCACCGAAGAACATCGGTTGCTTTTTAGGGTCAGGTGCCGATGTATTAAATACGGTCATCCCCTGAACATTTGTTTTGGGCATGGAATCTGCGTTAGTTCTAAATTGCACAGGCGTCGCACTCCTCTTGTTTGCTTAAACTTTCAAGTAAATTATTCAGATTAGGTTTTTCTTCTTCTACCCCATCGTCTTTATTGTCGTAGGTGTTCTGATAATATGAGGTCTTCCAACCGTACTTATATGTAGTCAGAAGATCATTTGCCATGACCGAAACGGGGACTTCATTATCAGGATAGTTCTCAGGATTGTAACTCCAGTTACCAGAAATTGCCTGGTCAAAGAACTTCTGCATCACCGCAACGATTTTAATGTATCCATCATTCGACGGCATGTCCCAGAGAAGAGTGTAGTGACTCTTGTGAGTATTGTATTGAGGGACAATCTGTTTAAGCGGTCCCTTTTTGCTTTTCTTAACGGACAGATATCCTCTAGGTGGCTCGATTCCATTTGTTGCGTTTGACACAACGGAACTGCTCTCTGATGGCATCTGAGCAGACAGTGTTGAGTTCCGTAGACCGTGGGTGGCGATAGACTCTCTAAGACTTTCCCAATCATATCTCAGCGTGTGGGGTACAATTCCGTCAACATCTTTCTTGTATGTATCAATGGGGAGAATACCAGCAGAATACTTTGTACGATCAAAGTAACCACATGGTCCTTGCTCTTTGGCGAGTTCATTAGATGCCTTCAGCAGGTAATACTGGAACGCTTCTGTAAGGTCATGTACGAGGTTCCATGCTTGAGGATCATCGTAACCTACCTTATGCTTTGCAAGGTAGTGTGCCAGACCAATATACCCGATGCCTAGAGAACGACGGTTCTTTGTTCCAACCTCTGCTGCATTTACAGGGTATCCTTGGAAGTCAATGAGAGCATCCAGACCACGCACAGAGAGGTCACAGAGTTCCTCCAACTCATCCAGGTTACGAAGCTTGCCTACATTGATTGCAGACAGAATACAGAGGGCAATCTCACCCTCTCCGTCGATATGCTGTAGTGGTTTGGTAGGCAGAGTGATTTCTTGACAGAGGTTGCTCATCTCAACCTTATCTTTGAAAGATGAGTGTGAGTTGCAGTGGTCAAG
>Ga0209645_1001133_pt1 | contig 13479 bp, 22 predicted proteins | sample ETNvirenome_6_30_FD_184070 | JGI IMG/M metagenome (GOLD analysis project Ga0209645, IMG submission 184070) | Marine viral communities from the Pacific Ocean - ETNP_6_30 (SPAdes) (version 2) | ecosystem: Environmental > Aquatic > Marine > Oceanic | place: Pacific Ocean | collected 2013-06-19
CTTTCCTAACTCTTAGTAGGCTACGTTTTATTACAGGACTACCCATCCAAGTCTTTTGTATCATGCTCTCAACAATGCTTTGATCGTTGAATATGTTTTTATCTCGTAGTTTTTTTATTGCTTCCATTTTTTACCTTTCTAAATTGAATTACCTTATCTATCGCTTGTTGTGCCATCATGTATATTGGTGCTAGATACTTTTCATCCTTAACGTAAAAATATCCACCAAAACAGTACGGAGACTTGCGTTCAAGGAAGTCTATTATATTATAATTTGTAACCAGGCAGTCATCAACATTCCTTTCAAGGAATTCTGAAAGTGCTGATACTTGTGTGTCATTCATGACCAACTGTGCATCTTTTTTGAGATGAATTTGATACTGATATTTTCCGTGTGGTAATCTTGTGCAACCTACTATATCTTTTCCTACGTTGACCATACGTGGATCTACGTTTTCAGAACCAACCCAATAGTCCCAAAAATGTGTAATAAGTTTTTGTGCAAGATTTCTATCGGAGTAAAACATGCATCTTCTATCTTGGAATCTAAACTTCATCTTATTTCTGTAATTCAAAATAAAGTCAGCCATGAAATTTATGTCTGGCAAGTCAGGATGAATTTTTTTAATGTGTAGCAAGTGTTCATCTGTGGTTGGATAGAAGATAAGACTGCCAGGCATTTTGAACACAGTCTTGTACCTGTATTTGCCATAGTATAATTTATTATGATTTCTTCTCATCAGATACCGCGGGTTTCAATTGTTCTAATACCTGTGCTTTTTTCTTAGCCTTGAAGTTTACTGTTAGTTTGTCATCCACCAACCCAACTTCGACCATTCCGCCCTCGGTCAATTCGCCAAACAACATCATTTTAGACAGAGGTTTCTTAATTTCGTCGTCAATCACACGCTGTAATGGCCTTGCACCTAGTTTTGAATCGAAACCTTTTGTCATTAAGAATTCTATTGCATCGTCTGTTGCATTTACTTCAACATTCTTTTCTATCGTCATGGTGTTAAGTTCTTGCAAGAACTTTTTAACAACTGACTTCATTGTGTCCTTGCCTAGTTTATCAAACTTGATCACTGCGTCTAGCCTGTTTCGGAATTCTGGTGGGAAAAATTTTTTCAGTGCTTTATCGTCCTCACCTGACCTCTCACTCTTACCAAACCCTATGTTGTTTCTCTCATTCTCTTCCGCTCCTAAGTTACTGGTCATTATCAGCGTAATGTTTCTACAATCTGCTTTCTTCCCATTTGACCCAGTCACTGTGCCGTAGTCCATAACTTGTAGTAACATGTTTGACACATCTCTATGTGCTTTCTCTATCTCATCGAACAGCACGACAGCGTGCGGATTCTTTTCGACTTCATTTATAAACATGCCACCGCCCATATTAGAGTCTTCATACCCAACGTAGCCAGGAGGTGACCCTATTAGTTTTGCAATTGAATGTTTTTCTTGATATTCGCTCATGTCAAATCTTATCAATTCAACACCTAGCGTTTTCGCTAATTGTTTGGCAGTTTCTGTCTTACCACAGCCAGTTGGTCCTAGGAACAAAAATGATCCAACAGGTTTTGTTAGACTTTTCAATCCTGCTCTTGCAACTAGTATTTTGTCTGTGATAGTGCTTATGGCCTTGTCTTGACCAAAAACCTGTAACTTCATCTTTTCTTCAAGTGTTTTCAAGTTACTCGCTTGTTTCTGTGACAGTTGTTCAATGCTGATTCCTGTCATTACTGATATTTCATGTATGATCTCATCATGATCTATCTTTCCATCTTGGATTCCTTTAAGTCTTAATCTCGCACAGGCAACGTCAATCACATCAATTGCTTTGTCCGGAAGTTTTTTGTCTGCAATAAATTTTGTCGAATAGTCTACTGCGTCCTCACAAGCCTCGTCTGTTATTGTGCATTTATGGAACTTTTCGTAGTATTGTTTTACGCCTTTTAATATTTTAACTGCTGTATCTTTGCTAGGTTCTCCTACTTGCAGTCTCTGAAATCTTCTCATCAACGCTCTATCTTTTTCAAAATACTTTCTGTATTCCTCCCAAGTAGTGGATGCCACAACTTTTATTGTGCCTTTTAGTAGAGCAGGTTTAAGCATGTTTGCCATGTCCATATTATTACCTTGTCCTGTTGCACCAGCACCAACAATCATATGTGCCTCATCAATAAACAATATTGATTTGCCTTTTTGATCTAGCGCATTTACAACCAATTTTAGTCTCTCCTCGAAGTCACCTCTGAACTTACTTCCTGCTATAAGGCTGTTGACATCTAAACTCCAAACAATATGATCTTTCAAATACTCTGGTATGTCATCTTTGTTCTTTGCGATTCTTCTGGCAAGTCCTTCTACAACCGCCGTTTTTCCAACACCAGGGTCACCTACTATTAGCACATTATTTTTATTTCGTCTCGCCAAAATCTGCTTAAGATCTTCTGTTTCTTGGTCCCTGCCTATTACTGGATCAATTTTTTTATCGAAATATTTTTGATTTAAGTTTTCACAGTAACTTTTCAAAATTCTGTCTGCTTGATTGGGTCTTAGTTTTTGTTCTGTACCTGCTTCCCCCGGTCCACCCATTCCAGCCATGCCTTCGTCTAATATTGTTTCTGTAGACACTAGGTCCATGAGGTCCTGTTTGTTAACTTGATGTTTTTTCAAAAAGAATGCCGCATAACTTTTCTTCTCTGCAAATATGCTAATCAATATATCGATAGAACTTACGTCCTGTCTGCCTTGGAAAAGTGCCTGTGTAAATGCCCGGTTCATTAATCTTTCAAGGCTGGCCGTCTTTCTCGGTGTCATAGGCTCCTTGCCTTTTGCTACTATGTCGTTGCACTTGGTGTCGAGATAGTCTTGAATGTCCTTTATAAGTGAACCAACGTTTATTTTAAAATCATGCAATATAGTTCCAATGCTTTGGTCCTTGACTAACGACAATAACACGTGCTCTATGGTAACGTACTCGTGTCTTCTCTTCTCTGCTTCTTTCACAGCGTTTTCAAATATGTTCTCTAATCCTTCATTTGCCTCTAACATTTTTTATCCTTTGTTTGCCATTTGCCATCGTAATTTCGATACTCTTTTATTAAACGTAATACCATCAAGGTGATCGAGTTCATGCTGGAAGCACTTTGACTCCATCCCATCGAGTTTTGCGAATCTTGTTTTTCCTTGTGTTGTTTCATATTGCACTTCAATTGTTTTTGGTCTTTCAACTTTTACAAAGATGTCCTTGAAACTTAAACATCCTTCCACGTCAATAATTTTCTCTTCACTGAAATTTATCACCTGTGGATTCCAAATTATAGCATGGTTTTTAAATGTGTCAAATGAACTATGTCCTATTGCAAAGAATCTTTTGGTAATCCCTATCTGATTAGCCGCGAGTCCCATTCCTTTCTCCGCCAGCATGACCTTTATCATGTCGTGTTCAAAGTTTTCCTTGTCATTGTATCCTTGTATGGAGTCTTGATCTGTCCAGGCTGTGCTGGTTTGTAGCAGAGTCTCGTGGGGGTATTGAAACACTTGTATCATTCAACTATCTCCACATCTGCTTCAGTCTCAATCACGACCCTAGCACCACAGGCCAACAATGGTTTGTCATTTCCACCATATATCACTTTACTTGGACCCTTAATTTCTACTGCATGGCAGTAAGTATTCTTCGATCCCTGTTTAATGGTTATCACAGGATCATTGGTGCCGTGTTTTTTATTCGCCCGTATCACGTGTTGATTAACATGTATGAATTTCTTCTTTGTCCTCATAGATCCTTAATCCTTTTCAAGTCAGCGGCGCTCAGTTGCGGAATCAAGATGTGTATCTTTACATACAAATTTCCACGTATTCCAATTGTTTTGTGCACCGGCATTCCTTGTGCTTTTAGTGTAAGCATTGTGCCTGGTTGGGTGCCTGCTGGAACTTTTACTTTAATTATTTTATCCTCCAACGTCTTTAAGTTAAACTCATATCCCCTGATTGCCTGAAAGCAATCAATGGTTTTATCTGTGTATAAATCATTACCTTTACGTGTGTAGCCATCAGAATCAAGCACACTCATAACAACCATAAGGTCACCACGTGGCACGTTTTTTATGCTGTCATCACCCATGCCTTGGAATTTGAATGTTACTCCATGCTGGACACCTGCAGGAATCTTTACTGTGGCAAATTCATCACGACCACTGGGTAATTTATAATTTATGGTTTTCTCGTTATGAGTCATTGCTTCTTTGATGCTTACTGCCATTCTTACCTGTACGTTTCTATTACCTCTCCTTTGTCGATTTTGTCGGAATATCCTCTCGCCTCCCGGCCCACGGGTAAAATTAAAACTGCCACCAAAGTCCATATCGCCCCCACCAAAGCCTGAGAAAAAATCACCAAATATATCTTCATTAAAGAAAGGGTGTTGCCCTCCTGTGCTAGTTGTTCCAAATTTACGCATGGTGTCATAGTCATGTCGTTTTTGTGAATTTTTTAATGTATCGTGTGCTTCGTTAATTTCTTTGAATTTCGACTCGTCGCCTCCCCTGTCAGGATGATGCTTCTTTGCTAGTTCTTTGAATGCTTTTGTAATCTCTGCGCTTGTACTCTGTTCATTCACACCTAGCACGTCATAATAATTTTTCATTTATATAATTGTATTACAGATTTGTTATCTGTCAACTTTGTTGGCATTTTTTGTCATCGCCCATATGGTAAAACTTATTCTTTCACCGTGTGACGGAGATACTGCCCTGTGCCTATCACCTGGCTTGAATATGATAGCCTGACCTTTGCGTAGCACAAAGTTATTATTTTCTAAGTCCAATTTACCCCCTGGTGCAGATTGCAGTTCACATGTCAAGGTGTAATACCTTATGTGTGTTCTAAAATTCGGCCAGGTATCAACATGCCAATCGTAATGTTCTCCTGGTCTGTACAAAGCAATTTGAGGAGTTTGTATCCAATCGATCACAGGTTCTATGCTGTTGAACATGTCTATCCACTTTGCCCAATATTTGCTTTCTTTGTACCATGCAATCCTATTGTTCCTGCCGGCATACTTGCCCAACGTTTTGCCTTCGACTATTTTATCTTGTGCATAAGATATAAGTTCATCGCACTCGTGGGCCGTTAGAAATTGAAATGGTGTGTACAGTTTCATACACTAGTAATTATTTGCTAGATTTTTTACTAGATCCAGTGTAGAGTCCAAACCAGGCCGCACCAGCACCTACTACTATAGATATCAAACCTGACTGTTCCATTGTTGGTGTAGGTAGATTCATATACCATATCACACATTTGTACAAGAGTATAATGTAGGTAGTGATAAACACTCTTGGAAAGATTCTCCAACTGTCTACGGCTCTTGCTAGATGTATCAATCTGGCATATGGATTAGGTCCTAGATCTTTGGCACTTGTGTCTACTTCTAATTCGACAGAAACTTTTTTCTTTGCTGTGTTAGTATCTGCAGGCACAACTAATTTGTCTTCTTTTAAATCAGCCATTATTTGATCCCTGGAATTTTAGCGTTTCTCTTTCTGTGACCGTTCCATGCAACGAAGCCACCAATCCTCAATGACCAGTATGCTAGGTAGTTCATAGAGTAGAAACCGTTAACAATAATATTGATATCTCTGAAGATCTCATCCGCCCTCTTCTGAGTCAACTCGCCCATTGTTTTCTTTTTGTTTGCTTCTAATAATGTTTTGTATTTGTATGCGTAGTCGTGAACTAGTCCACCCATTAATAAAACACCTACTGGAGAGAAGAACGTTCTTAAGAACTTAGGAATACTTGCTCCATCAAATTGGAATCCTGCTGGGATCACATACTCTTTTCCATCTATGTTGTACTTCCAGTCATCTGTAAGTATCCAGTTCCTAGTTGATAACAACCACATGATAATTCCTTTCCAGAATCCTTTGCCTTTGGTCTTGATCGGCACAGGTTGTAACTTCGGCATTCCTTTGAAGTTGAATTTTAAATTTGGTTTTGCTTTTTTATCAAAAGCATTCATTATTGCGGCAATGATTACAACGGCTATTAAGATAGTCCACTGCCAAAATTTCATTGCTAACGTCATTATTAGTTCCATAAGTCTCCTCGTTTATATGCGTATTTATTCTAATGGCCCTTCTACAATACCTGCATCAACCAATTTGTGCCTATTTGCCATGTGTTTTGCTTCAACATCTTTCTTGCTACCGCCAAAGTATGGTACAGCGTGTCCGGCCTCACAAAGCAGTTTTGAAACTTTCTTTTTGTCTATTATGAAATCTCCAAGCACACGTCCAAACTTACCCTTCATGTCCACGCCTTTTTTGTTGATCGTTGTCTGTAATACTGATTCTTTACCTAGCAGGCTTTTTAAATGTTCCTTGCTGGCAAGTCCAAATTTCTTTTCGATCTTGTCTCTTGTTCTTGATTCTGGTGTGTCAATACCCATTATCCTAACACGTTCGTTTTTCTGCCATATGCCGAAACCTAAGTCAATGTCAACGTCGACTGTGTCTCCATCAACCACTCTTTTTATTTTACATCTGTACGTCCACATTATTTTTTCTCCACTAGGTTGATTAGATCTTGTACTGTCTGGACTTTGTCACCGTCGTCCTCTGATATTTTTACGCCGGTTGCTTTCTCTACTTGTATTACTAGTTCAATTGTGTCGAATGGATCTGCACCCAGGTCATCCACTAGGTGTGCCCCAGGCGTTACTTTACTCTCTGCCACATCTAGGTGTTCTGCTATTACTTTAATTACTGTCTGCATTTTCTTCTCCCTCATAATATTTTTTATACTCTTCTAGAAGACTATTAGTTTCCTGTAGTTTCTGTCTTATCTGTGCAAAGTTTTTTGCCAACATCTCGTAGTCTTTGTCAGTCAAACCAAACAACACAGGATCAATGCCTTGTTCTTCTAATTTCTTAAAAACTTCTTCTGCGTTCTCGCTAGTAATTATAATCCAACGTATGTCTTCCAAAGTCAAAGGCATAGGATTTGGAAGGTTCAACTTCTGCCTTGGCTCTTCAACTGCAAAGAGTTTTATCTTTTTTTCTCCACCTATGCTACAACCTGTGAGTAATATGATTAATGCTATGGCTAAAAATTTATTCATAAGGTACAAAATTTGGATTTGCCAAACTTGGGCACATCGTGTTTATCTCCGATTTCTTGGTTGCTTTCAATTCTTCTTCTGTCCTCTCTGCACCACTGGCAAGTTCAACACACCTTGTGGCTTCTGCAGAGCCTTTGTTGATCACACGCTCAACTGACTTGGATCTCTCGATCGCAAGTTTACCCACATCTCGTTTCTTTTTGTTGAAACGCTTGTCGAGTTCGTCGAGGTCTTTCTTGAATGTCTGCACCAACACGTTTAGTTTCTTGTTGCTCTCCATGATGGCCTCAAAGTCTACTTTTTGTTGTTCTATCAACTTTGTCTGTGCTTCAATGCCCTTTTCTAGTTCTATTTGGTTTGCCTTGAGAGTGGCGTTGTCCGCCCTTAGTTTCATAACATATATACCTGCGCCGGCTATTCCAGACATCAGTAACACAACTATCATAATTCTTATACTTGAAAACATATGGTAATATTTATGGTTGTAATATGCGTCTATAAGTAATTCAAATGACCATCAATCATGTATTACCACCATTAAGAAACAAACCCTACGGCGGTGCATGGAGCATTCACGATGCTGAATCTTTAGGGTACCTTAATAGTTTAGATCAGGCAATTGGTGATAGAAAACACTTCTTAAATGATTACAAACAGTGGATCACTGTGGGCAAAGATTTAAATGGCATCGACAGTTTTTCACATATCGATTTTAGTGCTGGCACTACCGAAACTTTTGGACAATTCTATTATCAGCACATGAATAGACGCTTGCGTTTATTAAAAGGCGAATATTTTTATCATTGGCTAATGGGACGCAATTACTTCAAATCATGTGTTGAACTAGGAGCAGAGGATCTACAAAAAGGCGACCTAGTTGTAATGAGTTGTCCGTTTTCTGGAACAGGTAATCTGCCTGCAAATTTTTATAGCATCCTTGAGCAGTGTGAACAACTTGAAATCCCTGTCATGCTGGATCTTGCATACATCAACATTTCAAACATCAAAGAACTAGATCTTTCTTTTCGATGTATTCATACAATCACAACATCTTTAAGTAAAGTGTTTCCTGTGGAAAATCATAGAATTGGTATAAGACTAAGAAGAGAATTTTACGATGATAGTCTGTATGCTTATAATGAAAATGATTATGTTAACTTGTTCAGCGTGAACGTAGGACATCAAATGATTAAAAAATTTGCCAATAATTGGTTATACGACAAATATAAAGAGGCACAAAAAGATGCATGTGATAAATTGAAATTAACTCCGTCCGATTGTGTGATATTTGGCCTTGCAAACAAAGGACACTTTGATGAATATCACAGAGGAGGAGAAGTAAACAGGTTGTGTTTTAGTAGGATGTGGGACAATAGATTAAATGCTTAAAGAGATTAGTAATCCAGAGTGTTTTACTGACGAAGGCATAAGTTGGATTATGCACGAGGGTAGTCCACAGACACAACACTATAAAAATTACAACACCATACACTACCAAGTTTTTGATCATTGCATAGACTACATACAAAACTTTGCTAAAACAAAATTTCAAAAGTTCTCAACAAGTATCATCAAGCAAGGGCCTGGAATGTGCATACCTTTGCACATAGACAAATACCATTATTTTACTAATACTAACAAATGTGACCCAGACGCAATAGTGCGATTTAATATTTTTTTAGAAGATTGGAAATCTGGACATTACTTTGAAGTGGATAATATCCCCATAGTAGGTTGGAAGAAAGGGCAGTACGTTCAGCTCAACAACAAACTATCTCACAGGAGTGCTAATGTAGGTGATCAAAACAAGTACACAGCACAGGTTACTGGTTTACTCCTGTAAGTTGTATTGTGTATCTATCTTCAGTACCAAAATTGCCTCCCCAATGCTCTGCATCATGCTTCCATGTGTATGAATTAAATTTTTTCCAATCAGTTATGACTTCATTGTTACAACCAAATACGTGGCCAGGCTTCCAATCTTCTAGAAACAGTAATGTCCTCATTATTTTGCTTTTGTCTTTGATATTATAGTGCTTACTATAGTTTGCATAATGATCTATGTGTGGTGGGATCCAATACCCAGGTGTTAATTTGTAAAAGCACCAGGCAAAGTTTTTCCAGTTATATATGTTAAGAAAGGATAGATCATTGGCACCATCATCTAGTGCGTCGTTATACATCTCGCCTAGAACATTTTTATCGTTAGAACCAAATTGAACGTCGGGAAGACGTTGATATGGCAGTTCTTTAAAATTAAAACTGAATGTTATGTTATTGAATGAGTCCATTTTTATACACAGTCTTGCCGTTTTCTTTCATTGCTGTAAGAACACTTTTACGATTGCCTTCTGACTTGTATGAAACATGTACCCAACCTGAATCAGGTATGCCTGGTGTATAAAATTCTAGTATCAACTGATCAAAATCTAAGTTTTCTTCAATCCACTTGGCTACATCGTAATTTCCTGTGCCTGGACACTCAATATCAACTGCTTCTCCTTTGCAGTGTTGTGACTTGCTGGAACCACCTACCGCTTCGTTTAGTGCCGGTCCCCTGTATCCTGAATTGATTACTGTGACGCCAAAATTATCTCTTATAGGTTGTACCACATTCTGAAACAATTCTTTTGCATTTTCTAGATGTTCTGCACCCGGTGTGTTGTCCAGTCCTTTTCTAGTTGCAGTCTGGCTTTTTGTGAATTCTGCTAGTGTGAAGTTTGCACTTAATCTCATGCTTTTATTTATCAATATGTGCGTATATTATATTACCAACCGCTTTTGCTGACGAGGGCCGATTGATCTCCTTTTGTGAAGATGAATTTATTCTCGTTTGTCTTTGTGATGTCGTATGGTCCAAAGTATTTTGTCAAGTGTGTGCATTCAGCAATAGAGTCTAAGTCTATCTTGAATGCTTTTGCTTCTTTCATTATTTCGTTGGTCGGTCCAAATTGATGAAGTTCAAATTTCAAGTCGTGTCCTGCACCTGCTTTCTTTACGGACATTATATTTTCATTTATATAACATTCCATCATATCATATTTGTCAAAGAAACTTTTTGCCTCACCTATTTTGATTTCATTTACTCTTTGTTCGTATGCTTCAGGCGTTGTTGGTATTGCTTCACCCATTGTTTCTGGTGTGACCACTGTGGCATTGTCGCCTTTGTGGTAAGTGTATTGAAACTCTTCTATGTTTGTAAGTTTTTTAAGATCTTCTAGGAATGAAATAATATGACTTACAACTTCCGGAGTCCTTGCAAATTCTATGAATACTCTGTGTTTGCCATCTTCTAATGTTCCAGGGGTAGCATCAGCGTCAAGCACACTTTTGTAACCAACTTCTGCGAATCGTTCAAGATCTTTTGCTGGTGCCGACCCGTCTACTATGAATCCCAGCACTAAAATGTTCTTGTCTTCGCCCATTTTAGATTTATATTGATCTACTGAAAATGTATTACTGACAACACCGTCTAGGTCACCGGCCTTCAATCCTTCATTAACTAATTTCATTTGTGCTACCTAAGTCTACAGTTGGTTCGTCCTCTGCTTGAATTTCGTCTTGCCCGTGCTTCATGTTTCCGATCAATGCTTTTGGCATTTTTATTTCCACTACCCAAATGTCATGTGAATCGATCTTGCCTTTGACAGTCCCTGGTCTATAATCTTCTGGTGATTTAATTTCTCTTGGTTTAAGCAGTTCATCTTTTTTGTATGTGACTTTACAGCCTTTATCTAGTAAACGTTTGCCGCCAGCAGGGTCAGGCATTTTATCTATTGGCCACATAAAAGAGCAAGTAACGAAATGTCTAGAATCCACCGGACCAGCAAGTAATTCACCGTCTTCCCAATTCTTGAATACATACACGTCCAACTCGTCGATCACCCTTTCGAAGTCTTTTAATATACCTAAAGTAGGGCCTACGGCGTATAACGATTGCACGTTTTTGATTATGTCTAGTACGTCATGCATAGTTCTTATTTATCTTAAAGATCTGTGTTGTAAAATATGCATACTTAATTTGAAAATTTAGTAGTAAGTACTTGTACATGAGTCGAATACACAGACACATCAAATCACAAATCAATATCAACTACGAGGAATCTTATGCTTTTAAAAAGCCTACAACTACGGCCTTTATTTCAACGAAAACTATGGAAACAAATGAGGAAAAAGAGAGTGTACGACAAACGAGTCAAACTGTACATCCTGAATCAAGATTGGTTGAAAATACGAAAGCAGAAAGACAGACGGAGACGACGTGTTTTGTTAAAAATATGGAAAGCAAAACAGTTAGAGTTCCTGCGTAGACGATACGCAAACGTTATTTGATGAATTGATCTAACACGTTTCCATACGCTTTGTGGAAGTGCTGGTAGATGGTATCGTACGGAATGTCCGCCGCTATCTGTTGGCCGGGCACTTCGCACTTGAGAACCTCTTGATTTATAAGATCAAGCACAATACCCGACTGTAAAATTTTTCCAGGACCGCATTTCTTTTTTGAAAGTTCGACCAGTTCGTCGTATTGTCCTTTTTTATTAAGTGAGTATTTGACTATAAGGAATCTTTTTTTGTTATGTTTACTGCCCATTTGAAAGTCTCGCCAACTTGATCATAACACTTGCTAGATTTATTTCTGGATCTGCTACGAATGAATGATCAACCAAACCCTGTTTGATAATAAGCACCGCTTTGTCCTGTGAGTCCTCATCTTTTGAAATAATATCTAAGTTGTCATACAGCCATCTGTATATTTCCTCACACTCTTCGGGTCTCGCCTGAGCACAAACAAGTTTTCTTGCTTCTTGTATTTTTCCTTGTTTGAACAATTCCACCATTTGCAGTCTGTAATCCTGTTGTCCTGAATCCCCCGATGCCGGTGGCATCAGTTTTCCGTCTCTGCAATTTTGTTGTAACATGTTGATGCATTTTCTCATGTCCGGATAACTTGCTTTGACATATGTATCTAGTATTTCAATGTCTGGGGTTATGCCTTCCTGTATTAATATCTCACACGCTCTTGCTGTAAACTCTGTCTTGTCGATAGTTTCCATGTGGAAACCTTGGCACCTCGAATGAAGGGCAGGAATCACTCTATTGGGATAGTTACAAGTCAGTATGAATCTTGCAGATGTGTGATACATTTCCATCACACCACGCAACGCCGCCTGACCGTTTGGTGACATGTAATCTGCCTCGTCTAGCAACACATATTTGTATGCACCAAATGGCATAATCTGTACGAATGAATTAATTTTCTCTCTAACAGTGTCTACAGAGTTTTCTCTTGAAGCATTAATTTCTAGTATGTCATAACTGCTTACATCTAGTTCTCCAAACAACACCTTGGCTAGTGTAGTTTTACCCACTCCCGGTGCACCACTTAAAAGTAGGTGCGGAATCGCTTTGTCGTCTATCCATGATTGAATCTGTTGCCTCTGTGCTTCGTCACGCACAACATATTCTTTCAATGTTTTTGGTCTATATTTTTCTACCCAAAGATCTTTCATTTACGTAACCATTTCCTTGCCGCTTCGATTGGATTCTTTAATCCGTCATATGTTGAATCGATAAACTTAATATGTTTATAAAGGCTTTGTGCGAGTTTGTCAACGGTGTTCTGAAGTTTATCAATTTTCTTGTTTAGTTCTTCAAGTTCCTTTTTAGTCATCACAAAGCCTATTATATTATTTCTTGTACTTCGCCGCTTCCTCGGATCCACCTGTTGCAGTACCTTTACTGTAACTGTGGGCACCCATGCCAGCCAGTTCACCGTTCTGCACGATTAGGTATTGGTTCCTAATTGGTGTGCCGTCAAAGAAACATTCTAGTATCTCTCTGACACCGTCAGCATATCTTGTCTGTGCTGAAAGTGATGTTCCTGATGTGTGTGGTGTCATACCGTGATTTGGCATTGATCTCCAAATGTGATCATTTGGTGCTGGTTGTGGGAACCAAACGTCTCCTGCATAGCCAGACAGTTGTCCACTTTTCAATGCGTCAGCGATGGCTTCTCTGTTACAGATCTTGCCTCTCGCAGTGTTCACAATGTAAGCACCTTTTTTCATCTTGCCTATCATTTCTGCATCAAATAAGTTTTCTGTCTCTGGGTGTAGTGGACAGTTGATCGTCACAACGTCACAAACCTTGACCATTGATTCTACTGACTCATGGAAAGTAAGATTTAATTCTTTCTCCACTGCTTCAGGTAATCTGTGTCTGTCAAAGTAATGTAGATGTACATCAAATGGTTTCATTTTTCTCAAAGCATCTAAGCCAATACGTCCAGCCGCAACTGTACCTATGTGCATACCTTCAACGTCATATGATCTTTGTACTGCGTC
>Ga0209645_1001134_pt1 | contig 13477 bp, 12 predicted proteins | sample ETNvirenome_6_30_FD_184070 | JGI IMG/M metagenome (GOLD analysis project Ga0209645, IMG submission 184070) | Marine viral communities from the Pacific Ocean - ETNP_6_30 (SPAdes) (version 2) | ecosystem: Environmental > Aquatic > Marine > Oceanic | place: Pacific Ocean | collected 2013-06-19
ATGCCAACAACTATAGCATACAGCAACAAAGGAGGGTACTGGAAAACAAAGTACACTTGGTTCGCATCCTTCATGGAAAAGGTGGGTAGAAAGTTTTTTACCTCCTCTATTGACGGGGCATCTACATCTTCAGGATATCCATCGAGCCTGGTGTGGAAGCATAATGTAGATGACGACACAAAAAGGACTAACTACTACGATCAAGTTGGGGGGAGCGGTGTGTCTGTATCCTTCAATGACAGGGTGTCAAGCAACAAGATATACAAGTCCATCTCTTTGGAGGGGACGAGTAACATTCAAGACGAGAGCTTCAACACGTTTGTGGTAAACGCTGACAACAATCCTGCTAAGCAGTTTAGCATGGGAAGGATTAAGGACAAGGGCGGTATACTGTATGGTCACATCGGTATGTCCAACACCTTGTTGGATGGAAGTAACATCGAGGCTATTGGCACTATAAATGCAAATTCCTTAGCTTTTCAAGAGTACGGCCCTGCAGGAATGAAACTCCTGGTAGGCGCGGACAAATACAATCTAAAAAGAAACACTAGTGCTGTAAAAAATAATTCTAAGTACATCTTGATGGATGGTTTGGGAAAATTTTACAATATGTCTGGGGCTGAAATAACCTTTAGTTCAGATGCTAGCTACCTTAATCCTGATTTTTTAGAGCCATATAACATCAATATACTTGAGAACAACGTTGGATCACTATTGCTTGAGTTTGTTCCTTTAGATGGATATTCATTTGATGAAGGAGAATTTGCAAGACCAAGCGTTGCAACAACTCTACTTGAAATCACACCTCAAGAGATCAACGGGGCACCTCCTCGCGGTCAGTATGCTCAAGCAGATATTGTTCTGGGATCTCAACCATACGAGCTCTACTCCATCAACGTAAACTATGAACCTACAGACTTAGATCACTCTAAGTAATAATAAATATATTTGCAGCTATGATCGACTTTATATACACTATTATCACTGGGTTTGACTATCCAGGACTTACAAAAGCAATCGATCCGATCACACTAGGTCTTCTTGTCGGTCAGACAGCACAGCAAATAGGCAAAGCGCGTAGCGCAAAACAGCAGAGAGAGGCGGCGCTGGCGCAACAGCAAAGAGGCAAGAACCTTTACGACAAAATGGTTCAGGAGTTCAAAGAGGGGAAGTACGACGTTAAGTTGTCTCAAGATGTAAGGGACGTAGCAGAACAACAAAGGATTCTTGCAGAGCAGGTTTCTGATGCCGCCACTCAAAGGGGTGAGGCCATGATTCAGTCAGCTTTGGCTGCTTCTCGGTATGGTGATCCTCGATCTGCAGCTTTGATTCCAGGACAACTTCGTCAGGTTGAGGCTGGGGTACAGCAAGCAGAGCTCGCAGGCCTTGGCCAAAAGGTAGCGGCTGACACTGCCCTCGCTGCACAACAGCAAAGAGTTGCAGAACAGAACATTGGACTTCAGCAGCAGCTTGCAGCTATGCAGCTTCAACGTGGTGCGGGAACGATGGATGCTGGAGAGCTTGCTGCTCAACAAGCAGAGCAGGCAAGAAGAGACGCTATATCTGCGGCTATCGCTGCAGGGTCTCAAGGCCTTGTATCTTCTATTGGTGGTATCGAGCTTGGTGGGGAGTCATCTGTCGAAGACCCATCAAAGCTTGTAGACTACCTTGATAACGGGGACATCCAAGACTACAACATTGATTCTCAGCCCACTAACCCTCTTCTTCAGGAGGATCAACCTCTCTTTGGAGAGGAGGGAGCTAAGTACAAGTTTGCTCAGAAGGGTGGTGAGGTTCACATGACCGAAGGTGAGTTCAACCACGACACCAACAAAAAGGCCTTGGTTGACGAGGAGACTGGTGTTAAAGAGGCTGAGCTCACTGGAGACGAAGCCATGGTGAGAGACGGTGACAACGTGTTGGTTTTTAATCCAGAACAGCAAGACACCATCGAGGAGCTCGTAAATAAAGGGGATGCCAAAGGCCTCCTAAAGAAGATGCGAGACCTGATGAAACAATTCGAGAAGCAGAATGGCTAATTTGTTTGCAGGTACGCCGCTACCTGGTCGCTACGATAGGGTAGAGAAGGCTGACACCAGTGGCGTCATCCAGGCCGCTAGGGTCATGGATATCCGTGACAGAGAGCTGCAAAGAAGATTTGAAAGAGCTGAAGCTCAGAAGAGAGCAGACATCAATGCTGCTTCAGGCTTTGATGCAGCTAGCCTTGGCCAGGGGGCAGAAGGATTCTATATGCTTGTCAATGACGCTGTAGAGAACATGTCCTCAGGAGACTACGACGCAGTGCAGTCTGCCGCCATGATCGCAAATCTCAGGTCTCAGTACGATATGTTGAAGGCCCACTCAGAAGGCATCAAAGATGCCAGAGAGATGGCAGAGAAGGCAGCGAAGGGGGACCCTACAACTGTAGCTCAGATAGAGGGGCAGTTCGGAATTGGAGAGGAGCTAAACTACAACTACTCCAACTACGTTCAGAATCTTGACGACGCCATGAACAACCTATATGTTCAGGGGTCGATGCAGGTGGTCGATGGCCAGCTTACTGGTATAGACAGAGTGGACGGAGTGAGGAAGCCTTTGAACTTGCTTACAGGCTATGCCGACGGAAACTACTGGTTCCCCGTACTCGACTCCAGAAGGCCCGTTGATGTTGGTGACTTGGATGACTGGGCAAAGAGTAAAGAAGCTCAGGATGCGATTTTGTTTTCTACTGGGGCATGGAGGGAAGATGAGGCCATCAGGGTTTACAACGACAACATCTATCAGATATCAGAGGAGGGGAAGAGACACAGACTTCAGGTTCTTGCGATGCTTGAGGAGAACAACATGATCAACCACTTGACACCAGAAAAAAGGCGTCAATTTAGAGATGGGGTGGGGTTGACAGAGGATATAGATTTCATTACTGCCATCGAGAAAGGGAGACAAGGCTTTGTTTCTAGATCTAAGTCCGCATATGAGCTGAGTTCACTGGCGGAGCTCAGAAGAGACGTCGAGAAAGAAAAGACGGATGATAAATACAACCCCAAGACAGAGCTCAATGACGCTATGCCTTACAAAGGAGTGGCGGGAGACGACCTGTCTGGTGTTACATTCCTTGGCAAAGAGGGGAGGCAGCTGAGTGACGATGAAGTCTTGACCCTGACTGGAGGCATGGGACCTTTTTCTGAAGGTGTTCAGCTCCCAGGCCTTGGTAATGGATGGACCTATCCTATGAGATCCCTCAAGAATGAGTCAATAAACATCCTCAACCCAGATTACGTATACATCACAGAGGATCCCGTCGATGGTACTGCTGTGGAGGGCAAAGATAGAGAGCCTAACGGCCCTCAGGTTTTGATGAACCTTAAGCTCGACGAAACAACATGGCTTGAAGATGGATCTCTCTTGATCAAGAACGCCACGGACAAGGACGGCAGAAGGATTTCTGACATCTACCTTGACGCTGAGAGAAACGCAGATATAATCGTGAAGGTTATTCAGGCCATCAAAGAGGCCTACAACATTCCTGTAACTGCAGAAGAGCTTGGGACAGGCAAGGCTAGAGAATACTCTGGTCTTGAGGTTATTCAGGCCGTACAACCCCGTGTCGGTCGTTACGACAACTTTTGAAAGAAGACATGAACGAAAGTCACTATAAACTGTGGGAGCAACTCAACAATGATGGGTTGTACACAAAGACCTACGAAGACTTCTCCATGCAGTTCTCTCAACCAGAGAAACAAAGAAGGCTTTATCAGTCCTTGTACAGCGACGGGGTGTACACAAAGACTGCTGATGAGTTCTACTCTCAGTTCTTTAGCGTAAAAAAAAAAGACGAGCCGCAAGTTTCGGAGCCAGTTTCGGCGGGGGATTCTACGGTATCTACCTCAGATACAACTCCGACGGTCGAAGCACCGAGTGGAGATTCGGCTTCTCAAGTAACTGAAAAGCAATACTTTACGGGTGAGTTTGGGGATCAGATCAACAGCCTCCCCATCTTTGGAGACGTCATTGACGACATGGGCAGGGCTTATGCTCAGGGTGCCGCACGCCGTGGTGTTGTAGAGTCTACATTCGCCCCTATTGTCCTCAAGACCTCTGAGCCTTCAGAGGAGCAGATAGCTCTTTTTGTAGACGCTGTAAATCAATCAGATGCATTGACCAGAGACTACGGTCAGTCTGATGAGATGATGGACTTTCAGAAAACCTACATCGAAAACGGTGAGGGAGTGTGGGGGTTTCTTTCTGGCGTAGCACAAAACCCTGGTATTCTTCCAGAAGTCCTTGTCCAGAGCTACTCTACGATGGCAAACAAAGAGTCTGCGAAGGCGGGCCTTGAGGCATTGCTTGCGGGAGGGGCTGCTGGTACTGTGGTTCCTGGTGCAGGTACAGCTGCTGGCGTTGTCGCGGCAACACCTCTGGCATTTGGATCTGCTGGCGCAGTCATGGAGAGTTCTTTGTCTTTCGTAGAGTTCTTGAAAGAAGAGCTGGGGGATAAGGAGTTTAATCTTGAGAATGTAAGCCAGGTTCTGAGCGACCCTGAGAAGCTTTCTGAGATGAGAAGAAGGTCTCTTACTCGCGGCGGAACCATCGGCGTTGTAGACGCTTTGGGTGGCGCTGTATTGAGCAAAACCATTAAGGCCGCCAAGACCTTAAGTAAGGTTCAAAAGGCTGCTGTTGGTATAGGGGGTGGGGCAGTAACTGGAGGTACTGGTGAGGCTGCCGCTAGAGCTCTCGCGGGGCAGGAGATGGATGTTGCTGAGATTGGACTTGAGGCTACTGCGGGAACAGGCCAAGCGCCGATTACTTTGGGTCAGGCGGCTATAGAGCAAAGGCTTGAAAATGTAGAGCAGTCACAGAGAGCTGCTGCCGTTGATGCACTCAACGAAAGCCTCAAGCAATCCGTCAGCCCAGCTTCGTATAAGCTTAACGGTGAGTCAGTTACGAGAGATCAGCTCAACGAAATGTTGAACACCTTGACCGATGAAGACCTCAAGAAAGTAAACATCGAAGTAGAGAATGATGCAGAGGTTCAAGAAGCTTTAGAAGATAGAACGCGCACCATCGCCATCAACGACATCATTCCTCAAGAAGTGCAGGGGGAAGATAGGTCCCGTATTGTGACGCTAGAAAAAGAGTTGCAGAAGTTTGAAGGCAAGCCTACTGAAACGGCTAAGAAAAGAGCAGGTCAGATCAAGAGCGAGATAAGCGAAATTCTAGACAAGTATCAAGTTGCTCCAGAGGCAGAGCCCACAGCAGAGGCACAGGTCGAGGAGGGTGCCCCTGAAGCAGCAGCGCCTGCAGAGCCAACAGTAGAGCCCACAGCAGAGCCTGAGGTAACGCCGCCTGCAGAGCCTCAGCAGACACCAGAACAAAGGATTCAGAAGCTTAAGGATGACGGGGTCTTCATCAAAGAAGAGGGGTTGAAGTCTAAGGTTGTAGATGTAAAGCAGCGATTCTTCTCAGCTAGAAAGCACTTGCCAAAGAGCGTGTTTGAAGCGAAGGAGAAAAAGGAAGCCTTGGTTGCCAAGGAGTTAAGCATTGTCGAACAAAGCATTGCTGAGTTCAACCGCCTTCTCAACGCTGTTGATGGTGACGAAGCGAAAGAGACTTTTACTGCAGACTTTGATGACGCAATCAGAGGCGGTGAGGGCTTGAATAGACTGTCTCCTGAGGCGCAAGAGTTGGCTATCTCTATGAGAAACCAGATTGATAGGCTCACCATCGAGCTCATCAATCAGGGACTTGTTCCTGGAGATCAGATAGACACTTTGATTGGCAACCTCGGTCAGTACCTCACCAGGTCGTACAGGGTTTACGATAGAGCCAACTGGAAAGATCAGGTTGAAGAAGAAGTGATCGAACAGGCTAAGAACTTTATCCGCCCATCGCTGTCAGAAAAAGCAGATCGTCTTGTCGGAACAGACGCAAATGTCCAGGGTCTAGACAGAGATGCCTTTCTTGAATCTTTGGTTGAAGCAGAGATAGATAAGCACTTGAATCCTAGCGATGTACAAGCCTTTGCTCAAGCTGGCATGGGGAAGGATTTGAACATACTCAAGGAGCGTCAAGACGTACCAAAAGAGATCAGAGCCCTGATGGGTGAGTACGCCAATCCAGTACAGAACTACGCCAAGTCTGTTTTGAGGATGTCGGCCACTGTAGAGGCGCAGAGGTTCTTGAACAAAACGGCTAAGCTCGGTGCGGGTAAATTCCTACAATCTGAAAGCACGGGTGTTTTCTCTACAGAAATAAAGGGAACAGGCAGCGATCTGGATGGTATGTTCACCACACCAGAGATTGCCGAGGAGTTCCAGAGGGTAGAGAAGAACATGGATGCACATTTGCAGGCCATTTTTAAGATTATTGTAGGCACTAAGTATGCCAAGACAATCCTTTCGTTAGCTACTCACGGCAAGAACGTGTTCGGCAACATTGGATTCATGTATGCCAACGGCCACTTGTTTGAGGTTGGCGATGTCGGTTCTGAAATAAACAATGCCTATAAAACCCTTAAAAACGATTTCGGTAGGCTAAAGTTTGTGGATGGAAAGCCTCAATTTATTAGCAAAGAGGACAAGGCTTTGAATGAAAGGATGAACGAGTACATTGAGCTCGGCATCGTCAAGCAAAGTGCATCTATTGGTGAGATAAGAGACATGTTTAAAGATGCGAACATGTCTGTGGCTATGGAAAATAGATTAAACAATCAAAAGCTGACACTCAAGAATCAAGCGCTTTCAGGCACAAGAAAAACAGGAAAGTTTTTTGAAGATGCTTATCAGGCGGAGGACGATTTCTTTAAGATTGTAGCTTTTGAGATTGAAAAGAGCAGATATGCAGAGGCTCTGTACGGTAAGCCCAAGTCTGACTTGACGGCAGAAGAAGCGGCTGAAGTCGATGAGTACGTCGCTAAGATTGTCAAGAACACCTACCCAACATACAGCAGGGTTCCAGAGGCCATCAAAATGATTAGGCGGAATCCTTTGATCGGCAACTTTATTTCTTTCCAGGCAGAATCCTATAGAGTCGCTTACAACACTATTCAACTAGGGATTGAAGAAGCGTCATCTAACAACCCTGAAATTAGAAAGATAGGTGCCAAAAGACTTGTGGGGGCGGCAACATATCAGGCAGGTAAATCAGCAGTCATCGCAGCGATGGGGGCTGCAGCAGGCGTAGGGGCGCAGGGCTTAGCGGGTATGATTTCAGACTCAGAGGAAGAGAAGAGAAGGATTAAAGACCTTCGTCTGTTTAGCCCTGAGTGGACTCAGAATGCCAGCGTTGTCGTCCTAAGACTTGGCGATGGTAAGTTTGACTTCATAGATGTTTCATCGTCAGACCCTTACGGTAACTTCGATAGAATTGTAAACGAGATAACCGAAGGCGAAAGCATAGGGGAATCCTTTGGTGGTGCTTTACTTCAGATTGTCGAGCCTTTCATTGGTGTGGACATCGCAGTAAGAAGATTCGGTAACATCACCTACAACCGAAAAGATACTGGGGGTCAGATCTACAACGATACTGACGTTTGGTATGAACAAGCAAAAGACATACTGAAGTACCTGTATGAAGGAACTATCGAGCCAGGTACCTTTAAGTCAATCAGAAAGGTCTACGACTCTGACAAGAAGCTTGAAGAGCTTGCAGGCCAGCTGACTGGACTTAAGCCTTACCGCGTTGATGTCAGAGAGCAACTTGGATACAGGTTCAGAGACCTCCAAAAAGACATCGTTTCTGCAAGAAAGATTAGATACGAAGACTTGGAGAGGGCAAATGAACAAGCCTTCATTAAAGAACAAGAGTTGGCTGAGATGATCTACGCTGCGGAGAGACTTGGCGTCCCCAAGCGAGACATCTTTAGAATCGCCAAAGAGGCAGGTGTTGGGGTGGCCAACTACAAAAGGATTTATAGAGGACAGAGACCTAATTTAAAACCAGCAGACTAATGGCTGAACAAAAAATTAAAGAGACGGGCCTCGGCAAGTGGCTGAAGTCCAAAGCACCCAATGTGCTTGATGTTGTAGGAGACCTTCTGCCTGACCAGGGCGGATTAGGTATTGTAAAAAACCTAATTGAAAAGGACCCTGATGTAGACACAAATGAAGGCTTGGCTGCCGTCGATGCAGAGATTGCTTTTCAGAACAACGTAACCGAAAGGTGGAAGGCTGATATGGGGAGTGACGTCAAGCTGGCAAAGCTGATTAGGCCCGTTACTTTGATCGCTCTTATGAGCATGTTTATGGTGACCATGGTGGCCGATAGCATGGACAACTGGCCATTTAACGTCAAGGATTCTTACGTAGATTTGCTGCAGGTTTTAATGCTAACAGCATTTGGTGCATACTTCGCGGGTCGCACAATAGAAAAGGCAAAAAAGTAATCATGGAAGAAGAGTTTGAAGACGTTGGTTTTTTGGATCAGGACAAGCTAAAGAAGCAAGAGAAGAAGATTGAAGATGGGGAGATCACTTGCAACATCGACAGCCCAGAAGACTGTGAATCATGCAGCGGCTGATAGCTCTTATCTTTCTTATGCCTTTGTTTGCTGTAGCGCAGCAGGGGTGGGTGTCTATTACTATTCAGGGTGACGCATACGGGGAGGAAACTACATGGCTAGTTCGTGACTCTAGCGACGCGATCGTTGCGGGGTCTGCCCCTCTGCAAGGGCAATACCCGTACATCGAAGCCTTCCTTCCCCTACCATTAGGCGAATACACGTTTACCATCTACGACTCTTTTGGCGATGGCATCTGTTGTGGCTTTGGGGAGGGGTGGTTCTCTATCAACACCTGTGAGCTAGATACCACGGTGTACGACTTCAGTACGTCAGAGCAAACCGTTCCTTTCGAGGTGCTGGCTTGCCCACCTCCGATCTTTGGGTGTATGCAGGTGGGGGCTATCAATTACCACCCATGGGCCAATGCTCCTGCCCCCTGCGACTTCCCGCCTGTGCAATGCGAAGAAGGATTCAATAATATCCTTGTCACAGTAACGCCTGACACTTATGCAGCTGAGATCAGCTGGGATCTAATCACAGTCCCAGATGGCGAGGTCGTAGCAGAGGGGTCGGGCTATTCTATTGTAGGGGCTCCTGTCGTGGAAGCTGTGTGTCTACCTATCGGATCAGAGTTCAGGGTGGACGTGTACGACGCCTTTGGTGACGGCATGTGTGGTAGCTGCTACGGGGGCGTTGATGGGAACCTGCTCGTGTCCAATCTCTGTGGAGAGACACTGTATTACGTCGGTGACACCACACAATACGAACTGGTATCAAGTGATACTATCATGATCGACCCATGTTTCCCACCGATCCCTCAGGGTTGTACAGACTCATGGTTTACAGAGTATGATCCCAGTGCTGTAATCGACGACGGCAGTTGCCAGACAGAGGTGATCCTGGGGTGTACTGATCCAGGTGCGATTAACTTCAACGAGAACGCCAACACGCTTGAGACAGAGGACAACTGTGACTTTACTCTGACACTTACAGACGGAGCGGGTGACGGTTGGTTTGGCAGCTGGGTTGGGGTCCAGCAGGGTGACGAGATCTGGGGGCCTCTTACCATGCACCCTAACGATGGCTTTGAGAAAGAGATTCAGATTCCTTTGTACTCTGGAGAAGGCGTCAAGGTGATGTTTTTCACGCAGGGGAATGCAGAAACTACCTCTTCTCAGTGCGGGTTTTACTTCGACGGACCCAACGGTGTATTCATGGAAGGGGGTACCAACCCATGGTCAGACGCCATCAAGAAGTTCCCATTCAAGTACGACGGTATCCCTGTATGCGGAGACTTCTGCGTACCTGGTGTCGAGGGATGTACGCTTAGCTTCGCCTGCAACTATAACCCAGAAGCAAACGTAGACGGAGACTGCACGTTCCCCATCGAATACTACGGCTGCGACAACGAGTGCATCAATGACGCCGACGGGGATGGGGTATGTGACGAGCTTGAGGTGGTTGGATGTCAAGACCCCACAGCCTACAACTACAACGAATCAGCTACCGATCCAGGTGACTGTGAGCCCGTTGTGTTTGGTTGCACTGACCCAACCATGTTCAACTACAACGAAGAAGCGAACACAGAGAACAACAGCTGTATCCCATTCATCTACGGATGCACAATCCCCGAGGCTATCAACTACGACCCGATGGCCAACACGAACAACGGTAGCTGCGAGCTGCCTATGCCTGGGTGCATGGACCCTGACGCCGCCAACTACAACGTGTACGCCAACGTACCTGCGAATGAGGACTGCCTGTACGATGCGGGGTGTATCACTGGTCCTGGTGAACCATACTGGGCTAATGATTACTGCTACTCATGGGTGATCGAGGTTGACCCCTACTGTTGCGAGGTGGGATGGGATGCGGTTTGCATCGAGATGTACGAGTACTGCAGTCAAGGTGTGACCAGCGTTGATGATGTAGCGATGGGGTTGATCCACCTGTATCCCAACCCAACGGCTGGAGTGATTAACTTTCAAGGCCCTGTAGGGGCGTTTGCAGACGTGTACAGCGCCTCTGGACAGATTGTGGTATCTTGTACTAGCGGCAGAGAGATAGACCTTAGATCGCTTCCTAACGGCGTCTATGAGGTTGTCATCAACTACAAAGGAAGGATTCTGGTAGAAAGAATAGTCAAGCAATGAGATACATCGCAACCATACTGCTTCTTTTGTTGGGCTTCAACGCCTCAGCCCAGTCACTCAAGAAAGCCTTCAAGTTTGCCACTTTCTACACCGCCTTCAGTGGAGGTAATTCACTGTCAGACAGAGAGGTGTTCTCTGTAGCAAACGGGCTTCAGACAGATGTAGTCGAAACGCCTTTTGATTATGCGCTCACAGCTGGGGTGAGAAAGATTGCCCGCTTCGGATATGAGAACAGGGCCAACACTTTCTACAACGGAACAGAGAAGTCATACGGGGACGCTGCCACCATCGGCAAGGTGAGTGGGTTTGAGTTCTTGTTCGAGGGTGATTACAGGAGACAGCAAGGCGTCAACTACCTGGACCAGGACTACTTCCTCAGATATGTGGCCGACAAGTGGATCACCAAAGTAGAGTTCCTGCAAGACGGGTTTGCAGATGTCAGGTACTTCGAGGCATCACAGAGAGGCAGGGCTAAGATTGGAAAGCTCTCCCTCAATGCTGGTATCATGCAGCGCTTGTCCGAGCCATACGGATATGACCCACTGAGCGAGTGGTTGCTGGACAACAATCAACTTCACTTCACTTCACTAGCTCTTCAGGAGGGGTACAATATCGACGTAAACACTGGAGAGTTTTTTTCTCCAGACGGTCAAGTCGTGGCAAATAGCTATGAGGTGTGGGAGGAGGTCGTTGTCCCTGAGTTTCTTGAGGACTATGTAGCAGATAAGAGAGGAGATCTAGACAACCAATGGGTTCATTCCTTGGTAGTTGGCTTTGATTACTACCACTTCACCAAGAACTTCTGGGTACACAGCTGGGGCAACTTGATCCCATATCATCTAGACACAGACGGAGAGTACTCCTACCACAGGTTTGTCAACAGCGGTCAATGGCTTGATTACTCTGGAGGCCTTATCTTTGGAAAGAGATTTAATAAGAGTCTAGGTGTTTTTGCAGAGGGTAAGTTTCATAAGTACTGGGATAGGTCATGGCATGACTTCTCTGTCGGCATCAACTATGTAATCATTTGACATGGCACAGCAGATCGGGGAGGACACTAAAGTAACGCTAGACCTAAAGACAATAGGCCTTGCAGTCACGGGCCTTGGCGCACTGATAAGCATGTGGTTTGCTCTGCAAGCAGACATCGCGGAAGCAAAGGAGCTTCCCGTTGCCCCCGACCCAGTAATCACCAGAATGGAGTTTGACATGAAGGACCAACTGGTTCGTCAGACAATCATGACAACGCAAGATGATGTCACCGAAATCAAAGAGGACATCAAGCGTATTGAAGAAAAAATTGACAAGCTGAGATGATCAATGAAAGCAACACTAGCCCTGTTTGCATTCTCTGTATTCTTTTGGGCGGCCACCTCTGTGGACGTTGCGGAGGATAAAGGAGTATGCGGATCAGGTGTATGCGTCGTCGAGTTCAACGCTTCGTTTAACTCAGGCAACAGTGTGCCCTGGATCGAAAGCCTGAACGACTGCGAGACATCGCGTGTCGACATCGCGTCTAACCCAGCCATGCAGTCTGAGCACAAGATTGTTGTGGTACCCACCGTCGTGGTCTTTAACGAAGGCGAAGAAGTCAAGAGGTTTCAAGCCAACATCATGATGACCCTTGAGGCGAGCAAGGATGATGTGCAAGAGGCGATAGATGAAGTCCTGATGAGCGACTTTTAATCACTCTGCTTCTTTACAAGATTATAGGTTCGGCAGTCGATCTGTTTGATAGGCTCAATAAAGTTCTTCTCGCAGTAGTCGTTGATTCTTTTTTTCTCTTCAGGTGTGTTGTTGACACAGGTATGCTGAGCTTGGTAGCTTGCGTTTTGTTGGAGAAGTTTATCAATTTTCATCTTGATCTTTTTGTGCCTGTTCGTTTTCATGGGTCAGTAAAGATACTCAATACTTTTTCTCGTATTCCCAGACCCTGTATGACGTTAAAGCCTTGATATCACGGAGTTTAAGGATCGATATCTCATCCTGTCTGCCTGACCTCGTGTATCGCTTTAGGTATGCCATGGACTTGCTCTGCACAACCTCTTTTGATATGTGCTTCTCACAGAAGAAAGCCAGCTCGTGCCTATCGACGATGCTAAACCCACCTTCTTCAGGCATATCAAAAGCAATAATTGTGGCACCACCATAAAGCCACCCCTTTTTACCTCTTACGTTTTTGAACTCAATCCAAATCTCATCGGGGAGGTTGTTGCCCTTGACATCAACACCCCACCTTTTGGCGTTGTCTGGAAGAGTCAACCAGTAGTCAATATGGTCGTACATGTCCTCCTCCCTGAGAGACTTCTTTACCCCAAGGCCTTTCTTTCTTGCTGCCCTGACAAACCTCTCCTCTGCTACCCTCCCTGTATTAGAGCTGTATTCACTTCGGCTTTTTGTCAGATTGGTGCTCATCGACAACTGTTTTGATTAAGTCTAATTCCTGATATATAGCTGTCTTCACACCCTCCATAGCCTCCTCTACCAAGCGGAGATCTTCTTTGGGTATCCCTGTCTCTTCGTGCAAGGCCTCATAGAGATCATCTATAACCTCGTGAATTTTGTCGCAAGCATGGTGATAGTACCAGCTTAGTTTAGATGTCTCCATCGTCAATAGATCGTAATATTTCTTGAACAGCTGCGTCTACCTGACCACTGTTCTTAGCTAAAAATACGATCGTATTAGATTTTTTTGCAACCAAATGTTTGAGAAAAAGCTTCCACCTCATAGGAAAGTCATGATGTGATGGAAGATAACCCTTGGTTTCTATGATCCAGTCGTGGTCCCTCCCCACAAAGTCTGGTTTGTAGGTAATAGGAAGGAC
>Ga0209645_1001135_pt1 | contig 13471 bp, 9 predicted proteins | sample ETNvirenome_6_30_FD_184070 | JGI IMG/M metagenome (GOLD analysis project Ga0209645, IMG submission 184070) | Marine viral communities from the Pacific Ocean - ETNP_6_30 (SPAdes) (version 2) | ecosystem: Environmental > Aquatic > Marine > Oceanic | place: Pacific Ocean | collected 2013-06-19
TCATATTTTACACTACCACATTTACTTCCTCTTTTACGTCTACTAGCCCCAAACCTAATTCTAATTAGAGATCCCGCTGGCACATCCCAATCTTCATATGGAAGGTTACCAGGTCCAATAGCTGCATTAGGATCAAAATCTTCATTTTCTAAACTACAGGAAACTAGGGCTCTTGGATAGCTATCTGCACCTTTACCTTCTTCTTCTATAAAAGCATTTGGAGGTTTATTAGCTGCAAAATTACCAGGTTTTAGTTTCATATAAGTTCCTGTAGGTTGACCGCACACGCCTGCAATAGTATCACCATTAGCATTTTTTCTACACAAAAAATCTTGCGCTTCACTACCAAATCCTAAAACCTTAGTTGAAGTACAGTTTAAAACAGGACCGTTAGTGTCTCTTTTTAAAAATAATGTATCATTGTCTTTTACTTTATCTCTATTGTCTCCATCCAATAAATAGTAAGCATCACCTGTTTCTTCTTCTCTAAAAAATATATTACTATAAATTGTTCTATATAGTCCTTTTGATTCTTTTATAACAAACTTATATTTTGTTGCCCAATAAGGAGGATAGCTATTAAGAGTTACACGAATATTGTTTTTCGTAATTGACCTGTCGCAAGGAACAAAAACTGTATTTTCTGTGTCCACTAAAGCTGTACTAGATCTTCCATATTCGTCCATGTATACTACTCCAACCTCATAATCTCTATTGCTGTGTAAAGATTTTTTAGAGGAATCTTGCGCATATAATCCTTCAGCACTAACACATTGTAAATACTCATAAACAATTTCTACAGGGGTAACAGGTTGTCCTGTAACTTGATCATATAATTGATATTGCATGGCAGGAATTACAATACCAATTTCTGTGCTTCCTTGATTTGCAATAATCTGAAACCCTTGTGGATTTGCATTAATACCAAAGCCTATTTTTTCGTATCCTGCTTGAGTTACAACACCGCAAGTAAAGATATCTGTTAAAGACGTGCCCTGAGGATCTGTGCCTCCAAAAGCTGGAAAACATGGATTGTCTGCGATTGGCACAAAAGAACTAATTGCGTCCTGAAACTCAGGGCTAGTAGCTAAATCAAATACATCTGTGTAATCTCTTTGTAAAACAAATAAGAATGTATCTTCAAAGGAATTTAAAGGCTCGGATCCATTTACATAATTAGCAGTGTCACCACCAAAAGATGCGTGTATAAAGTTAAAGTTAAAACCTATCTGAGCTCCTTCCTCTAATATTATTTGATCCCCTCCAAAATCAATTGTAAATTTAGCATTAGTAATAGTTGTTGGCACATCTATAGTGTAGCTTTGATTTGACAAAGTTGCTATAATTTCATCAGCTGATAATTCTTCGCTAATTAACTCTAAATCATAATCTAAATAAATAGGCGCACCGTCTGTATTTACAATATCAAAACCATCAACGTAATTACCATACATCAATCTGTTACCCATTATTGTTTGTGCTTGGGCTTTCAAAGGAACATTGTCGTATAGTCTCAACAACTGCTCTTCAGGCAAAGTTGTGTATATTTTTTTATTAGTAAAAGTTATTGTCTGTTCTGTGTTATCTAGCCAACCTTCGTTTAACTTGTTAAATCTTTCAATTACATTGACACTCTGACTTGTGCTAAATTTAAAACAAACATCTACATCTATTACGTTTCTTCCACCTGTTTCAAATGTAACGTCCACTGTGTTAAATATATTCCTCATTCCTTCTTGATTATAAGTTTGATAATCAAATTGAAATGGCCCAGGAGTAAAAGCATATTGAGTAAAAGGAGATAAAGCAGAATACTCACCGTCTTCATACTGCCATCTATATGCAAAACTTATAAGAATTTCTTCCATAAAGTTTTCACCACCACCAATATTATATTGAGATATTTCAGGAGCGTTTAATGGGGGAGCTAATATAACTCCAATGTCTTGTTCAGTAACTTGATCTACATCTGCATTATCAGGACTTAAATAAGTTCTGGTTACATTAATTTTTCTGGGTGGATTTAAGTTGTCTGTAAAAAATAATAAATCACCAATTTTATTAACTCCAGTTACTAAAAATTGTTTGTCAAAATTTAATACACTTGTAGAAATAACGTGGTATACTAAAACAAAAGTTCTGGTGTTATATGAAACAATTAAATCTACTTTATTAGTTGCACTACTTGTGTTTGCAGGATCAGTTACAAACCAATACATAGTTTCTTCACCACCATCTTCAAAAGCTCCTATACATTTAGCTTCTGAACTTAAAGGAGCTCCTTTGAACTCTAAAGAAACAAGCTCTTCATTCCCCTTTGAATTTTCGACAGCCCCAATTTCAGTGCCTTCAGTAGAACCTAACCTAACGTTTAAAGCATCTACATATTCACCATTAGGAACTAGGCGTTCATCCACGCCTTTGTTCATTCGACCTTTTATAAAATTCCTTTGAACTCTGGGCATATTACTTTATCCATTTAGCACGCCCTCTTAGATTCATTAATAATCTTCCTGGGTGTATATTACTTAATCTTAACTTAGCGTTTCTTAAAAGCGCTGATTTTTCTTTTCTAACTCTATTAATTATGTATTCTTGAACTCCGATTTTGCTATTTAAAATAACATATTTCATGTAAGCATAAATAAACTCTTCAAACAATTTATTTACACTAACATTAGAGTCATCTCCTTTTTCCATTCCATCAGAAACATATTCTAATACACAAAGCTCGTTTGCCATATCAGAACTAAAATTAATTACACCCGCTTGTTTGTTTAACTTAAATGTAGGATTTTGATTCGCTGTTTCTGTATTTAAACCATATCTTGCTCCTATAGGATATTCAAAATACCACAACCCATTATAAAAGTATCCTTCTTGACCATGATACTCACTAAGTTCATTTAAATAAATTGTTTTCTTTTGATTTAAAATCCTTTGCATATCAAGTGTAGATGTCGATGGCTTTAATATTTGCCCATCGTGATCAAACAATATTCTACAGCTATTATCTTGCAAATAAGCATCTGCCCAGTTTGTTTGAATATTTTCGCTTAACGGTAATAACAATCCGTCTTTATATAATGATATTCTAACCCAATTTACATAATCGGGAGGTAAAACATATCTCAAAGTATCACAAACTTGTAATTCTAAAATTTTTATTTCTTTTAAAGAATCGTAATTTAATTCTTGTATAGCTCGTTTTGCGTGAAACCTTATGTTATATTTTTCTACATTATTTATTAGCTTATCATTCCCAACATACATTAATATAAAATTAGTTACAATTTCATCCAATGAAACATATTGATATGAACCCCAGTTTTCATTTTCTGGAGCGTTGCCGCTATTTTCGTAATATTGATAGTCTGTTAAAAATGCCATAATTATTGTCCTTCTTGGTTATTAGCTTCAGTTTCTTCTGCTTTCCCAAATGCAGCAACAGTGTTGTCTCTTATAGATACACCAGCGTATTGTAATATCTTATTTATTAAGTTTGGCGCATCTGATTCTGGTAATTCAAAATCCTGATAGTCAGGATTACTTTCATCAAATGATGGCTCTTGGTTCACACCAATTTGAACATACGTCCAGTTAGGAACTCTAGGATATCTTATATACTGAGTAATAACCATACCTTGTGTGCCTATGCTGTCAGGATATACTGTAACAGTATTTCCAAAAGTGCTGGATGATCCAGCTGTTCCATCAGCTCCTCCCAAAACATATGCAGGATACATAGTTGTTGGATAAGTTAAAGGGCTACTATTTAGATAAAATATTTTATTTTGAGAAACCCTTTCTATTTCTCTTATTGTTGATGGAGTAGTTGATACTATTGCATAATCAATACCTACCAAATCAAAAATATCATTACTTAGCTGAATAACAGTAGGAGAAACTACTCTAGTTACAAAAGCAGCCAAACCTGTTACATCATTACTTACTAAATCTCCCACCACAATATTATCAGTTACAAAATCTGCATTTGCATCTTCTAAAGTATTTGCCACAACGTTTGTTGTGTTACCAGTGGTTTTTATAGTATTATAATAATTAATCTTATTAATTAAATAATAATTTTCTGGTAAATCATATAAAGAAGATCCTCTATATATTAAAGCTCTTGTAGCAGAAAAACTATCTAATACTTCCTCTAAGCTTTTTACAATATCAGCATAACCTGTACCAGATTGTCTAACATTCTGTTTTACATTCCAAGCATTGTATTGATAAAAATAATCTTCAAATATATCTAATTGAGCTTGTCTTGCGTAAAGGTTAAAATCATTAGGAGTTATATATCCAAAATTATTTTTATTGGCAATAGAAAGCACAGTATTTCTTACTTCATTTATCATGGTAAATTTAGTTTGTACAAAGATAAGAAAAAAAAAGAGGCCTCTTTTTTTGAGGCCTCCTGGACTAATCTAGTTTTGATTCCAATATTCGCAGAACCTCTATCCCTTCATCGCTTTGTAAAAACGATGCTAAAATAAATAAAGGATCTTCACCATACGGAACAGTTAATAGTTTGTTTTTGTTTCCTTTCAAATTATAGTAAACATCTTTTTTGTTCTTTAAAACAAGAAGTCCTTCGCTAAAGAATTTAGCACACTTGTTTTGTAATGACAATAATGGATCATTAATTGACTCCATAAATTCACCTGGATATCTTTTAGCAAATAGTCTTACATCTCTTTTTAATTCAGCAGAAGTCATTTTTTCAATGTTCAATCCTATTACAACTCTTGCTATAGTTTCTAGCATTTCAACGTCTAAATCTTTTGCTAATACTTGAGCTTCTAAAGCTAAATCTAAGTTCTCAACTTCAGCTGAAGCATCTTGTTCTCTATCTACCTCAACAAACTCTTTTCCGTTTGCAGGATGATAAGCTAAAAACTCTTGTAATATTTGATTTTGCTTTGGAACTCGTAAGAATCCATCTTCAAAAACAATTGGCTCTAACAAAACATTTCCGTCTTGCTCATCCTCAAAAATACTTTTTTGATTTTTAGCATAACGAAGAGATCTGTTAACTCCTGTTTTATCGTCAAAATATAATAATGATTTTCTCTTTGTATTTCGAGAAGGTATTGTGTAGCTCAATGGAGCTTTGTCTTTGGTAAGTTTGTAGGTTTTATCTACAAATATGTTTTTATTTTTTTTCATTTTATTTAATTTAAATTTTATTAAAAAGAAATGAGGGGCCTTGCTCCATGCTTCGGCCCCTATTCCTATAATCTATATCCTAGTTAGTAAAGATAAAGAAGTTGTTCGCTCCTAGAGTACATAAAGCTCTTTCAGATAGGAAGTTAACTTCCATCGCATCTAATGACGATGTAGCTGCTCCACCTGCTGAACCTGTAATCCAAGTCTTGTAACGTCTGTCTTCAGTTTCTGAAGCTCTATATCTAACGTGTAAGAAAGGTCTCTTAGCGTTTTTACCTAATACTTGATCGTATACAGTTGTTGAGCCTGCAGGTACTAAAATACCATTGATTGCTCCACCAACAATGTCACCTCTCATAGTAGGATCGTTAAGATATTTCCAATCAGTTTTATAGAAGTCATATCCTCTTCTAAATCCTGAGAAGCCTAAATTTAACGCCATTTCCTCATCATTGTCAAAAAGACCATATGATGTTCCAGCTGGATTACCATATGAGTTTTGAGACGCTAACATATCGTCAATGTCAAATCCAAATTCTCTGTTTACGAAAAGTACATTTTCTTCGATAGAACCTTGCTTGTCTAATCTCTGAATAATTGCATCAAAGTCAGCTAAAGTAGTTGGGTTACCACCACTCCAAACATTTCCTCTTTCCTCAACTACATAGAATAAACCTTCAGAACCTTTGTTACCAACACCTGAAGCTACTCCTGCTGCAATAGCAGCTGCTCCTGAACCTGGTGCTGCTGGTACTGCTTCTACCATTGCAGTCTCAAGATAATCTTCAAATCTTAATCTTGTTTCGTGCTCTGATTTTAAGTACCATAAATATCCTGTTGCTCCGTTTTCTGTAGTTACTTCAATCCATCCAATCTGTGCCATGTCAGATCCTGATACTGCGTATCTGTCTTTGATGATGATTGGTGAATTTTCGAAAATAAAGTCATCAGCTTCTAACTGACCTTCCATTCCGATAGCTCCTTTTTGGAACTCTGAACCATAAATAAATAGTGAACATTGTACACCTGCAGCCATTGACTGACCTGCTGCTTCATAATATGCTACATCTACAGTTCCTAAAGCTGTATCAACTGCTGTAACGATTGCTTTGTTACTGTTTGTTGAGTTTAAAGAACTATCTGATAACATAATTGTTTGTCCAACTCTAATAGCGATTCCACCTGAACCAGGTACTAATACGTCATTAATAGTTAGTGTAGCTGTTAGAGAAGCTGCTGCTGCTCCTGATACAACGTCTACATATTTAGTATGTAATCTTCCTTGCTCTGCCCATTTAATAAGGTCAGAGTTAGAAGGCATTTCAGCGCCTACCATTCTTAAGAATGATGCTACTGTACGATTACCATATCTTTCAAATTCTTTTTCATATGTATCTGGTAAATACTGATTTAAGAAATCGAAGTTGGTAATGTAGTTTGTCTGTAATAAAACCTGTTCCGAACTTGGTTGCAAGTCAAACCCAGGTACTGCATTTACTGGCATAATTTCTAATTTTTAAATGTTTATTTCTTTTTACTTCTAATTCTCAATCCTCTACCGCTTGTATCAGAAATATGTCTAGCCTTAAATCCAGTGTCGCCAATTGACTGAGGCGTTTGCCTTACATTCATGTTGATGTTTTTACTTTTCTTCGAAACATCTCCAATTGCATCTGCCTTGCCTTGCTCATAAAAATATTGAGCAAATTTTTCGGGATTCATTGCAACGCTAATTGCTTTGTGCCACCCTCTGGCATCACTAATTAAACCATCCTCTCCAACATAATTTCTTACAAAATTATCTAGGTTAGATTGTTTGGCTTTCATTTCTGCAGCATCCCCGTATGCGTATGATATTTTTTTATCTCCTACATTGAACTCAAAACCTTTGAACTCGGAATCAAAAACCTTATCAGTTTGCTTCAAAAAGTATTCGCTCTTTTTACGAGCTGCTTCTTGGGCGCTTTCAGATTGTTTAAGAGCTTCTCTATATGCTTTTAATTCTTCAAGATCTTTTTTCGAAATCTGACTCCCACTTGACTCAAGAGGAATCTTGTATGATTCACTAAATTCTTTAAGATATTTTCTAGCTTTAGAAATCTCTCTTTTCTTTGATATATTCTTTTTCTTTATTTCTTTTTCATCATCCAACTCTTTATCATAACCGAACTTATCGTCCATAAGATACTGAATGTCATCAGAATCTAAATCTTCTTCAGTCAAAGAATAATATTCTCTCAGGATTTGATCGTCTGAAAACTCTGTATAATCTCTATTAGCTTTTACAAAGTCCTGAAAACCTCTTCCTGTATTTTTTTTAAAATCCAAATATTTAGACACATCTTCAGGGAGTGGTTCATTTTTTTCTTTTTCAACAAACAAATCATCCACAGAAGATATATCTTTATTATATCTATTTTTAATATATGAAAGAACATCTTCGTCTTTTATAGTTGGACTTTCAACTTCCGACTTATCATCGGTACTTTGTTCTACAGCTTGCTTTTCAGCAGGTTCTGTAGAAGTTGGTTCTGTTGCTTCAACAGCACCAGAATTTTCTTCTTCATGTTTTTTAAGTAGTTTCTCTTCTACTTCCTGTACAGACTTTTCCTCTACAGGATTTACTTCTTTTATTTTTAATTCCATTTTATTTAATTTTTTACAAAGTTAATACTAAATTTAAAACAATTTTTAAGCCTATCTTGGCTCAAATTCTGCTAAGTCAAACCCATCTAAACTGTCTTCGTTAGACTCAAACTTAATAGGTGGGGTATTATTTTTACGTTGTTGTATGAGTTGAGATTGCTGCGAATTTCCTTGAGTAATTCGATCCGCTTTTGCTTGCTCTCTTTTTGCCTCTCTCTTTGCTAAACCATCTTGTTGTACACCTTGAAGCTGCATTTGTAAATTAAACTCTAACTTCATAAGTTCAGATTTAATTGCTGCTTCACCTTTCATTTTTTCTATAGCATACTGAGCTTTTCCTTGTTCAATTTGCATTGCAGATTGAGTTTCCATTTGTAGCTTTTTCATTGCAGTTTGTGCTGCCATTTGCTGTGATTGCATATTGATTTGTGCTTGTTGTTGTGCAGCCGCAGCTTTAGCCTGCTGATCTTGATCTTGTTTAGCTTTTCTTCTAACCTTTAACATTTGATTAGCAAGCTTTATATTTTTTATCTCTCTAATATCAATAGCGTCTTCAAGATTTATATCGTTTTTGGATAACGCCATTTGTATATTTTGCTCTAGAAGTTTTTCTTGTTCTTCATCAGGAGTAACTTCTATAAATATTCCAAAATCACTTAAATACAGTTGAGAAATTTCTTCTAAAATACCTACATTAAATTTACCAACTTGATTTACAAACTCTTCTCTAAAATCAGAATACTCAATTAAGTCTGCAATTCTGCTTGATAAAGCAGTACATAACCTTTCAGTTAATGATAATCCTGCGTCTAAAATATGCCTGGTTGCAGTATTACTGCTTAATGCAGCTAGTTTTTGTAATCCTACTAATGCATAAGTATCAGGTCTTGTTCCGTCTCTTGCTTCATTTAATCCTGTTACATCACGCAACATAGACATATAATGATTATAAGTTCCAACTAAACTTTGAATTTTTGCTTGTCCAGAACTAGCGTTTAATTGTTGAATAGGTACTCTTGATTGATTGAAATCACCGTCTTGTGTATAGCTTCTTCCAATAACACTACCCGTTTGAAAAAACATTCTCAACGCATCTTCTGGATTGTAAGTTTGTCCCGTTCCTAAATCTACTTCCGATAAACCATCTGCATCAATGAATATACCGTCAGGAACAACTCTATTAATTACTTGTTGTAATTTTAAATGAGTCATTTGTATCAAATCAGCAAAAGTAATCATTCTTCTTACTAAAGATTCTAAAACTCCTTTATACATTCTTGGAGCTGCAGCAATAAATTCAGGATAAACTTCTTGCGATGCAGAAACAGGTCTTGCCATATTTTCTGCCATTTCCCATTTAAGAAGAATGTTAGTTCCCATTACCATTACACCTTCATACCAAACATCTATAGTTTTAGTAATCTTTTCAAATTTACCTTCCTCCTGCATTTCTTCTGTAGGATTAAAAGTGTCATCTTTTTCAATAACTTTTTCAGCTCCCAATGAATTTACCTTTTTCTTGTAAGTAAAAGTATTAGTGGTTTTATAATTAAAAAACAAACAAGTTGCGCTGTCTTTGCTAAACATGCTGTTATTATAATATTGTGCAGTATTATTGTAATCGTACCAGCTTTGACTATATTTAGATATTTCATCCATATCTTCATTTGTTAAGCTTGGATCTATTTTTTTCAGTTCTATAATTGGCAATGTTTTAATTTCACCCCAATAAAAACAATCTTTAAATGTAGGATCTTCAGTGTAACTGTAAACAACATTAGCAGGATCTACATATTCAATTGCAATACCAGAACCTAATTTAAAAGAATGTTTACATATTGATATTCCTAAAACCATTTGATCATAATACAATTGCTTCTGAATATCCCTAAATCTGTTTTCTGCTAAAACTGTATTGATTGCTTCTTCCTCTGCTATTTCAATAGCTGGTTTATATTTTATTTGCATATGTAATGCTAGCTCTTCGTCATTTTCAGGAACCTCCTCCTCACTCATTCGGAATGTATTTACACCCAATGACTTTTGAACCTGCTGCATTATAGGTTTAGCTAACATGTCTTTTTCTACTTCTTCTTGATATTTACTTCTTTTATCTAAAGAGTTTCCGTCTTGAGCATAAGCTCTTACCTTAAATAACCTTTCAGCCATTCCATTTACAACAATATCTACAAATTTTGGAATTATGGGAACTGGTGTCCAATCTAGATTTAAATAACTTAAATCACCATCAATAGCTAATTCGTTTTTATATTTATGAATTGACTGCTCGCCACGAGCATATAATCGTAGTCTATGAAAGTCAGCCCATTGATTGTAGAATCTACTTTGACCTCCATCTTTTCTAAACCATTCATATTGTATCGCTTGACCAATTTGTAGGCCAAATTCTGAGCTTTTTTTTACGCTATCTGATACAAATTGACTTGGGAAACCCTGCGGGTTAATTGATATTTTTACGTCCTTCATTTACTTTAAAATTTGGCTAAAACTTCCCGTATTGTCATATCTTGCAAAGTTAAGTTTTATTTTTGATTTATTTTTAACGGGCTGATATAGGTTCCTTTGGTTAGCCATTACAGCTAAACCTGAACTAATAGAAGCATCAAATTTGGTTCTATTGTTGATATTAAACCTTGCCCAGTCGGTTAATGTTCTAGTAAAGTACATACTTCCCATTGAATCTGGATCTCTAAATGTTCCTAAGAAATCTAGTCCAACATATTTTTCTATATATGATTCTATTGCTGCAGCATGTGCTTGTTTTACATCTTCACTGGAGTTTGGGATACCTCCTAGTTCTCTTTCTGATTTAGATAACTTATTAAATACTTTGTCTGGTCTATTCATTGAATAACCTCTGTATCCTCTGTTTTTAAAATGATATAAAAGTCTAGGTTTATTATTTTCAATTAATATAGGCATTCCATAAAACACACAAGCCATCAACACATCTTCAAAAAATATCTCAGCTGTTTGTGGTCTTGCTATATATTCTAAGAAAAACTCATTGGTAGGGCCATCATCCATATGAAACTTTGTCATTCCATGTAAAGCTCCATTAGATCCTCCACCTCCAACTGTTCCTGATATATCGTAACTATCACATCCAAAAGATCCCATATGTTCATTCCCTGGACATCTTCTACCATTTTTAAAATAATGTTTGTTTTGTAGCTGTTTGTTTGGAGTCCAAGTAACATAAAATCTACCTCTATCATTAGGACTAAACACAACTTCCGTATCCTTTATTCCGTTTCTCCACGAAAAAGAACCTCTAGTAATAAATTGATCTTTTATTAAGGATTCATTATAATCAATCTGTTGATATATCTTTTGAAGATTAAATAATGATTGTTTACTTTCATCTCTAAAAGCATGATTCTCAGATCTTGGAAACTGGCGATAAAATTCATTTAGAGCATCTGGATCGTTTTTTAAAGATTCAACTTCATTTTCCCAATAATCCACAGCTCCTTGAGTTATATAATCTCCATAAACATCAATCGTTTCTTCATCAGGATTGTAAAAAACAGGAGATCCATATCTATCAATAAATCCCTCCATATTCCATTCCATAGGAATGAACAATGAATATAAACCGCTTTTTGTTTGTCCATTTGCGTTTCTATTATTTATATCAGAATCATAAAATAATTTTTTAAAACTATCTCCTCCTTTTTCTAAAGAATTTGATGTACTTCCCATCATACATTTGCCAATAATTTTACTACCTAAACGCAAACAAGTTTTAGTAACTCTCCAGTTATTTAAAATATTATTAGGCTTTTCCCACTTACCAGATTCATCATGAACTAAAAGTTTTAGTTTTTCTCCATCATAACTATTGTCTCCTGTATTTTTCCAGTCTATTGTTGTATCTAAACCTTCAACTAAATCTACCTCTTCAGAATACATATTCTTTTTTGTAATTTTTGAGGCTGGAACTCTATATGCTAACTCTGTCTTTGGTTTATCCATACCGTCTTGAACAGGCTTAAAAAAGAAAGGATAATTGTTAGATATAGGAACAACTTTGTCTGTAAACATTTTTTTAGCATCTGCTCCTGTTTTTGATAATATACCTATTCTAGCATCTTTTGATATTGTTCCAATATTAGCACATTCTTCGCTTCCCATATAAGAAAAACCTGAACGTCTAATTTTTAAATAACATATGCCGAATGATCTTGTGTCTGCTTTACAAGCTTCCCAGTACAAGTAAAAAATTCTATTTGCTTCTCGATAGTTAGGAAAACCTACATCAATTTTTGTCCATTGAAGATACATATAGTGAGATCCTGTAATGTAAGTTTTTATTCCATTTGAATAAAACCAAAAACCTTCTTCTCTTCTATCGAACTCAGTCTCAATATAATCCACCCATTGATTTTTAAAAGCAGTTGGTGAACTATGCCAATTAAATATACTTTTAATTCTAAATAATTCTTTAGGGTATTCAAACCTTTCCCAATACTGTTCAGCTTTTTTACTGCTTCTTTTATATATTTTTTTTGGGGGTTTTGGTAAAGCAATTCTAAGTCCATTTATACTTATAACATCTTCTATTTGTCCAGACTTTGATATAACTACAACATCATGTTTTTCATCATACCCATACTTCCAAGATTTAGCTTTGTTTTTAGTAACCAAAGTAGACTTGGGTATTGCATCTTCTAAAAGATGATATAATTTATTTTGACCTTCTTTCTGCAAAACCTCTTAATGTTTTATCTTTTGTTTTATTTTCTGATTCCCCTAATAATTCTTTTTCTGATTCTACTCTAGCTAAAATTTCAAAAGCATCGAATATTGCTAGCTTTTTAGTTGCTGCTGCATTTTTTAATCTGTCTGCTGCTAGCTCATCATTTGGATCTGGTTTAATTATATCTTCTTTAGCAACTTTAATTAACTGAGTTACAGCCCTATGCCCTGCCTTAATAATTTCCAGTTTTAATTCTTTATTAGTCATATATTAAAGTTATATTATTAGTAAACATTCTATATAATTTTTCACCATCTACATTATATTCGTATTCGCTATCAGGCTGAAAAGAAATCAAATCACCCTCTTTTACTCCTTTTTTATCTAGCTCTTGATTAGAATATTTAATGTATCCTGTCAAAGGCTCTTCTTCTTGATGAGTTTTTAAATAATGATTTTTTTTAGGAATAGGTTTTACCATGCAATATTTAGAATGACATTTCCATATATCATTTTGTTTGTACATATAAAACTGATCCATATCAATAAAAAAAAGGTCGTCTTTAAAAAAGCTTTTACCACTTTTTTCACGCCCTTTCATATCATTATAATATTTAAATACATTGTGATGAACTAACAAAGTATCACCAACTTTTATTTCTCCTTCATAATTTATAGGTGTTTCTTGAACAATAGCATACCTGTTGGAAACAGTATGATCTTCTTTGGAACTACTTATGATAAAGTCAATGTTTCCAATTTTTTTTGTGTTATCATACCTTTTTCCATTGTAAGGTTTTACAATGAAATAAAAAGGTGATTTCATTCAAAGTTTATATTATATTCAACAGAAACAGGCATATTAGAGTTAAATTCTTTCCATAAATAAATTTCTTGATCAGAGTTTTCTACCCATATTTTTAT
>Ga0209645_1001138_pt1 | contig 13456 bp, 4 predicted proteins | sample ETNvirenome_6_30_FD_184070 | JGI IMG/M metagenome (GOLD analysis project Ga0209645, IMG submission 184070) | Marine viral communities from the Pacific Ocean - ETNP_6_30 (SPAdes) (version 2) | ecosystem: Environmental > Aquatic > Marine > Oceanic | place: Pacific Ocean | collected 2013-06-19
TTTTCTAGAACCATCTTCATTTTTAGTATGAACGTCGTAACTTTCTACTAATTTTGAATTATTTTTCATAAACTCAACAGAAGATCTGTAGTACATTTGTAGATCTCTTTTGTCTTTAGGTGTTTTAGCATCTTTAAACATTTTACCTTCAGCGCTTTTTTCAAGTAAATTAGCTAAAGCTTTAGTAGGTTTATGCTTTTTAATAGAATAACTATAATCTTTTAAAAAATTTTTTATATCTTTAGTAGAATCAAATTTATAATCATAACCATAACGCTGCATAGACCATCTTCTGTACATGTTACCTATTTTACTTAACATGCCTTCTTTTATTGTTAACTCACCTTTCACAAGCATTTCCGAGGCAATAGCTAGAGCTTCTTCACCCTGTTTGTTAGCATCGTATCCTGATAATCTTGCAAAAAACATACTTTGCGCAGCATTATCTTTAAATCTTAAATTACCTTTAGATATCATTTCTGCCATAGAGTTATTTAATATATCTCTCATAGCTGGATCTGATTTTATTGTATTAGCAAATAAAGCGTGTGTTAGTTCATGCGCCGCTGTGGTCCACATACCATCTTCTATAGATTTTTGTTTATTTATAACTACTTTTAACTTTATTATTTCTCCGGTTTTACCATCATATATAGGCACCATTTTACCGTAAGCGCTAGTATTTAAAATGTTACCACCTATTTTAATGTTTTTCTTAGCTGTTTGAATGTCACTATTTTCTTTTAATTCTTTTTTTAAATCACTATTATTTTCTGTCTCATTTCTAAGATTTTGTTTTTCATTGTTTACATTTTCTAAAGCTTCAGCTTGTTTCTTTTTAATAAGTTCTTTTTGTAAGTTTATTAAAGCCGCTGATTTAAGACTTATATCTGATACTTCTTGTTTTTTATTTTTTATTTGTTTATTTTTTTCAGCATTAGATATATTTTTATTTTCTATATTATTAATTTGTTTGTATAAGTTCTCAACTTTGTTTTTAGTGTCTTTTTTTATATTATTAATTTTCTTATTAATATCTTTTACACTATCTTTAATTTCTTTTTCTTGATTTTTTATATACTCTTTATGCTCATTTATTTTTTTATTAGATTCTTCTATTTGTTCATTGATATTTTCTACAAGAGCCTCAGATTCAGATGTAACCCTTTCAAGCTCCTCAACGTTATCTTGACCAGCTTCATTAAAACCCTTATTATCAGTTTCTATCAACTCGGTTTTAATTTGACCATCTGCGTTTAGATCAATAAGATCTTGAGTATATTTCATTGCTTTTTTATACTCTTTAGCAGCTGCTTCAGGATTTATCTCAGCTAATAATTTATTTTTTTCTAAGTTTCTTTTTTCAATAGACTCCGTGAGCGCTAAAAGTTTTCTAGTTTGCTGTTCTGTAGAAAGAGTTTTATCTTCTGCTATCTCATCAGCTTTTTTTCTATCATAATAATTTTTTTGGTGTATATCAATTAATCTTTGTTTTTGTTCTTTAGTCATCAAGTCTACTTTAAACAAATCAGTAGACATTAAGTCTTCTATTTTTAAAGCAAATTTTTCTAATTGATTTTCAATTTCTTTTTTTCTTTTATCACTAATATTTTCGCCATTGTATTCTTCTGATAATTCTAAAACTTTTACACCTATTTCACCTATTTTTTGATTAGTATCTGCTGATATAAAACCGTCTAAAACCTGCTCTTTAAACATAGCTGGGGCATGCATAAGTGAAGAAAGGAAAGCACCATTTACAAAAGCTTGGTCTAAACCATTACCAAAATGAGCGCCTTCAACACCAGCAATAACATCTGCTACGTTATTACTAAATTCAGTCATAAATTCAGAAAAACCTTCTTCAGCAAAGTTATAAGGGTACATTAATCTTTGCAAGTTTTTATGTCTACTAAAATAAGTGTGTTTATAAAGAGCTTTTTTAAATCCTAATTTAGCCGCATCTGAGTTCAATCTTTTACCACCTTTACCAAAAATACCAATTCCTTTCATTTGTTTAAAAGTAACTTGCTCCCAAACAGCTTCAGACGCCCCTGCAACAAAAGCTAAACTAAATAATTCAAAATAATTAAACTCTTGACCATAAGCGCCTCCAGTAGACTCGTATAAAAGATTTGATTTACGTAAATCCGCCGCTTTATCAACAAAACCCACACCGAACATAGAACCCATCGTAACGGATAATCTTTTCATCTTTGAAAGTCCTGATGATAACTTACCAATCCCACCTAGTGTAATTAATAGCGGCGCGTTTTGTATAGAAGATGTAAATAAATAGTCAGCGGCTGAACCAAAACTGTCTATATCTTTCCATCTAGTAGGTAAAGATATCTCATCGTTCCAATTTTGTATTCTTTCATCATACTGACCACTCCATTTATCTATTGAGTCTTGCCATTGGTTTAATAAAGTATAAGCAGCAGAAGACTCATCTGGATCTATTAACCCAGCAAGTGCATCTGCACCCATTAATATAGTACTTGATACATCTAAGCCCATCTCTGCAATAAATCTCTCTCCTGTCATTTTAGCTACCTCCCAATAATAAGTACCAGATGCGTGTTTTCTATCTGCTATATTTTTAGCTACTAGAAGTTCGTCTTCGTTTAAATTTAAATCTTCAAGTTCTTTGTATAATTTTTTTAACAAGTTCACTCTAACAGGTAAAGTTTCTTTTAATATTAAATCATATTGATTATTTAAATTTTCATACTCTGCTTGATAAATACCAAATTCTTCTAATGCGTTTGGATTACTTTGTAGTGCCACAAAAGAACCCTCTGAGCCTAACTCTATGTTATATTTTTCTAGTATTTCTTTTATTTTTTCAGTAGGCTCTTGAAATGTAAGAATTTCTTTTTCCATTTCTGCAAGTAACTTTTGTAAATTAATTATATCTTTATCTATAAAATCAATTTCAGCTATTTTAATTAATTGTTTTTTCTTAACATTTTGAGATTCTAAATTTATACTATCTCGAAGATCATGCAGCAGACCACCTTCAGAAAACCAGTTAGAAGAAGTTTCTGTAGCAATTTCGTTTAATGAATATCGCATTTCCTCTTCCATTTTAGTTATTCTAACTGATTGTTCAACAGCTTCTCTCTTTTTTTCTAAATAACCTTCTTTTTTATATAAATCAACAACTATTTGTTGAAACTCTTTAGTACTAGTTATTGTTTTATAATCTTCTTCTGATATTTTATCATCAATCATAATAACTTTGCTTTCTTCACCTTTAACGGTATAACCATTAGGATATAATTCTCCAAATATACCAAAAGCTGAAGCATTATCATAACTAATACCTTCTTGCAGATAAAGTTTTACATCTTGAACTGTATCATTATCAAATTTGCCATCTTTACCAAACACGAATTTAGCTGAATTTTCTTTTTCATCAGACACTCCAATAACACTACCAGTAGCATAGCCATAAGCAGGATCTGTTGGTTTTAAATAGTTATTATCAGCAAAATAATAATTAAAAATCCACGCATCAGTAGTTATATCTTGAACAAAATTTCCTTGTTCATCTAAGTCTGAAAACCATTTTCTTTCAACGGCAAGTTTAGCTGATCTATGTAAATTTGCAACTAAGTCAACTTGAGTATATACTTCGTATTTTTCTTCTGATGATAATCTGTTTTCAGCTAAGTAAATATAATTTTCAGCGTGTGTATCGTTTTCAGGATCATGGTAAGTTTTTGTTAAATTTAAAAAGTTGTTAAATTTTCTAGCAGATTCTAAAACTTGATCATTATCAAGATTCATACCAACATCTATGATCACGGTGGCTTCTTTTTTTAACTCTTCTTTTACCTCATCATATTCAAATGAATAAGCACCTTCTTTGAATGCTTGTGTGGCCTCTTTAATAGCCCGTTCTTCAGATAAACCAAAAGCTCCCATTAAATACTTTATCTGTTTTTGCAACTCTTCTTCTATTCTTTCATCTAACAAATGGTTCAAATAATAAGCTGAAAAAACCTCAATCTTATTTTTATCAAACCAATCTTCTTGAAATATTTCGTAACCTTTTTCAAGTAATCTAGAGCTCATTGAATCTACAACTGTTTTTGCATCAAAATGAAATATTCTTTGATCAAGATTTTTTACTTTACTTAGACTTTCAGAAGACCATTCTTCTTTTCCAGTTAGCATTTCACCTATAGTACGATAAATATCATACGCATATTTACCACCTTTATCATATGTTGTACTAACTAAGTCTAATTCTGGAACTTCAATTAGCTCTTGAGTGTTAAATCTCTTAATGAAATCTTCGTAAGTCTCAAAAGTTTCTGGTTGAATATAAGCGTATATTCTAGAGTGTGCATCTACTTCTATTGGCTCATCAAGTTTAACTAACTTATCTATAGCAGGATTATAAGCGTGTGTACCCGCAAATATCTTTTCTTTTACCTCCTTGTTTCTAAGATGAGTGGCCTCATCCCAAGTGTTCATAGGGCCAAATTTATCATAATCTAAATAACCACTATTTTTCTCGTCATAACTACCTGCAGGCTCATAAAAATTCTCATTAACTTCTACATCGCCAATATATACCTTATCTCTTTTTATAGCTTTATATCTAGTTAATTGAGATCTTAAATTAAACCAATCAGGAGCATTATTATAAGTTAAAAAATTATTAGGAGATGTACGAGAAAAATCATAACCTTCACCTATAATTAATTTAGATATATTTTCTTCAGAAGAAAGAAAAGACTCCGCAGTGTAATCACTGTCTTTTTCAATATCATAATCTTCCCTGTAATTAGTAAATTGTTTTTCATACTCATCAACTCGGTATAAGCCTTGTTTTAAAATATCAAAATGCTCTCTAGACTCAATAGTAGGTATATTTTCTAAGCCATTGATATTTTCAAACGTATAACCTAATTTTTCTGCTTCGCTTTTTAAAACAAAATACTCGCTACCTTGTCTAGGTGTTCTTAGTTTTACCCACTCTTGTTTCTTAGGATCTAAAAGACCTGTATATAAATTAATTGGAGGATCATCAGACTGAACGTCTTGAATGTTTTGTTGAGATATGTTTTCTTGTTGATTTGATTCTGGTTGTTGATCTTTAGGTTTTTCAGTAAAAGAATTTACTTGATCAAACTTAGTAGTTGAATCTAGCATTAAAGTTGCTTTTAAACCTTTTTCTTTTAATTGATTTAAAAAATGATTTTCATCTTGTGGTAAAACAGTCATTAATTCGCCATCAGACAATTTAAATATTTTACCTAATTTTCCTAAGTGTTTTCCAAAGTCCATACTGTTTCGTTAGTTACCCGTGTTTATATTTTTATCTTAAAGTGTGGTATTACGATTATATACGTTTAATGGTCCTTGCTGAATAGTCTCAACATTGGTATTTTCAGCTGTTACTGTATTTTGATTTGTTGTGTTTTCAGCTTTCGGTATATTTATTTCGTACTGTAATTGTAAAACATCGGTATAGTATTTTGTTAAATAATCTTTTAACATGTCATCTTCATTTTCTATAAGAGTCTTTGTTATTTTTTCAGCATCTTCAGATGTTATTTTTGTGTTAGGTGTAGGATCTAATTCTTTAGCTTCCTCAAGTGATAAACCTAAATCTTCATAATTAGCTGTTTCTAAAGCTTGTATCATGTGATCTTTAAAAGAATTACCATTTAATAATTTATGATTAGCTAACGAATACAAACTAGTATCTTTGTTGTTTATTATTTGACTTACTTTATTTTGATATTTAACGTAATCAAAATTAGCGCTTTGCTGATTATCTGCTAAATTAGTTACATCACTAACTAAAGCTGTAAGACTTTTTTGACTATCTCTATCTATTTTTAATTTTTCTACTTCTTGTTTAAATTGACTTAACGGTATCTCACTTCCATCAGAAAATAAAATAACATTACTAGCAACTAATTGTTGTTGTTTTTTTTCAAACCCATGTTCGTCTGTATCAGGCTCATCTGGTAATCTATCATCTACGAATCTAGTCGCAGTACCATCAATAAATTCTTTTATTTGATCATATATAAAATTATCACCATCATACTCCATTTCATCTAAAAAAATCTCACTAAGATCGTCTTTATACTGATTATATTCTTTTATTTCATTAACTTTATCTGAAGCTAAAGACATTAAGTAACTTCTATCACTAGGAATATCAGTCATAGTAAGCTCGTATTTTATATCTTTAAACTCGTCTTTAACTTCTTCTTTTAGTTTAGTTTCATCAACATCAGTGTTTAAGTTTTTATTAGCTGCGTCCTCAAGTTCTTTTCTTTTTTTATCATACTCTTTTTTACGTTGTATAAAAGTTCCAACACCGGTTTGCATATCTAAACTTTGCGCTTTAGTTTGTGACGCTTCAGCTGATGCTGCCGCACTTATTAATGATTGCCTAGATGCCTGTCTTTTATCTGTCTTTTTTTCTGCCATAATTATTATTATTTAGGTGTAGGTGGGTTTTGTAAATATGGAAACTGCTTCATAAACTCCGTGTCTGCAGTAACACCTTCTATACCACCAACTCCAGCTGTTAACGTGTCTAAACCAGCACCCATAACTGAAGATATAGCATTCATTTTCGCTGCTCTAGCTTGTGCTAATCTTTCATTAGTACCACCTATTTTTTGTAATTGTAAGCCCATTAAAGTTTCTGCTTGATCTCTTTGTTGATCTCTTGAAATTATTTCACCTTGTCTTTCCATTTGTTGTATTTGACCAGCTTGAGCTGCTGCCGCTCTTTGATTAGCCGCCTCTTGCGCACCTATACTAGCAGATTGTCTTTGTGCCGCTATTTGTCCTTGTTGCGCTAGTGATTGTGCTAAACTAGCTATGCCGCTACCACCCGCTGCACCTCTAAGGTTTTCCATTATATTAGCTTGAGTTTGTTGAAACGCTTGCCTTTCAAAATCTGCTTGTTGTTGATTTACAGTAAGATCTTCCATAGTGTTCTCCATATTTAAATACGGATTACTAGTATCTATATTTTTGTATATATCTTCTAACTCCCTTTGTTTTGCTTTCTGCTTTTTTAATCTTCTTTCTTGGTTTTTAGCTATTCTATTAGCTTTTATACCTTGAAATATACTAGAAACACCTTGAAAAACACTTTGACCTAAACTTATCGCTGTTAATGGATCCATATTAATTTTTATTTATTAGTATTATAATTACATTTTTTAACAGTTATTTACTGCTTTCTGATATTTCACAACTAGTAGCGTATAACTCTGCTTTTTCATTAGAATTATTTACAAATTGAGCAGAGCCAAAATAACCTAATAAAGAAGATATATTAGGATCTATTACATCACCTTGTTTTTTAAAAAAAATATAATTAGCTGTAGTAGGGGGCTCTACATCATTATCTGCATCAATAGTAATACTAGTAGTTGGTGTCACGCCATCTTCTAAAAAGGCTTCTGTTATAGCAGTTACATCTCCTATTTCTACGTAGTCTTCACCATTTTCGTTAATAGTAAAACCACCAGGTAATTCTATTACAGTAGCGTAGTAAGCTATATCACCAATTTGTAAAGATGGATATTCTTGTCTTGAAAATTGTATTGTTATATCTGGCATAGTTTATTTTTTATATTATTTTTAAACAGTTTCAAATGCTGGATCTAAATCTAACGTCATAGTAACGTCGTCAGTTCCAAATTTTTTAACTAATATATCTAAAATTAAAGTTAAGGTGCTAGTAGTAGTTCCACTCGATGTTATGTTAAATATTTCTACATGAGTACCTCCGTTTCCAGCTACAGTAGATGCTCCATATTTAGAAACAACATCTTTATAAACAGAATTAGTCCAACTAGAAGCGGTTGAATCAGTGCTTGACCATTTTGGTAAAGTAGCATCTACAGCACGCCAAGTACCACTAGTTGCTGATAAATGGTATTTTATTTGAAAACGATTTTTTGTGCTATAATTAGTAACAACCGCATTTGTGCCACTGACTGCACCTGATAAATTATTCAAATCTTTACCATTAGCATTAACTCTTCCAGCATAAACAACATCACCTGGATTAGTACAATCAGAAGATGTCAAAGCAAATTTTAATATAGGATTAGTAATTTGCTTGATAGTATAAAGTGGTTTTTCTATAGATATATTAGGTCCTAACGCCACCCCGTCTTTTGGATATATATTTATATCATACGTTTCTGTTCTTATAAACTTAACTGTAGAACCATTGTCAGCTGTAATGTTGTCTGAAAGTGTTAATCTATTTGCTACACTACCTGGATTTAACTCTGTAACTTTTATTGTTTTACCACCAGCTATTTGACCCATTATAACTCTATCGTTAACTTGTACGTCAGCGTTACTTGTGACATCCATCGTAGCTGTATTAGACATTCCACTACTTAATGTAGTTTCTTTTATAACGTTCATTGGAAAATTTTGAGAAAACTCACAGTAATTTAACCTTGATTTAAGAGAAGTTTTAGGAATTCTTTTATTAATACCAGTAATTGTACCATAAGGTGTAAACACATCAACAGCATATTCTGGATCATTTATTATAGAGTTTGTTATATCACTAGCTTTTGTTATTGTTAAATCGAACTCAGCGCCTTCTGTTCCGTAAACTTTTATTGGCACAGTAGAACCTAAATCTGATAGAATTGTGTCTCTAATTACTACATTTGTAATTTCAACTTTATCTACAGGTATTAACTCTGCTGTATATTCTATAAAAACAGGTTGTTGATTTTCAATATAAGTATTAAAACTACTAATAAACATTATATCAAAATTATAAGACGTTGCTTTTCTATTTGTATCTCTAGTTACGCTAGTTTGTTTTAAGAAAACATTATTAGTACTTAATCTTTTTAAATAAGGTTTGTTAACAAAATAATAACCAGTGTCAGCGGTTACTGTTATTGAAGCTAGCTTGGTAGTAACATTTTTTGTAATATTGTTGCTTATTATTGTAGTAAAAATATCTAAGTTACCGTTAATACCAACTTGCTTAGTTGTTGTAGTAGTGCTATTATCAAAGCCAGTAATAGATGTAGACCCAAATGAGTTTTCATTTTTATCATCAATTAACCTTACATTAGCACTAATTAATTGTGTGTCTAAATCAAATAATTTAGCGTCACCTAATATTTTTAATTTTATATTAGTGTTTTTATTAAGAACAAAATCAGATTTTAATGATGCAAATATATTAACTTCATTTCCAATTTTACCAGGAACAGTTGTATCAAAAAATTCAACAGAGCTTATATCATTTGGTAAAGTTTTTATAGAAAAATCAGAAGCTGAAACAACATAATTAGTTTTAGGTTTTATAGTTAAAGTGCCACCTTTAACCATATTATTATTAAATATAGAATCACCTATATTTTCTATTACTTTGAATTTAGTTACTGTATAATTAGCCATTTTTTTAATTTTAATCTAGTATATCGTCTGGTTCTTGATCTGTTGCTTCTTGGTCTTGGTTTGGCCCAAATGCTAAACCTAAGTTTACTTGAACACCCAAAGGTCCCGTATATGAATCATTTATATCATCTGAGCTTGTGCCTATCGTACCTTCCGTAGTAACTTGACCATCTCCACTAGGAAGAGGTTTCCAATCTACTAGTGGCACATCTGCTGGATCTGGATTAACGTAATCACCAGTTAAAGTTATAGTTTTTGTTCCTACGTTATTATTATCATCACTAAATTGTAATTGATATGTATCACCAATAAATATAGTAGTCGTAAAATTTTGGTTTTGACCACTTTGATTAGAGAACATACTAGAGTTTCTAGCGCTTTGTAATTGATATTCATAAGTATTGCTATTTATTTTATAAGCTCTTATTTCTAACGCTGAAGAAAATCCTTGTGTGTCTTGATATTGAAGTTCTCCAAACACAGTAGTAAAAATTGGTAGAGCAACTCCGTTTTTTATAATAGCAACTTCTAAGTATTCATCATTGTTTTCATCTATAAATGCGGCCCCGCCATTATAGTTAAATTGAATTTTATATGTCACGTAAGCCTGAGTAACCATAGCACCATAAATTTCAACCAACTCAGGAAAATTACCTATTGTTGGTGATACAGCATTTGGCATGAAAACTTGACTCCAGTTAAACATAGGGACAGTGCTACCATCATCTAGAGGTATTTGATAATTAACTGTATCTTGAAAAATACCAAATTGAAATTCATTACCTTCATCAACTTCATTTAATTCAGGATTAACAGTAGGTACTTCAGTTTCTATCTCTAATGTAGCTTGTGATTGTGCAAAACCTTCACCTATCAATAGTGGAAAACCTATTCCTTGTACACTAAACTCACTGGTATTTATTAAATCAATGTTATCAGTACCACCATCTATTTCATCTGTAATACCACCTGTTATAAAATTGAACCACTTACCTTCTTTTTCTAAAAATTCTAATACTCTACCAGATTGAGAGTCTGTATTAAATGGACTTACAAACCAACCATCTTTATTTTCTAAATTATAGTATTCGTCATCAAACAAATTAATTGCTACTCTACCTTGTGTACCTTCGTAATTTATAGCTTTAAAAGATTTTATTGTACTAGGTACATCGTTAAATACTACTTCTATAGTTGAATTAAATCTATCAATTGTATAAAAAGTATTTCTTAATTCATTAGCATTATGCATCCAAATTTTACTACTTACTGCTAGATTTGAGCTAACTTGTAAAGATTGTTCGTTATTAGGTGTTGTAAAATATTTACCAGTTACAGAGACACCACAGTCAGGTAAAAAAGATTTAAAACTAACCCAACCTTTTCCACCTTCATTGAAAGTTACAGTTGTAGAGTCTTTTCTAGATTTTTCATTAAAATTAAGAGTAACGTTATATTCACCATTTTCAGTATCAAAGGTACCTACTATAAAATTACAGTCTTTTAAGTTTTCTCTAAAATACGTTTTCATACCAACGTTAGATATAGGCGTTAAACCATCACCTGATAATCTCAGCACAGCACCTCTTTGTTTATCTGTAAAATACATTCTATATTGATCAACAGCTAGTGATTCTGGATTTTTAGATATACCATAGTCACCAGCGAATGGTATCGTTTGCCCAAGAACTTTATTTGTAGCAGTTAATTGTGTATTACCATCAGCATTAAATACAGCATCTTTATTTGCTAATACTTTTAAAACTTTATCTTCACAAAACGTAACTAAATTCGTATCCCTTGTTTTTAAAGCTTGTATAGAACCATAAACTGGATTTAAATTTTTAGTTATTTTTTGAGCCATACTAAACTCATTTAAACCGTTTACGCTAGATGTAGAATTATATAACTCTGATGAATGTATTAATCCACTACCTATAGTTTCTTCTTTGTAATCTAAAAACGTTGACGAAGCTTTTATACCATTATCAATAGTTGGAGCATTAAAATCGTCTCTAATTCTATCAGATTCTATACCATTACCAAAAGAATAACAGTTAAACCACCCTAATTCTACAGGATATTTCCACACTTCTGTATCTATTTGAAAATAACCCGTTACACTTATAAACGTAAGACTAGCGTTTTGTTGAGAAAATTGAAAAGCTTTATTAAAAGAAACTTGAACACCAGCTGTTTGATCAGGAAAAGATATATTACTTACAGCTGTTACAAAAGTTCCGTTTTCTACGTTATTACCAATAACTTGATCACCAACGTTTGGTATACCTAAAGAAGCATAAAAAGTTAATAAAGTATCACCTTCGTTTATAGTTAATGGTGAAGCTGTAAATCTATTTGATGGTACTGTTGTGTCTACATTACCATCACTGTTAATATCAATAGCTCTTAAATGATCAACTATTTTAGATCGCGTAGTTAATCCATTTGGATGATTAAATGATATTAAATCATTTAATGCTATACCTTGAGCTGAAGGAAAATTAACATTTGTAACTAGCAGATTACCAAATTCATCAAACTCTTCAATTATATCGCCATTGTTATTTTCAATTTTAAGATTTGTAGCTAAAGCCAAAGCATCTTTACCTATAGTATCAAAAACATATGATATAGATTCAATATTTACGCTCTCAAAAGAACCATCATTTAGTCTTCTAGGTAAAATATTAAATGTGCTAGCTAGGCTAGGTTTTTCATTACGGCTTACAAAATATCTTATATTATCTTCTCTTAAATTCATAGGTACCGCGCCACTTGCCTCATAATATATATCTATATCTATATCTTCTTTTGGCTCTGTTTCAAATATAGCTTTATCAGTTAAAATATTATCTTCTAGTAATTCATCAGTATTTAATTTTGTTAAAAGCTCTATATCAAGAGTTTCAATACCATTATGCAGAACAGTACCTCTAGGATCCCACTCAGATATATCTATACCTGCGGGTTGACCATCAATTTGTACTTCTTCTCCGCTCGTGTCTAATCTTACGAATCTAGTTACTATCGAGTGCCTGTGGCGCAACATGTTATTTGGGTCATCTTCAGCAAAGTTTTTACTATCAATAGAGAAATCAGAAATAATTGTTGGGCCCTGATCCATTTGCTGCACGAATGGTATTATTTTATAAACGACTTCGTTTGGATCATCAACAAATCTAAAAAGTTGATTTGGCGCTTGCATAGCGACTTTAAATCTTTGTTCATCAGATTGAGGTTCACCAAATTTTCCTGGCTTTTCTCCTACACAAGATATTGTCAATTGATTTAATCCTTCACCTGCCGAACCTCTTGATAGTCCAGCTGGATGATAATTTTTTGCAACTCCTTGAAGACCCATAGCAGTATTATTGAATTCTTCAAATCCAATAGGTGGGGTATTCCAATCATTACCAGCGTATATGCCATCAAATCCATTCCAAAGCAAACTTATAGGTAATTTTAAACCATAATCAAGGCCAAAATCCGCGCCTTGATAAATATTAGTACTATCACAAAATGGCGGCGCAGATTCGCCATTAACGGTTACGTAATTCCAACGTGAGTGAGCTGGTGTAGCATCTATAAAGATTTTTGATGTTTTGTTAGCGTCCCAATAATTCCAAAAATCTTCTGTTCTTTGAGAGTCACCCGGGCCAAACGATGGGACTATACCGCCGTTATCGTTTTCTATATCCGGGGTTCCACCATTAAAAGAATCGGCATTAAGTTCTGGTACAGCTGTTGTTGATTCTATATTACTAGTAGTCCACCCAGCTACAGACTGCCAAGTTAAATTACCAGTTTCTACAACAGCTGCATCATTTTCTCGTTTATTTGTTATATAACCTAAAGAAACAACTAACTCTTGTTGATAAGTAACATTACCACTAATTGATAGTACTTTTTCATCTAAAACATCATCTCTTTCTATTTTAACAAAAAATCTACCATCAAACTCAGGTTTGTTTTCTACTACTTCATCTCTAAATTCTAGAAAATAATTAACATCATC
>Ga0209645_1001140_pt1 | contig 13434 bp, 15 predicted proteins | sample ETNvirenome_6_30_FD_184070 | JGI IMG/M metagenome (GOLD analysis project Ga0209645, IMG submission 184070) | Marine viral communities from the Pacific Ocean - ETNP_6_30 (SPAdes) (version 2) | ecosystem: Environmental > Aquatic > Marine > Oceanic | place: Pacific Ocean | collected 2013-06-19
ACTCAGTCTGATAAAGCAGTGGCTGTAATAGCTTTTGGTAGTGACAAAACTGTAACTAGCGGAACTTTTACTATTCAATTTCCAACAGCAGACGCAACAAACGCAATCATAAGATTAGCATAAGGAGGATCTCCTTATGGCATCAACCTGGGGTAATAACACTTGGGGCGCCAATACGTGGCAAAGTGACGAGATAAAAGTTTCTCTAACTTCTCCTGCAGCAACAACAGCATTAGGAACACCACAATCTTTTAACGTTGAAGGTTGGGGTAGACAACAATGGAGCAACTCTGGTTGGGGAGTTGAATACTCTGTTCAACCAACAGGTTTATCTATTACTTCTTCACAAGGAACTGCAACAGGGTTTCCTTTAACTACAGTTACTCCAACAGGACTTTCAGCAACAGTTTCTGTCGGTGAAATTTCTCCAGCTGATGTAGTTGGTGTATCTGGTCTAGCAATAACTTCTGCAATAGGAGAATTAGCGAGTGTTGGAACACTTGTCGGTTGGGGTAGAAATGGTTGGGGTGAAGAACCATACGGCGACTCAGTTAATAAAGTAATAGTTCTTGCTTTAGGTGCAGAAATAACATCAGGTGTAGGATCAATAAGTCCTGCTGATGTAATGGGAGTAACAGGTGTATCTTCATCATTTAGTGTTGGAGCTCCTACAATAATTGGTGATGTGACTGTTACACCAACAGGTGTATCTTCAACTTTAAGTGTTGGTTCATTATCTCCTGCGGATGTAATGGGATTAACAGGAGTTTCTTCAACTTCAGCAGTTGGTTCAATAACACCTGCTGATGTAATGGGAGTAACAGGAGTATCTGCAACAGCAAGCATTGGAAGTGTTAATATTACTTCAAACCCTACTATTCTACCAACAGGACTTGAGTCAACTTTATCGGTTGGATCTATTACTCCTGCGGATGTAATGGGAGTAACAGGAGTTTCATCAACTTTTAGTGTAGGGACAATAACGCCTGCTGATGTTATGGGATTAACTGGCATTTCTGTAACTTCTTCGGTGGGAGATTTATTTATTCAAGCATATCAGGATATTGACACAGGTTCAAATTCATCGTATACAAGTGTTGCAACTGGATCAAATACAAGTTATAGTGACGCTGCATAGGAGATAAAAATATGGCATCTACATATACACCTTTAGGAGTTGAACTTCAGGCAACCGGCGAAAATGCTGGTACATGGGGTACAAAAACTAATACTAATTTACAACTTATAGAACAAATTACTGGTGGTTTTACAACACAAGCTGTGTCAGACTCTGGAGACACAACATTAAGTGTTTCTGATGGATCAACTGGTGCAACTCTTGCACACAGAGTATTAGAATTTACAGGATCACTTACAGCATCTAGAAATGTTACAATACCTTTAGATGTACAAACTTTTTATGTATTAAAAAATTCAACAAGTGGATCACAAAACGTAGTATTTAAATATGCTTCAGGATCAGGAGATAGTATAACTCTTACTCCAGGTGCAGTAAAAATGGTTTATGCTACAGCAAACGATGGCACTAACCCAGACATAGACGATACAGGATTTATAACTGCATCATCAACAGATACTTTAACTAATAAAACTTTAACTTCACCTAAAATTGGAACTTCAATTTTAGATACTAACGGAGCCGAACTAGCAAAAGTAACAGCCACTGGATCAGCGGTAAACGAATTTACAATCGCTAACGCAGCGACTGGTGCTGGTCCTACTCTTTCATCAACTGGTGATGACTCAAATATTGATATCAATGTAACACCAAAAGGAACTGGAGATGTTGTTCTTGGAGCAGATACAGTTAAAGTTGGAGACTCTGGAGCAGCAGCTGTTTTAACTTCAAACGGCGCAGGGACTCTTACAGTTACAACTGGTGGAACTGAAAATTTAGTTTTAAGCACAAACAGCGGAACTAACTCAGGAACATTTACTATTACAGATGGTGCTAACGGTGATGTAACCATTGCTCCAAATGGTTATGGTAGAGCAACTTTTAGTGGTCAAGGTAAAATTGAAAGTGTTGCAGAAAAAGTTACAGTTGAAGCTACAGCTGCTACAGGTACAAAAACTTTTGATGTATTAACTCAAGGAGTTTTATATTACACTTCTAACGCTTCTGGAGATTGGACTCTAAACGTTAGAGGAGATGGTTCGACAGCTTTAAATACTATTATGGATACTGGTGAAGTTGTTACAATTGCTCATTTAGTAACTATCGGTAGTTCTGAATATAGAAATTCAGCTTTTCAAATAGATGGTAGTAGTGTAACTCCTGAATGGCAGGGCGGATCAGCTCCTACAGCAGGAAATGCTAGCTCAATTGATTCTTACGTTTACACAATAATAAAAACAGGAGATGCCTCGTTCACAGTGTTAGCATCTATAACACAGTTTGCGTAATACATGTCTAGAGAAAGACTAAGATATTTAACCATGAAACATCCAATGGTGGCAACTGTTGGTTCTGGTTCATCTAGAGGTTTTGGTCAAGGATTAGGTGGAGCAAAATTTGTAGGAGCTAGTGGTGGAAATGCAGAAATTACTTCTGGAGATTTTAAAATTCACGTGTTCACTGGTCCAGGAAACTTTGTTGTTTCAGACCCAGGTAATGAAGATGGTTCAAATACTGTTGAGTACGTTTCTGTTGGAGGCGGTGGAGGAGCTGCTTCAGGAGGCGGAGGAGCAGGAGGTTTTAAAACTAATTTTCCTTCCCCAGTAACTGGAGGAGAACCCGTAACAGCACAATCTTATCCTATTTCTATCGGTAATGGCGGTGGTCCTGGTTCACAAGGTGGACCTCACGGTTGTTTAGGTAGACAAGGTAGTAAAGGAACAAACGTTACAGGTTTAGGAATTACTTCAGAAGGTGGAGGATTAGGTGGTTCTATTCAACCTGGTTTCGGTATTGATCCAGGAAGTGGAGGACCAGGAGGATCTGGAGGCGGCGCAGGAGCCGACTCAGGTCGAGGTGGAGGATCAGCACAACCCCCAGGTCAAGGAAACTCTGGAGGTTCAGGAGCATCACAACCAGCTGGAGGAGCCGGCGGTGGTGGAGGAAAAGGTGCTTCAGGTGATCCAGGGCCAAACGGACATGGCGGAGTTGGATCTGCTGTGCCTTGGGTACCAAGTTCATATGGAACACCAGGACCATCTCCAGGAAGATTTTTTTCAGGAGGCGGTGGCGGTGGTGTTGCCGGAAACAACGGAGCTCCAGGAAGTGGAGGATCTGGAGGCGGTGGTAATGCCGGTTCTAATGACCCTTCTTCTGGAAATAATGGTACAGCTAACACTGGCGGAGGAGCTGGTGGTGGTGGATACTGTGGACCATCTGGAGGTACAGGTGGATCAGGATTCTTTGCAATCAGATACAAGTTTCAATAATTTTGCAATTAAAAATTATTTGTAGTATATAATCTAGCATGAAAGAAATTATAATTGTCGGCGGTGGCACGGCAGGATTAGTGTCAGCTTTAATTTTAAAGCAAAGATATTTTAAAATAAATATATCAGTTATTAAATCAGACAAGATAGGTATTATTGGTGTAGGTGAAGGATCTACTGAACATTGGCAAGAGTTTATGGACTTTTGTAATATAGACAGAGAAGAATTAATTAAAGAAACTGATGCCACATATAAGTTTGGAGTTATGTTTGAAGATTGGACACCAGAGCCTTATTTTCATTATATAGGAGGTGTTCCAAACGACAAAATTATTGGTCAACAAAAATATCAATACAGTCACATCATAAGAGAAAAATCTAAACCAATTGAATACTCACAAAAAGAAATGTGGGAGAATAGAATTTTTTACACAACCCAACCTCATCAATACCATTTTAATACATTTAAGTTAAACAATTATCTTTTAAAAAAATGTAAAGAAAAAAATATCAATATTATTGAAGATGAAATTGTAGACATAGGACTAGATGAAAAAGGTATTAGTTATTTGAAAAGCAGAGATAAAAAATATGTTGCTGATTTTTATATTGACTCTACCGGATTTAAAAAATTACTTATTTCAAAGTTAGGTGCTAAATGGGTGTCATACAAAGAATACCTGCCGATGAATGAAGCAATTGCTTTCCCAACTCCTGATACAGAAGAATATAATTTATATACTTTAGCTAAAGCAATGAACTCAGGTTGGATGTGGAGGATACCTGTTTATGGTAGGTGGGGTAATGGTTATGTTTTCAACAATAATTATATAACTGCAGAACAAGCAAAAAAAGAATGTGAAGATTGGTTAGGTATAGAAGTTGAGATAGGAAAGAATATAAAATTTGAAGCAGGAACTGTAGACAAAGCTTGGATTAAAAATTGTGTTGCAATAGGTTTAAGTTCTAGTTTTATAGAACCTTTAGAAGCAACATCCATAGGGACAGCTATTAGTCAAAGTTTTTTATTGATGCATAAAATTACAACATACACTGAAGGAGATATAGAAGAATACAATAATATATACAGAGGTATTGTAGAAAATATTAGAGACTTTGTTTTACTTCATTATCATGTAAATAAGAAAGACAGTAAATTTTGGAAAGAATTTAAAATAAATTTAAGTCCTTACCTAAAACGTTTCCTACCTATATGGAATAAAAGAATACCTATGAGAATGGATTTTAAATATCCTTATTGTTTATTTTACGAGCACAACTTTATAGTTATCTTAAAAGAACTTGGCTTATTTGATGTAAGTTCTTTTAACAAAGAATATGAGGTAAGTAGTGATTGGATTTCTGATTTAACTAAAAACGACCTTAAAGAGTTCAGAGAATTTACTAGACTTTTTTACGAAAATGCTATATCTCACAAAGACACCATAGAACAAGTTAGGAGTAAAAATTAATGGCCTCTTTTGCAAAATTAGATGAAAATGACATAGTGCTTGAAGTGCTTGTTGTTAATGATGAAGATTTAATTCCAAATGGAGAAACAGAAGAAAACGAGGATTATTGTATTACAAATTTTTTAATACCTAATTTTGGTTGGACTAACTGGAAACAGGTTTCACGTAATACTAGAGGTGGGGTACATTATGACCCAGATACTAATCAACCCTCTGCAGATCAATCAAAAGCTTTAAGAGCTAATTATCCAAATATTGGTAGTCAATACGATAGCACAAATAATATTTTTATTGCAGGTTCAAGTCCATTTGCAAGTTGGTCTTTGAATACTACTACTGGAATGTGGGAAGCTCCAGTTGCATATCCATCAAATAGAGAATCTGATGGGAAAGAAGTTTATCCACAATGGGATGATAGTAATTCAAGATGGTTAGGTAAAGTGGTTCCACAACTAGATGCAACTGCAACTTTAGTTTGGAATACTAGCACATCTAATTGGGATAGCTTGTAATATATTTTAAAATAGTATATAACTATAGTTTATGAAAGAAAGAATACTGTCAAGCAGTCATGTATTAATGGGTTATCTAGATAAGCATAATCTAGTTGATATAAATGCAGTTAAAAATTTTATTTTAAATGAAAGTGAGTTGTTTTTACAACGTCATGAAAAAAGATATAAAGACTTTTATCTTGATTATAATGATCAAGTAGATTGGATAAACAAAGAAGTTGTAGCAAAAGTAAGAGCATACCATAATATTGGATTAATGCCTACAATGCACAAAGGTGAAGTGCATTATTATAAAGAATGCACATTAAAAAGAAATGGTTTAAATTTACACGATTTAGCTAGCTCACCAGATTATACAACTTTATTTATAGTTAACTCTAACGAAGAAGATCAATTACATATTGAGTACAACGATCACAGGAATGTTAACAAGTATATAACTTATCATTTAAAACAAAACATGTATGTAACTTTTAATTCTGATTTAAATTATTATTTTACAGAACACAACGCTACAAACCCAAGAATTATATTAAACCTAAACCATCAGATTGTGTTGTAAGATGAATCCGAGTTCGACTTATTATTATTTTACAGGAGCACTAAGTCACAAGTTTTGTGATGAAGTTATTAAATATGCTTTACAAAAAAAAGAAGTTACAGGAATAACTGGATTGATGGGTAGAGACAGAAATGTTGAAGATAGTCCTTTGAGTAAAAAAGAAGTAAAAGAATTAAACAAAAAAAGAAAATCAGATGTAGTGTGGTTAGATGAGCCCTGGATATACAAAGAAGTTCAACCATATATTCACAAAGCAAACAAAGAAGCTAATTGGAATTATGAATGGGATTGGACTGAGCCAGCACAGTTTACAAAATATAAACTAAATCAATATTACGATTGGCATTGTGATTCTTTTAATCTTCCAAACAGAGATGAAAAAAATTCTAATTTTTTTGGGAAGATTAGAAAGCTTTCTGTGACATGTCAACTAACAGATGGTGTTGAATATGAAGGAGGTGAACTAGAGTTTCAACCTAGAGATAAAGACGATCCTTCTTACACTATGCAATCCAAAGAGATATTACCAAAAGGTTCTATAGTAGTGTTCCCATCTTACATGTGGCATAGAGTTAAACCTGTAACAAAAGGAACAAGGTATTCTTTAGTAATGTGGAATTTAGGTTATCCGTACAAATAATGAAAAAATATAATTTTAACAAAGATGGTTTTAGTGTCATTAAAAAAGCTATTGATCCAAAGATAGCTCATTTTGTTTACAATTATTTTTTAATGAAAAAACAAGTGGTAGACACTTTATTTAAAAGTAAATACATTTCACCTTTTGAAGAGATGTTAGGAACATTTGGAGATACACAATGTCCTAATGCATACTCTCACTATGCAGATACAGCAATGGAAACACTTTTGTTAATGGCTCTTCCTGTGATGGAAAAACATACAGGAATGAAATTAAATCCAACATATTCTTACGCAAGGATTTATACTAAAGGAGATTCACTGGCTCGACACAAAGATAGGTTTAGTTGTGAAATATCTACCACATTAAATTTAGGTGGTGATGTATGGCCTATCTATATTGAGCCTAATTCAAACTTAGGTTGTTATACAGAAGATAACGAAGAGTATATTCCAAGTGTTTCTAAAGGAGTGAAGGTATCTTTGTCTCAAGGAGATATGCTAGTATACAAAGGTAACTTATTAGAACATTGGAGAGAACCTTTTAAAGGAGAAGATTGTGTCCAAGTATTCTTACATTATAATAATCAAAAAACAGAAGGGTCAGATAAAAATTTATTTGATTCAAGAATACATTTAGGACTACCGTCATGGTTCAAAAGATCTCTTTAAATCCTACTATCATAGATAACTGGTACTCTAAAGACGAGTTAAAAAATATATTTCAAGAATTAGATTATTATACACACTATAATAAATTACATACTAGTAAAGGAGAGATAGCAACTGATAAAAATGGAAATGAAATAGGGTCAAGTTTTAGAATTCCTTTAGATGCTATTTACACAGAAGCAGGAAGAAAAGTATCTTCTATCTTAAAAGGAAGAGAAAAACTTTTTAATCAACCTTTTTATGAAAAAGTATTAAAGCTTAATCCTATGTATAGGACTTTTCCAGATACAACGAGAGATTTTTGTTTTATATCTTATTATGAAGATAATCATTTTTATGACAGCCATCCTGATAAAGCTAGTTTTAGTATTCTTATTTGGTTGTATAAAGAACCTAAAAAATTTAATGGCGGTGATTTATTTTTTAAAGATCTTGATCTTACAATAGAATGTAAAAATAATAGATTGGTTATTTTTCCTGGTTTTCTATACCACAAAGTAACACCTGTTAAAATGAAGAAAGGATTTAAAATAGGAGATGGTAGATATACCATTACTCATTTTATTCATCATGATAATTGAAGACAATAATTTTTTAACTGATTATCATAAAGATCAAATAGAGAATGGTATCTTATCAGGTACCTTTCCTTTTTATTGGTCTGAGCATCAAGTTACCGGAGATTATTTACCAGCTTTACTTCACGCTGTTATGGGTAGAACAACAAAAGGACATGTAATAGAGTCTGATAAAATTAACTCACCTAACTTTAATTTTTGTAAAAATGTATTAGATACTTTTTGTAACAAAAATAATATTAAATATAAATGTATTTACAGAGCATCAATTAACTTAACTTTTCATATACCTCGTGAACATGGAAAAATACACGAGGACCACGACTTTCCTCATAAACAATTTCTGTTATATTTAAATGATAGCGATGGTGATACATTACTTTTCAATGATAAAAGGAAGGTGTACAAAAGAATAAAGTTTGAACAATATAAAGGAGTTGTTTTTGATAGGTGTTTACATACTCAAGAATATCCTACAAAAAGCAGACGCGTGGTCTTGGTCATAACATTTAATTAATATGTCTCGTTTTATAAATAAACACCTAGAAATAACATTTAAATTTTTTAGCGATAAAGAATGTAAATGGTTAATTGACTTTCATAAGAAAAATTACCTGAGATTATCTTCAGATTTAAACTATACACACAACGGAACAGAAGTAATTAATATATCTAAAATGGACCATCATAGGTTTAAATTTATAGAATCTAGACTTTCTTACCATATAAAGAAGGAGTTCGATTATATGGCTTATCCTAATTATTTTGAGTTGGTTAGGTGGCCTACAAACTCTTCACAAGCACTACATAAAGACTTTGAAGAACATGTATACACTTCTATTATCTATTTAAATAATGATTTTGAAGGGGGACAAACAGTCGTGGCTGGTAAAAAAATTGACCCCTACCCAGGAAGAATGGTGACATTTAAAGGTAATTTATTGGAGCATAAAGTTCTTGAAGTTACAAAAGGTGTGCGTTATACAATACCTGTCTGGTATATGGTATACGATGAGCCAGACTATTAGTCTGTTAAAATAGTAAAAAACCTATATAATAAGATAATTATGTTACAAAAAATAGGATTTCAACCAGGTATCAACAAGCAAATATCCGAAACTGGCGCAGAAGGTCAGTGGACAGATTGTGATAATGCAAGATTTCGTTATGGTATACCTGAAAAAATAGGTGGCTGGAATCAACTAGGAACTTTAAACGAAAACGAATTAACAGGTGCAGGAAGAGGGCTACATCACTTTATTAATAGTTTATCTAGAAAATATGCAATTATAGGAACAAACAGGATTTTATACGCATATTCTGGTGGTGTCTTTTATGACATACATCCTATTCAAACCACAACAACTCTTACAAATGCATTCAGCACGACCAACGGATCACCGATTGTAACTTTAACATACCCTAGTGCACACAACTTAGTACCAGGAGATATATTGTTAATGGATAATTTCACTGCAATAACAAACTCTAATTATAGTGCCTCTGATTTTGATGGTAAAAAATTTATGGTAGCAACCACTCCTACTAACACGACTGCAACAATAACGATGCCATCAAATGAATCTGGATCTGGTGCTACAACATCAGGTGGTATTAGAATACAGAAATATTATACAGTTGGTCCTGCTGTACAAGCAAAAGGTTTTGGTTGGGGTCTAGGATCATGGGGCGGTCAAGCAGCAGGAGCTATTACAACAACCCTTAATGGAGCTTTGTTAAATGACACTGCAGGTACAGGAGGATCAGGAACTTCTATTACATTAACAAGCACGACAAACTTTCCATCTTCAGGTACAAATTATATTCAAGTAGGAACAGAAGAAATATCATACACGGGGATTAGTGGAAATGATTTAACAGGTATTACAAGAGCCGTAAGAGGTAGCACTAGAGCAGCTCATAGTGATGGTGCAACAGTAACTAATACATCAGACTATGTTGCGTGGGGTGAAGCTGCATCAGGAGACTTGGTCCTTGAACCAGGGATGTGGTCATTAGATAACTTTGGTGATAAAGCAATTTGTTTAATTCACGACGGTGCTTGTTTTGAATGGGATTCTAGTTTATCAAATGCAACATCTACAAGAGCAACTATCATATCTGGTGCACCAACTGCATCAAGACATATGATTGTATCTACACCGGATAGACACTTAGTATTTTTTGGAACAGAAACAACTATCGGTGATCCAACAACACAAGATAACATGTTTATTAGATTCTCGGATCAAGAGGATATTAATACATATACACCAACAGCAACCAATACAGCTGGTACACAAAGACTGGCTGACGGATCACAGATCAGAGGAGCAATTAGAGGTCGTGATGCCATTTATGTTTGGACTGATACAGCATTATTCACACAACGTTTTGTTGGTCAACCATTTACGTTTGCCTTTTCACAAGTTGGGACTAACTGTGGATTGGTTGGACAAAACGCATGTGTAGAAGTTGATGGTGCTGCATACTGGATGTCAGAAAATGGTTTCTTTAGATATGCTGGTAAACTAGAATCATTACCTTGTTTAGTAGAAGACTATGTATATGATGATATAAATTTAGAATCTGGTAACCAAATGATATCTGCAGGATTAAATAATTTGTTTGGTGAAGTCATATGGTTTTATCCAACATCAACTTCATCTGTTGTAAATAGAATGGCTGCATATAATTATTTTGATTCATCACCACAAAGACCCGTGTGGACTGTTGGTAGTTTAGCCAGAACAATGTGGCGTGATTCTGCTGTGTTTGGGTTACCACATGCACTACAATACGATGCAGATACTGATACATCTTTTGATGTTGTGGGCAACACAGAAGGTAGAACAAGTTACTATGAACATGAAACAGGGACAGACCAAAATAGAAATGGTACTATAACTGCTATCACTGCAAACATATCTTCTGGGGATTATGACATCACACAACAAAGATCAGCTACAGGTCAATCAACAGGTGTTGCAACATTTAGAGGAGATGGTGAGTTTTTAATGAAGATAAAAAGATTTGTACCTGACTTTATATCACAAACAGGAACAACTAGAGTTACATTGCAATTAAAAAATTATCCCAATAGCACACAAGCTAGTTCACCTTTAGGGCCATTTGATATTACATCAAGCACAACTAAAGTAGATACTCGTGCAAGAGCAAGAGCTGTTTCTTTAAAAGTAGAAAATACATCAACTAACCAAAGTTGGAGACTAGGAACTTTTAGGTTAGATATACAACCGGATGGACGTAGATAATGGCAAAGATAGCACAAGTTATAACTAGACCTTCACAAGAATATGATTATACAGTGGCAGAAGCACAAACTAGAGATCTCGATGCTATTGTAGAAAAACTTAATACGACATATCAACAAGAATTAAAAGATGAGGTAGAAGCTCAAAACTTCTTTTTAAATTAATGGCTAATAGTTTTATAAATAAAAAAGCAGACTTAACTACAACGGATTTAACAACACTATATACGGTGCCAAGTGCAAAGACAGCTGTGGTAAAATCTATTTTAGTTTCTAATGATGCAGGATCTGGCTGCAATATAGATGTTACTTTAGTAGATGCGAGTGGCAATATATTTAGTTTATTTAAAACAAAAACCATAGCAACGATTACTACTACAGAACTTTTAACTAACCCTCTTGTCATGGAGGAAAGTGAGGCATTAAAAGTACAAGCTGCTGACGCGAACGAGCTGCACGTCATAGCTTCAATATTAGAAATACAGCCAAGAGAGGTAACAACATAATGGAAAATCTACCTAAAATATACCCTGAAAAAGTCATAGAAAAGATAACAAATCTTAAAACAGGTGAAGAATACAAAAATGATAACGAATGGAAAGCAAAGGGAATATCACCAGAAGACATAAGAAAAGATGTGACTTTGATGATGCCCAGTCTTGATTTATTTAGTAAAACAAAATAGAATAGAACGATGGCCATAACTAGATCACAACAAGCAAGACAGATGTTAAAAGAAGGTAGTATGAAACCTGTGGAGCAAGCAGGGGTCGTAAACTACATGCCATCTGAGATGGTGACTGTTCCTAAAATAGCTAAGTCATCACCAGATACACCGACAGCAAAACTAGCTTACATCACACCAAAAGAACAGGACATACTTGTAGATTTAAATTTATACGGATCATTGGACGGTAAACCAAATAGAGGACCTGGTGGTATACCTTCTTTAGAAGGAGACTTTGAATCCTACACAAGCGGTATGAGTAGTGGAAGTAACAAATCTTCAGGAGGTCCACCTCCTGGTTCTCCTGATTATAACACGACTGCAACTTTTGATAATAGTCCTCCAATAAGAAATAGAATTCAAAAGGAACAACAAGAAGCATTTGTAAAAAAAAGAATAAAAGAGTTAGTAGATGAACAAGAAGAGGAAAAAGCATATGAACCATTTGAAACTTTAATAGTTAGACCAACTGATTTACCTGGACCAAGTGGTTTTGTTGTCAATGCAACAGTTCCTTATAGACAAGGAATGTTAGATCGTAATGTAGATTTTTATAGGTTTGATCCAAGAACAAGAAAAGCAAGAGAAAAATATGGTTTAACAGCACAAGGTTATCAAGATTACATGACAGCTAGATTAGCAAACGAGATAGATGCCGCTGGTAATCCTATTTATTCAGACGACGACGATGATCAATTAATCATTCCACCATACGTAGGAAAACCTACACCAGTAGATGATGAACAGCAAGATCCAGAAAAATTAGAAGATCCATTTAGATTAGCAAGAGCATTTAGAGCTGATGGTGGTATCATGGGTGGTTTAGCTGATGGTCAGATGGACGAGATGGGTAGACAGATGTATGGTCTAGGTAAACTTGTTAAAAAAGTTACACGTGGTATTAAAAAAATTGCAAAGTCACCGATAGGTAAAGCTGCATTGTTATATGCAGGTGGTAGTTATCTTTCTGGTATGGGAGCATTTGGAGGATTAAAAGGTGCTGGTATTTTTAAACCTCAAGCAATAAGTTTAAAAAATTTATTTATGGGTAAATCATTACCATTTAAAACAGCGGGTGATGCTGTGGCTAGATCAGGTGGTCTTTTAGATTTTATAGGTGGTGTGCCAGGAGCAGCTATAATAGGATCATCAGTTGTAGCAGGACTAACAGCGGAACAAGAAAAACAAGCACAATTATTAGCAGATGAAACTGGTGTAGATATAGCAGAAGCTAGAGATCAAATATTAAGAGCTGCGAATAGACAAGACGATTTTAGAGCAAGAGCTTTTAAAGCAGGTGGTGGTATTATGAGAATGGGTTACCAAGAGGGTTCTAAAGAACCAGTAGCTAAAAAAACTATGCCTTTATTAGACATGGATGGTATGGAAAAAGACTACAGAGAGACAGGTGGTTTTGTAGACATGGGTAGAATGGAAAGAGCTGACGATGTGCCTGCCAGACTATCTAAAAATGAATTCGTATTTACGGCTGATGCTGTAAGAAATGCTGGTGAGGGAGATATAGACAAAGGCGCAGAAGTCATGTATAACATGATGAAAAACCTCGAAGCCGGAGGTGAAGTATCT
>Ga0209645_1001141_pt1 | contig 13427 bp, 14 predicted proteins | sample ETNvirenome_6_30_FD_184070 | JGI IMG/M metagenome (GOLD analysis project Ga0209645, IMG submission 184070) | Marine viral communities from the Pacific Ocean - ETNP_6_30 (SPAdes) (version 2) | ecosystem: Environmental > Aquatic > Marine > Oceanic | place: Pacific Ocean | collected 2013-06-19
CTATATTTGGTGAAGAAAGATTACAATACCCTATACCAGGAAAAGAGGGTGAATACTTTACGTCTAAGTTGGACGTAGATAATGCTAATTCATATAATATGGGTGACTTTAAGTTGGCCTTAAATGACCTGTATGATATAGTAAAAGAGACATTAGACAATGAAGATAAGTTACGCAATAACAGTATGCAATGAACATAAAGAGATAGAAAAATTATTAACATTCTTATTTGAACATAAAAGGCCAGAGGACCAAGTAGTTGTTCAGATGGATAAAGATAATGTTACTGATGAGGTTGTTAAGGTCTGTGAAAGATTTGAAGGTCATCGAGCAAGTGAATATAGTTTACTTCAGTATAGTCTAGACAAAAATTTTGCAGCATACAAAAATAATCTTAACAGAGCCTGTGCCGGCGACTGGATATTTCAAATAGATGCGGACGAAATTCCAAATGAATATCTTATTGAAGCACTTCCATTTATTTTAGAAGCAAATGACGATGTACAAGCGTATTGGGTACCAAGAGTAAATACGGTTGCAGGCATAACAGATGCTCATATAGCAAAATGGGGTTGGAGAGTCGATGATATGGGTTGGGTAAATTTTCCAGACTGGCAAATGAGAATTTATAGAAATATAGAAACTATATATTGGATAAAGCCAGTACATGAACAATTGAAAGGTTATACTAAATTTGCAAATCTACCTCCGGAAGAAAAATATGGAATATATCATCCAAAAGATATTGGTAGACAAGAACAACAAAATGCATTCTACGATACGATATGATAAGAGTAAAAATTCAGAATCCAACTCTTGGCAGAAATGAAATCACATTTAGACCATTACTACAATTTGCAAATCAATTAAGAGATTATAGTATTGATATCACAGAATCTAATAGTTATGATTATTTATTTGTTGGTATGCACGATTTCATTGATAAGAAAAAGCCTTTACAAGAAAGTATTGATTATGGATTAGAAAGTATATCAAAAATAACAGGAGATTACTTTTTATTTGACGGTTCTGATTCAACATCATTGATGGGAGCATATGAAGTATTCGAACAGAGTAATGCTATATGTTTATTTAAAAATCAACTACTAAAAGATCGTAATGAGTATAATAATGCATATGCATTTGGTAAATGGTTTTTCGATAACGGAACAAATTTAGATTTAAAATATAATATACCAGAGGATATGTGGTCTCGTATTAAACTTTCAAATATAAATTGTGGTAGAACAATATTCGGACAGGGGATACCAGCTGATAAAAAGATAATGCCACCAATGAACACAAATAAAAGTATGGACATATGTGCCATCTTTCAAGCTGAACATCCTTTTTGTGAGGACCATGGCGTACGAAATGATATTCCATATACGACTCATAGAAAAGGATTATGGGATAAATTAGAACCTATGAAATCTAAGTATTCGATGTTGACAGAAAAAATGGAATTTCGTACATATATAGAAAAATTAGCTGAATCAAAAATTTGTATATCTCCATTTGGTCAAGGAGAACTATGTTTTAGAGATTATGAAGCTATGTTCGCCGGAACAATTTTATTGAAACCAGATCAGTCGAGAATAGAAACAGCGCCTGACATGTTTGAAGAAGGAAGAACATATATCGGATGTAAACATGATTGGTCTGATTTAGAAGAAAAGATAGAATACATCTTAGATAATTTTTCAGAACTCAATGAGAAATTAACATCAAATATAAGAGATAAGTTTATACAAAGCTATACAGTAGAAAATTTTTGTATGCATTATTATAATCTATTCAGTAATTTAAGTAACATAGAAAAGTCATGATAAAATATTCTATCATATCTGTTGTAAATAAACAATATAAAAAATTTGCATCGGTTTTTATACAAAGTGCATTAGAAAATCTAAATCTAGATAATATACATGAAATATGTATACTCGATACAGGACTTTCACAAAATGATCATGATAACTTATCGGCATTACATCCAAAAGTAAAACTAATAAAATTTGACAATGAAATTTCTTCGGATGTAGCTTGGGATTCCGGATGGCAGGATAATGTCTTACTTAAAACTAAGTTTACATATGATTACATAAATAAAAATAAAATACCTGCATGTATGATAGATATAGATTCTATGTTCATTAAAGACTTGTCAGATATAATGAAACATGAAGGAGATGTTATATTATGTGATAGATCAGAAGAATGGTCAGGAATGCCATATATAGCTTCTTTTGTAGGATTTTTAAATGTTGATAAATCATTACAGTTTATAAGCCAATGGAGAACTGCCATGGATAATATTACTACATATGAGACAAAAGAAACACCTGCATTAAATGAAATGGCTAGAAATAATTCAGAATATGATCTATTAGGAGCATCATTTAAAATTGTAGGTCTATATCACGATAGTTTAATAAATGATGAAACACGTATTCTTCATTTCAAAGGCGGGGGCATGTCAGAAAACATATCAGTAGATGAAGCAGTTATGATTCGATTTAATAGGTTTCCAAGTCATATAACTAATATTATGAAATATTTACAACATGTGTAGTATTTTATTTACAAATAAACAGACAAAGGCATCTGACTATAATTTATTAAAATTAAGAGGTCCAGATGCAACAACACAAGTATCTATTGCTGGATATAATTTTATTCATAATCTATTAAGTTTAACTGGCAATTTTACTAAACAGCCTATACAACAAGATGATATAGTATTATTATTTAACGGAGAAATATATAATTATAAAGATTTAGACGCTTCCGCAGAATCTGATTCTTTTAGTATTATATCAGCATATAAAAAATTCGGAACAAGATTTGTACAACATCTAGATGGTGAATATGCAATAATCTTAGTTGATATAAAAAAACAGTTGATTATTTTTTCATCTGATGTATTTAGAACTAAACCTTTATTCTATTCAATTGAAAATGACGAAATAGGCATTGCGACATTTCGTACGCCGCTCCAAAAGTTAGGATTCTCTGATGTAAGAGCAGTCAAGCCAAATACTTGTAATGTGATAAATTTATCAAATAATTCATTTGAAACATTTAAGGTAAAGGAATTTGATTTGAATCAACATAAAACATCATATGACGATTGGATGAAAGCCTTTGATAATGCAATTAAAAAGAGAGCATACCAATCAGGCGAGAAAAAAATGTTTATAGGATTGAGTTCTGGATATGATTCTGGAGCTATTGCATGTGCATTAGATAAATTAGATGTTGATAATAAATGTTATAGTATATATGCTAGCGAAAACGAACAAATAATTGATGAAAGAAAGTTGATACTAAAAGATGTACAAACGATTAGATTATCACATAATGATTATTCTCAATGGCATTCTTTCGTACAATCAAATTGTGAAGATTTTATAAGTGACCAGTATAATGGCTATAATATAAAAAATGATAAAGCAGCAGTTGGATTAGCTTATATATGTGATAAGGCTATACAAGAAGATAGAAAAATTTATTTATCAGGCCAAGGTGCAGATGAAATATTTTCAGATTATGGTAGGTTTGGTGAAAAGATAATGGGGGATCAGCAAAGTACATTTGGAGGTATATATCCAGAAGATCTATCTCCATACTTTCCATGGAAGAATTTCTTTGACGGGACAATGGAAATGTATATAGCTAAAGAAGAATATGTTGCTGGCTCTTTTGGGATTGAAACTAGATATCCATATCTAGACATAGATGTTGTACAAGAATTTTTATGGTTATCACCTGAATTAAAAAATAAATCGTATAAATCTGTTGTAGGAGAATATCTAATCAAAAATAATTTTCCTATTGATATAAATAAAAAAATTGGATTCCAAGCAAATCGTAATTTAGTCTAGGATATTTGAAAAAAATTTTATATATTAAGTTAATATGAAAAAGCATGTATTATTTTGGGTTGGTATAAAGAGTGAAGATAAACACTTACGTAATAAACACGGTGATTTTAAATATCTAGATATTTCAAAGAAATGTTGGATATCATGGTGTAAAAAGAATGATGTCATATTCTTTCCATATGAAAAATCTTCAGAGTCAGATACTAGCGCACATAAAGCTACTTGGACTAGATGGTTTGATGTTTTTGATCAAATAGAAGCAGCTAATATCAATTATGATAAAATAGCTGTAATTGATGGTAGTACAATTGTACATTGGGACGCGCCAAATTTCTTTGAGTTAGCAAATGGACAAGTTACAGCATTTCGATCATTAGAAAATCTTAGATGGATTACCCAAAGTGTTGATGGTTATAAAGATTTCTTTAATGATTATGAATTTGATATGAAAAAATATATTAGTTGTGGATTTCAAATATTTGATAAGAGTCATAAATCATTTTTAGATAAATTGAAAAAACTATATTACAATGAATATGATAATATAATGGAATTGCAAAATAATAAAGTTGGCAAAGGAACAGATCAACCTGTATATAATTACCTACTTCAGATTGAAAATGTAGATGTTAACACAACATTACCGCCGCCATTCATGTTAACTCATTTATATAGATTTGATTGGTTTAGTCATAACTGGCAATTGAATATCGATAAAACTCCATTCTTTTTGAAATATGGATACATATACTTTTTTAGTGGATTTCCTAATAGAGGAGATAGATATAATTTAATGAATCAAATTTGGGAAGCATTTAAAGGACGATACAAATGAAAAATATAGTATTCATACCAACAGTAGAAGGAACAGATCCAAAGCGATTAGCCGAAGTTGCATATGACTTGTCAATAAAAAGTTGGTCACATTGGTGTAAAAAGAACAATTGTGAATTATTTGTGATGCAAGACTTAATTCATGATTATGAAGAAATGAAAATTACTTGGCAAAGATATTATGTTTTAGAAATGCTAGAAAGTTCCGGAATAGAATATGATCAAGTATTAATGATCGATGCTGATACAATAGTACATCCAGATTGTCCTAATTTCTTTGAGATGACAGATCATAAATATGTAGGTGTTCATAATTACGGAAGTATGGATTGGGTACTAAGGAGTATGGAAAATTATAGTCATTATATGTTTGGGAATAAAATGTTTCCATACTATGAATATATAAATGGAGGCTTTCAGATAATGAACAGATCTCATAAAGAATTTATGCAAGCCGTTATTAAATTTTATTGGGAGAATAAAGAGTTACTATTAAACTTACAAAGACAAATATGGTGCGGTACAGATCAAACTCCTATCAATTTTTTATTGAGAGAATATAATATTGATTTGAAATTGTTGCCATATGAATTTAATATGCAAGATATGACAAGATTTGAAGTGTTAGGCGAAGATTTATTACATACAAGGCATGGATGGATATATCATTTTAATGGCGGCGTAAAACCACATCCAAGAGCATGGATGGAACATACATACAAAGGATTATATGAAACTAAAAAATAAATACATAATTGGAACACATATCATGTTTTTTGAAATTGATATGATTGGTGAACAAACAACGAGTTTAATTAATGCAATTGAAACAGTTGATAATCCTGAAAATATTACAATAGATTACTATTTTAATATGTCAGAATATTTTGAAAGAATCGATAAGAGTCAAATATCAACATCTGAACTTAAAGAATTATTCAATAAAGAAATTAAAAGATTAGAGACTACAGGTTGTAAAGTTGTGTCAAAAATTTATGAAGGAGATGAGCCTATCACTATGGTAGATTATCGTAGAGATTTAAACTACAATAGTTGTACAAAATATGATTATGTAATATGGGGAGAGTCTGATATGTTAGTCCCAAAAGAAATATTTCAGGTTCTAGAGCAAATTAAAGATTATGCAAATTCTCAAAACATTCATAAATTTGTTACAACATTTGCAATTAGAAAGATGTGGGATGATCATTGGAAGGATCTAGAACATCCAGATTTTACAAATGCTCCTTATTATGAAGATGAAAGAGCATTCCAATATCCACATAGTATTAGATATACAATGTCAATTGATGAGATGAATGAAGTAAATGCTAAAGCCGATTCATTTGATATACGATTATTAAGACAACCTAAATTTGATGGATCATGTTTGATACTATCAGGCGATTTATTAAAAAATGGAGTTAATATACCACATTGTATGATAGGCCATCTTCATGAAGATACAAGTATGATGTATTCTGCACATAGAGTTATGGGACAAAATTACATACAATTTGTAGTAAAGAATATATTAAAAGTACATAATAGAAATCATCCTCTTAAGAGACACTATGCATTAGAAATGGATACCGATGATAAATTATCTGATTTTTCTAAAGGTGGTAAAAAAGGAGAATGGTTTGATAAGATGAGAGGATTAGTCGATTTTAATATTGCAAACTTTAATAACAGTCAGGCACGTTTTAATACGTACGATGATTTTGAAAAACTAATAAAGGATTAATATGAAGATAGTTGTATTCCATTTACCATGGCCAATGGGTAATTATAAACTAAACGAAGTATTGGCTGCTAAGTTACAAGCCGATGGCCATGAAGTATATTTACTTCAACAATTAAATGGTCATCCATATGATGAAGATTATTATCAACAAATAAAATCTATAGACCCTGATGTGTTATATTATGAAATGTTAGACCAAGGCACGTTTGATGTAGTTGAAAAGTTTAATTGCAAAAAAATATTAAACATAATGGGGACAGGAATTCTAAAAGAAAATTTCCAATCTCAGATTAAAAATTATAAAGACAAATGGTATACACATATCATAACAAATTCTAAAGATGTTTATAAGTTATTAAAAGATGATGTAGAAGGTATAGAATTCTTTGAATATTATTTTTGTGCATTATCTGATTCTGAATTAATCTATGATTCAAGATATGATCATGATTGTACATTTTTAGGACAAGGTCATCATAGATTACAGATGACAGAATTTCAAAAAGAAATAGAAACATATTTTCGTCCGCATCATAAATTTGACTTTTCAGTATATGGCTCGGGATGGCCACAATCACCTAGATTTAAAGGAATTCTTCCTGCAGGAGATATAGGATCATTATATACATCAGTAAAAAGTAGTATATCAGTTATAGAACCAGAACAATATCGTAATGGAATGATAAACAATAGGTATGTTGAATTAGGATTTTGTAAAACGCCTATCATAACATTCCAATATCCTAATATTGATTGGTATGGTGCTAAAGAATATTTAAACATTATAGACACGCCAGATGAGTTTATTGATATAGTAAACAAATGTATAAATAAAGATGATACCATTATCAAGAAAACAGAAGGCATGAGAAAATTTATTGAAAATCAACATAAAGTTTATTTTGAAAAACTCGAAAGATTATTAGGAAATTAGTAAAAAAATTGTTATATTAAGATATGAAAAATAAATTTATAGTAATTATGGAAGGCAAGGTAGGCAATTCTTTTGGTTGTTTATTTTATGCACATAAGTTAGCTAAAGATACAAATAAAGATTTTGTTATAAATTCTGTTAAAAATATAAATAGGGAAGCATCTTTTTATGACTTTTTTAGTAGTAAAAATAATTTTGAACATATAGAACATTCTATTACAGAATTAAATAATATAGTCCCTAAACATATACCCTTTTTATTGCATAAAGCACATTACGTAAATTCAGGAGCTATAAAAGATAGAGAAGTAATATATCATAGAGGAATGGATTACAAAGAACTTATTAAAACTATCAATTCATATGATAGTGTTTGTTATTTAGATGATGCCTCTGCACATGCTATGAGAAATCCTAATGAAATAATAGAATCTGCAAAAAGTTTATTGATACATGAAGATATTTTACAAACAGTCGATTCTTTTTGTAAAGAAAAAAACATAACACCATCTGTTAACGGAATTCATATTCGAGCTACAGATTGGCCATGGAAACAAGAATGTATTAATGATGCTTACAAAACAATTCAGGACATTGTAAATTCAGATCCTAATTCTAAAATATTTGTTTGTTGTGATGAAGAAGAAATAGAAAATGATTTGATTCAAAAGTTGCCAGATAATATTATAACTAATAAAAAAAATAGTTATGTTAAAAAAGCTGTAGAAGGCTCGTGGAGACAAAATACATATGCAGGCGACGGCAGAACTCAAGATTATAATACCTTAATAGATGTAGAATCTGCTATTGAAGCGTTTGTAGATATGCTAATTCTATCACGAACAACTATTAAATACAGACATCAGCATAGTTCTTTTTCTTGGTTCTCTGAAATATATTCTAACGTTAAAGAATTAAATTAATGATGGATTTAACTATAGCAATAGATGATATCCATCCAGAAAAAGGCTGGGGAATGGAAGGCGATGAGTGTATGTATTATTTAGATGAACTTAACAAAGAGTTTGGAGCTAAATTCACATTATTCATACCATCCAATTATCATAACAAATATCCTTTATCAGATCATAAGGATTGGATTGATTGGTTAAAATCAAAAGATTATTTTGAATTAGCTGCCCATGGGCATTATCATATGTGTGAAAGAACAGACATAGGAGAATGTGAGTTTTTTGAAATAGATACTGAAGATAAAGCTAAATCTAGAATTTGGCAAATGATGGATGAATGGGATGCTGTCGATCATAAACCTATAGGATGGAGAAACCCAGGATGGTTAGCACATCCAGAAGCAGTTAAATGGTTAGGTCCGATATTTAAGTATGCAGCGATACATAGAGAACATAATCATAATATGAAATGGTCATGTAAAACATTTTATGGACACGATGGCATTAATGAAACAGATATTTCATTCCATGATGGAAATATTATGTTTCAATCTCATATAGCAGGAGATTGGAATGATAATGTATGGAACAAAGAAAATTATGAACAGCTAAGAATATCATTAGCATATTTATTAAAAAGTTATGATATAAAATTTAGCACAATAGCTGAACTGTTATGAAAGAGATGATTAAGAACAAATTTAGTTTTGTAATGCCTATGGTTATCAATCACCGTACTACGGAAGATAACGACTTGGAACGTATATTAAAAATTCAATTGCCTACATTTAAAAAATATTTGAATTTAGATGATCTACATAAATTCTATATCATAACACGTAGCGCCGATATTGATATAATAAAAAAATCATTACAAAAAGAATATCCAGAATTTCCATTTGTATTTATAGATGAAATAGAATTAGTTCCTCAACTAAAAACATTTCCATTAAGTCAATTTACAGTACATCCAGGCTGGATAATCCAGCAACTAGTTAAATTTGAAATTGCAAAACAAATGGAAACCGAACATTACTTTTCATTTGAAACAGACTTATTTTTAACTAAGCCATTTTCATATGAAGACATGTTTAATGATGGTAAAATAATTTGTTCTCATTTAACTGAAATGGGTAAGCCAACATGTGAGCCATGGTATATGTATGCAGCCGCATTAATAGCGCCTGGTATAGAAGAATTTATAGTTGATAAAGATTGCGAAAATAAAATAGAAGGGAGTTCATTATATATCAATAAGATAATGGGAGTATCGCCTCAGATATTTATCACAAAAGAAATGTTAAATTTAATTGATCATCTTGAAGAACTACATAAGATGAATTACTTAGATTTATTATTAAGAACAACCAATGGCCATCCAAATACATGGACCGAATATACATTATATTGGATTTGGTTATTTGTTGAAAACAAAATGGATTTATATTCATTTGAATCTCCATTTATTAGTAGTGGAGAACTATGGACATCAAATTATAGACAAGGATTTCATGAGAAGTACTTTGGAGAATTTGATACATTAGTTATGAAAAACAAAAATCATTACTTTAATATTATACAAAGTAATATTTTAGATATTAAATTAGACTATGTAGTTAATAAATTAAAACCTTATTTGGAGTAAAATTATGAAAAAAGTATTAGTAACGGGAGGAGCTGGTTATATAGGAACAGCATTGATTCCAGAATTATTGAATGCAGGTTATGAAGTAACAGTATATGATTCATTAGCTTATGATGGAAATGTATTGATACCATATTTTCAGCATAAAAATTTCCATTTTATCAAAGGAGATATTTTGGAAGAATCAAAATTAAAAAGTGCAGTTAAAGGTAAAGATGTTGTAATTCATCTTGCAGCATTAGTTGGTTATGCTGTATGTGAAAAGAATCCGGAATTGACAGAAATGATAAATGGGAGAGCAACTAAAAATTTAGTAAATATGTTATCACCTGATCAGCTATTAATGTATGGTTCGACAGGTTCGAATTATGGAAAGGTAGATAAGATATGTACAGAAGAGACGCCACTCAATCCGACTACATTATATGCCAAGACAAAAACGTCTGGTGAACAAGAAGTAATGAAACATGATAATGCAATTGCATATAGATTTGCAACAGCATTTGGAGCAGCGCCTAGATTAAGATTAGATTTATTAGTTAATGATTTAACTTATCTAGCAACAACACAAAAGTATATGTTAGTATATCAACCAGAGTTTATGAGAACATTTATTCATGTAAGAGATTTAGTTAAATCATTTATATTCGGAATTGAAAATGTAGATAAAATGTCCGGACAAGTATACAATGTAGGATCGAATAAATTAAATCATTCGAAGCGAGAAGTTTGTGAATTGATTAAAGAAAAGACCGGATGTGTAGTATATTATAATGATTTTGATAGTGATAAAGATCATAGAGATTATGAAGTATCATATGATAAGATATCGGCATTAGGATTTGATACTACTATAACATTAGAAGAAGGTATAGATGAATTAGTAAAAGTATATAAAACGTTAAATTTAAAGGATAAGAGATATGTTAATGCAGGAGAATAGATTAGATTGGCCATTAATGAAAGATTGTATCACATCTGAAGATAAATCAGCTATGATAGATTTCATCACAAATGCAGGACGATTTACTAATGGTCCAATGGTTAAAAAGTTTGAACAAGAATGGAGTGAATGGTTAGGATGTAAATATTCTGTTTATGTATCATCAGGTAGTACTGCTAATACATTATTAGTAGCAGCCATGAAAGAACGTTATGGATTCAACGACGGAGATAAAGTAGTTGTTCCTTGTATGACATGGGTAACAAATATATCCCCAGTGATGCAATTAGGGTTTGAGCCAATATTTTGTGATATAGATTCGTCTACATTTAGTTTTGATATTGATGATCTTAAGAGGATTGCAAAAGAACATCCGGATGTTAAAGCTGTATTTGTATCACATCTATTCGGTATATCAGCTGATATAGACTCGTATAAGGAGATATTACCAAATGCAGTTTTTATTGAAGATGTTTGTGAATCTCATGGAGCAACATATAAAGGAAAGAAATGTGGTACATTGTCATTAGGCTCAACATTTAGTTTTTATTTCGGTCATCATATGACAACGATCGAAGGAGGATTTGTTTGTACTAATGATGATGAACTATATAATTTGATGAAAATGAAACGAAGTCATGGTATGGCAAGAGAAGCATTGCCAGAGATGTATGATAAATATCAAAAAGAAAATCCAGACATTCATCCAATGTTTATGTTTATGACAGATGGATATAATTTAAGAAGTATGGAAATAAATGCAGTATTAGGATCTTCTCAATTAAAAAGATTAGATGATAATAATAAAATAAGAAGAGAAAATTTTGATAAGTTCATTGGCATTGTAAAAAAATATCCAGAACATTTTTATACTGAATATCAAGTTGAAGGTAATAGTAGTTTCTGTTTACCATTTGTTTGTAAGTCTAAAGAAATTAAAAGATCACTAGAAAGTTATTTAAGTAATAATGGTGTTGAAACAAGACCATTATGTAGTGGAAATTTATTAAGACAACCTTTCTTACAAAGAGTTAATGGAATGCCTAATCCATCAGAGTTTCCTTTAGTAGAAAGGTTACATGAACAAGGGTTTTTTATCGGTAATAACCATATGATAGAAACTAAAGAATTTGAAGTTCTTGATGAGTTAATCAGCGAATTTATTAAGAAAGGTTAATTGATGAAAATAGATGGAGTACAAATCTTTGAAGCAGACATGTTCACGGATCATAGAGGTGATATATGTACATTATGGAAAGATGAAAATATTAACATTTCATTTAATCATGATAAAATTTGTACATCTAGAAAAAATGTATTAAGAGGCATTCATGGAGATTTTAAGTCATCTAAATTAGTTACGTGTTTATATGGAGAATTATATTTTGTAGTAGTCGATAATAGAAAAGAATCAAAAACATATAAACAATGGATGCATATAATGTTAGATGATAAAACAAGAACTTCGGTATTACTTCCGCCTGGCGTCGGTAACGGGTTTTATGTATTGAGCGATCAATCTGTATTTCATTATAAATGGTCATACCCAGGAAAGTATCCAGATGTAAAGGATCAATTTACATTAAAATGGAATGACCCTGAATTAAATATCTTTTGGCCATGTAACACGCCAATATTATCAAAACGAGACAGTTAATGAAAATAGCATTTTTTACAGAAGGCGCATATTCAGGTAAAGTAGATCGAAGCCATATTAATATGAGAACAGAGTTAGCATGGATGTGTGCATTACAAGCAGATCATTACAATATTAATAGTACGCCAAATCAACAATATGATTTAGGAATTGTAATTATACCAAAAAAGAATCCAGAGTTTGATTCTTCTAGACTAAAACAATATTGTAAACAATTAGCATCGATGCAAGAAGGACCACATTGGTATTTTCAAGATTATTCATTAGATAAACAAATATGGTTCTATAACACATTGCAAGATATGGATTTTTTGTTTGTACATAATGAAATAGATAAACGTTATTTTGAAGGACTTACTGGTAAAGAGTGTAAGGTAATGTCATCTTTGATGATAGAAGATATGATAAAAGATTTACCAAAAGAACCTAGACATAAAGCTATGATCGGAGGAAATTTTTGTCATTGGTATGGAGGCTTTGATTCGTATATTGTAGCACAAGAATTTGGAACTGGTATATCTATTCCAAGTATGGGTAGACGTATAGAAGGAGAAGAACAAATGCCAGGCTTAAATCATTTGCCATACATGAACTGGGTAGAATGGATACGAGAGTTAAATAAGCATAAATATGGAGTTCATTTAATGAGAACTCATGCAGCAGGTACATTTGCTTTAAACTGCGCTTATTTAGGCATACCATGTATAGGATATGAAGGATTAGATACTCAAGAATTATGTCACCCAGATTGTACAGTAATGTTAGGTGATGTATCAAATGCAAAACAAATAGCCGAAAAGCTTAGGAAAGACGAAGAATTTTATTTATATTGCAGTAATAAAGCAAAAGAAAATTATAAAAAGTACTATCAT
>Ga0209645_1001142_pt1 | contig 13426 bp, 9 predicted proteins | sample ETNvirenome_6_30_FD_184070 | JGI IMG/M metagenome (GOLD analysis project Ga0209645, IMG submission 184070) | Marine viral communities from the Pacific Ocean - ETNP_6_30 (SPAdes) (version 2) | ecosystem: Environmental > Aquatic > Marine > Oceanic | place: Pacific Ocean | collected 2013-06-19
TGAATTCGAGCCAGGCTTTCATATCTTCCTGAGTAACCATGTTCCCAATCAAATAGTCCCTCAAATGTGAACGATCCCGACGTAAATAAACCGTCTGATGGTATTGTGGAAAGCCCATGCGTTCCGTACTTTTTAGTATTCTGAAGTACAAAACCTTTACCTCCTGTGAACCCTGCTAGAGTCAAAGAGCTTCCGGCTAGAGGATGGCCTGTTATTGTATTGTTACCTAAGTCAGTTCTTTGACTATTAACCTGCGTCAGCGTCACAATATTTGAAGCTATAGATCCGCTTATTGACCCACTAAAGCTTCCTGTTACTTTGTGAAGTATGTGAAGTGCTTGTTCGTTATTACTGCTAGGCCCAGCAGCATGACCGTTCATTGGAATTGCTACATGGCTGGTAGCTGCAATTGTTGCTGGAGTAGCAACATCAAATTCAAACGCGAGGGCTTTTCCAGCTGAATCTGTGATATGAAGAACGTCACCGTTGTTTAAGTTTGTATAGTCATCAACTCTAATAGTTGCTGTTGCATTTGCTGTAGGTCCGGGAGGAGGATTACCAATTTGTGTTCTTGACCCTGAAAGAAAACCCGACTTAATTTTTGGAAAATCTGTAGGATAACCTAAGCTATCAACAGAAGATACAGATTTTTCGAGCGAACCAGAGAAGTTCAAGAACTTATAAACATCAACTTTTCTCTCTCTAGACCCTTCAATGCTTTTATTTTTTGAACCGCCGTACTCTCTAAAAGTTAAAATATTGTCTGGTTCTATACCTGCTGACCTGAAAACACTTTTAAGTGAGTCTAGCGTCCCTCGAGTTTTTCTAAGATTTGTTGTGTCAGAAAGTATTCTTCTCCAAATTAAATTTTGAAGATCGTTTAAGGTTGACACTGAGTTTGTGTAGCTATCGCCTAAATTAATGCCATCTATTAGTTGTGCCTGATCTGCGCTTCGAAATAAACTTGGCAAGACAATATTGTCGGCTGCTGCTTTTTTTCTTAAAAGGACGCTAGGTACTGTTTCTTTGTCTTCGTATTGAACATGGTGAAAATTGCTCATTGTATCAATTATAATTTTCATCTCATCAAAGGCTTTTGCCCATATCAATAAAAACTTAACAAGAACTGACGCGCCAGGTAGGTCGGATCTTTTTTTGCCCACATTAAAGTCTGTAAAAGCAGTAAAAGCACTACCGAGTTTTCCTAAATCTTCTTCAAAATTATCCAAGTAGTTTGATTCTTCAAAGTAGTGTGGAGGTATTAGCTTTGTTATTAGATTAGGATTGTATTCATCATACTCGCTTCCTGTTGTAAGTAGACTAGCATTCAAAGCTGAAACTTGTGGAAAGTCAGGAAACAATACTGGGTGTCTACTCGTTAGCTCGTTACCTGTTGGGTTATTCGACCCAGTTGCTCTGTTAAAAGCAGGAAGAAAGTTTGATACCCTGGAGTGTAGAGAATTACCTGAAGAATCTAAGACAATATCATTGCCTGTATAAGTACCAAAAGGCTCGTTAAATCTATACTGGAGTTTTAAATCATCATGGGCATATATGTCTTTTCTTTTCTCAGAAAGAATTGTACTTTTATTTCTAGCTACATGATAGAATCTAAGTGTGTCAATTGAACCAGAGAGTGTCTCTTGTGGTGTAAATAGCGATCCACTCATTCTTATCTGCGACCCAGAGCCAATAAAAATACTGTTGGCAGAATAATTCATATTTGGAAAAACAGTTGCGTTACTAGACGAGTATACTCTATCATCGATGATAAGTTTTGTTCTTTGGTCTCCGCTTGGGTCGTAAACTGCAGCAATATGACTAAACGTTCCCTTCTTAATAGTCCCAGTTACATAGGACCACCTTGAGCCAGACGTAATACCAAAAACAATTGACGCAGACATCTCATTACCAAACCCTCCACCAGTAGCAGAATTTGAGTGAGATATTGCCAGTGTTATGTTATTTGCCATCCTGTCTGTTTTCTGAAAGATGACTTGATTATCATTCATTTGTGAGGGAACGTCAAAAAACATCTCTATAGTAAACCCTGAAGATCCTGGGTCTAACACTGACGCACCCGATCTATTTGAAGCAATAGAAGCAACTTGAGCACCTGCTCTATCTACAACTTCAATATAGTTTCCGTTAGATCCGGGTTCATCTTTTTGTGTCCCTGATAGAATCAAATAGCCTACATTCTTAGGAAAAGAATTTAGAACATATTTTTCAAATCCGGTGAGTGTATCCTCAAATTCTTCAATTTCTTTTTGAGTCCCATCAAAAGGATAAAAGTTAACTATTCTATCAAATGCTTCATTTGTATTTGCAACTGCTGAGTGGAAAAAAGTATGATTCTCAAATTTTGAATAGTCTATGTTTGCCTGTTGAGTTGATACTAAATAATCTTTGTCACCGTAACGATATGAAGCTGTACTATAAAGATTTGTCTCGCTATAATCACTAAACTTGTATTCTCTATCTTCAGGCTTATTTAAATACGCTGCTGATTGTCGAGCCCCCCGATGAAAAGTTGGTTTAAACAGTTTTCCGGGAGAATTATTTTCTAGAACTTTTTTAGACACTACTTACACCTTAACATTAGTCAACTCTAAACTTAGAAGCTGCGTTTGTCACTATTGTGTCAAACCCATTTTTCTTTATTAAGAAGTCAAAAACGTATGTTCTTCCTCTAGGTAGAGAATCAACGTAAAACTCAAAATACATTCCGTCAGAATCAGTTGACAATCTAGTAGACTTACCGCCTGTATCAAAAGGAATTATAACGTCGTCAGTCTGAAAATCTCTCACTCTGTAATACATTTCGTGATATATTTGACTCTTAGTTTCAAAAGGCAGCTTCTTGAATACGACGTCTCTGCTTCTATCTTCAGAAAAAACTCTCAACTTAACAACATCACCTGTCTTGTAAGATTCTCTCAAGTTCAAGACAGATACTAGCAAGTCCTGATGAATATTTGTGTGAGCGTTTTTCTGATTATTGTTAATTGTCAATGACTTAGATAAAAATGTTGTTGCTCCATCGGTCGATCCCCAAATTTCTCTAAAGGTAATGCTACCCGAGTATAGAATATCTGACCTAAGAAGCGGCTCAAAACTACTGATTGCAAATGATGCGGAATATAGCCCAGTCAAAGTGTTAACGCCTCTTTTTGCTTGTGACACGTTAAATGACTTTTTAAAGCTTCCGCTTTCTATTTTTAAAAGCATGCAATTCTTACCAGTAAGTTCAGGACCACCTAAACCTGAGACTAAATTTGCTGACTCATCGTAGTGAAAATTTTCAAAATAAAGAGATGAAGTTACATCAAAGATAAAGTCTTGATGATTATCATGCAAGCTGTCATCGTATTTTATAATTAATTTAGGACGAATTGCAGTATTAGCTACGTTTCTTGATGCAAATCTTTTTACAAAGTAACTTCTTGCATTTTGCTCATAACTTCCTGAATACGCTACGCAGAAACCATGATTGTCAACTTGGCCAGAGACAGAAGCTGATACAAAAGTTGTCATATCTAAGTAAAGGTCTTCTTCGCCTGTTAGGAAAAACTGTTCAGCGCATAAAGTTGTTGCTTGATTGGGGCCTGATGGTCCTGATATCGTTCCGCTGACTATTACATCAATGTCAGATGCAGCAACACCATGGAAGCCAAGGCTCCCGGATTTCATTGCGCCTTGTCTCTTCCAAAGAACAGGATCCCCATCAGTAAGTGATGCTGTTATAAAGTTAACAATGTCAATGTCTTCATATTGAGAAACATCATAGCCATTTCCTTCATCAAACTTTTGGGCTAAAGGAAAAGCAATTATCTTAAAATTAGCAGGCGTTGTTTGTCCGCCATACACATCATGAAGTTTAAAAAAGCACTTAAAGCTACTATCATTAATGTCTATTTTTCCTGAAGACTGCATTGTCGATACTGGCGTTAGGTCAAACTTAATTAAAAGCCTGGATAGTTCTGTGTTTCCAAAAGAAGCTCCGCTACCGCCTAAAAAATTAACTTTTTCTACTACTGCGCTGTTGGCATCTCTAATTGTTCCGTCGCTAAACGCTGTACCAGTAACAGATATATCATTGCCTGAAGAACCTTCTGTGGTTAAAGTAAATACAACAACACCAGATCCGCTTGTAGAAGAAGCTGACATTGCAATTTTTGTTGTATCGCTAGACCTTATAGTATTAAAAGCGGCAACAATATTTGTTGCGATGTCAGTTGCTGATTGACCTGCAGCGGCATTAAACGTTCCAGCGCCTTCAGTAGTTCGAGTATTTGATGTGCCTGCAGTTAAAGTAACTATTTTTCCATTCAAGTCCTTAATAATTATTGTCTTACCTGAGTAGGCTCCTGCAGCAAAAGATACTATTGTCGCAGCAGCTGCTTTTCCAGCCTTAAGTGTTGTCTCATTATAGATCTTAAACAAGTCTAGGGTTCCTGCTTGACCGACATTTGCGTCTTTAGCTCTAAAGGAGTTGTTTATTATTTTGTCTGTTATGTATGTGTCTTTTGAAGCAGATAATATCCTATACATTATGAAACCTTCCCTACGATATCTTCATTTGGGAATTTTACTTCAAAAATTCCTCCTCTTGGTGGAAATATATAGCCTCTATCCATGTGACGTTTTGTATCAAAAGCAAAGTCAGAATAAATAAGTCCATTATGAACACCGTGTATGCCAACAAAGCTTAGCTCAAGAATAGAAACAACGCCTAAAGTGTTTAAAATAATATTTTCTATTTCTCCTGTCACTATCGGCTGATCTATTTGCCATTTTTTTACTTTAAAATATTCGCCCAGTTTAGCATTAACCACGTTTAAGGTCGTCTCAGAATTCATTGCGGCATCGACAGTAACTGTATAATTTATACCTATGTTGACTATTGATGCATCCAAAATATCTATCGCATCAGAAACTAATCTAAACTTACTTAAAAAGAATCCTAAATTTTCCTTTAGTGTGTCAGGAGATAACATTAGTTTGCCATTTGAATCTCTTGACAGTATATGAAGTTGTGCTGCCTGAGGGTTGTTGGGGTTATCTCTCACAGAAGCCCTAAATACTCTACCAAAGTTTGTAGGCATTGCATAAACCCTAGCAAGAAGATCTTCACGTGTTACGACTCTATTTTGTGAATTCTTGCTAAACAACGCAATAGTTCTCAAGTCTTCAAGTGTTGGAGCATCTTCTCCGCCTGCGGCTGGATTTTCATTCACAACGGTCATTGAGCTTCTAATGCTAGTTGCAATTGAAGTTGGCGTAGCTGTTGAGAATGTGGTTATTAAAGTCTTTACAGAATTTATAGAGGCTGCTGCAACATTATGTCTAACAGATCCTCCGTGTCTATAGTTGACAGTTATTGTTGTATTTCTAGGAGATATTCCCAGAGTCTGAGTCTCTAGAAAGCTATTGGGATCTATGGATATTTTTGATGTTGTTTGACGATCACCGTAAAGCGTCACTGCATGTTCTGATGGATCTGGGACAATATCTTCATCAAATGCCATATCGTCTCCTGATCCAAATCTGAGGGTTGTTTTGCCAGTAACGCCGCTTCTAGTTGTAACAAATCGTTTTGGTGCGTGCTGTATGTGTAGTCGCTGAGGAGAATATTCAGCATCAGACCTGCTATTTGCAAATCTTTTGAAAACTGTGTCCTGCGTTAGCGATTCGACTTCGTAATAAGGGTCACCATCGGCGTCATAAACATGAATAATTTCAGTAACATTTGAATTTGTCAGCGTCAAAGTCCTGAAGGGTACTATTTTATCACCCAAAGTAAACCTTTCCTGAGTTGTCTTTGCGCTAGTGCAGACTCCTTTTCTTTCACAAATAAAATTAAGAGGAACATTACCTGATAGTTGACCTACTCTGTAACTGGCAACCAGATTGTTGTCTTGGTCGACTTCAGCAAAGTCTATATTGTCCATTAGGGTAAAGTCAATGCCTGAGTTTGAAGATACAATTGTCTCTTTTTTTATCTTTGGTAAGTAAGTTCTATTTGGAACATACTCACCTGCTATTATTGTTGCAGGTATCCTTGCTCTAAATGTTACTTCAACAATTGCTGGGCCTGGGCCTGCGATTGGAGTGCCAGCGGCTCGGATCAGTCTTTCAACATTTTCTTGCTCAACTGCTGTCTCAAGCGAAGACTCGTTAAATTGATGGTCGATATAATAAGACATTACATCGCCAACATACGAAGCTAGATCGATTAAAAGACCCGCCAAGCTGGCGTCACTAATGTCTACAACATTCTGGTTGAAGTGTGTTGACGTGTATCTCTTAAGCTCATTTCTAATGCTCTCAAAGTCTCTGTTTGAGTAGGATATGTCTTTATGTTTTGAAATTTCTTTTTTAATATTTTTTGCCACCTTATCCTCCTATAAACATTGAAACTTCTACAGCTAAATTATCAACTCTCATTACAGGAACTGAAAAGATTACTCTTAGCTTAAGCTTTGCCAAGCCAGCACGATTAGCAACATTCTTTTCTTGTTGATCAATTATCACAGTTTGTACTTCAGTTATATTTATCACTGGCATAAATTTTTGTGCTGATGATCTTATCATGTCTTCTACGATTCTTTTATACTCTGCTTCTTTAGTAAAATCGTAAAGGACGCTTTTTAAGTTTGCACCGAACGATGTGTTTATTAATCGCTCGCCTTGATTAGTTAAGATCAGATTTTTTAAATTGTCTTTTAGCTGTTCTCTTGGGTCATTGTGCATATCAAATAAATCTCCGCGGCCTGTAAAAGACGGCGGAGTCTTTATTCCTATTTTGGCATTAGCCATTGCATTTTTTATAGATTCTTGACCTGGTCGATCATCTGATACAACAGTACCTACACTTTTGAACTTAAATTTTGATGTTGTGGCGTTTTTTGAGTTTGCCATTTTTCACCCTTTACTATGTAAATATCTCATTCATTAGTATACCAAACATCAAATATTAGATTAATCTCATTCAGGAGCCGTCGCGCCTTCAGGGAGTAAACCTAAAATATAAGCCGCAGACCAAGTAAAGAGCCCAGCGCCAAGAAGCAAGCCTAAAATAGAGACAACAAGTGAAGCAATCATATTTTTAATAAAAACTGCAACTACTGCAGCAAGCATCACATATTTTCTAATCATATCTCCAATTGCTTCCATAACAGGCTGTATTATTTCCTTCACAAGAAACTCAATAATCCACCTAATGGCTGCCTCGACGCCTTCTCTAATTGCATTAACAATCTCCATAGCTTTTGCAACAAGCTTTTCAATTGCCTTTAAAATTGCTGGAATTATTTTTAACTCAAATACCCAGTTTATTGGAATAGGATCTAGATTCCACCCAGGAGCCGGCCAAGTTGGCATGGTAAGAATAGGAAAAGGTATGTCAGCTGGTGGGATAGGAAAGAAAGGGGGCGTAAAAGCAGGCCAGGTCCAGGGCTTAATGAAAGGGACAGGCAGCGGTGGTAGTTTGAACTCTGGTAATTCTAAGCTTACAATTAGCTCACACATTCTTTTTCCAGTGTCCCCAATGGGCTTATTCATTTCTTCTTCAGCTTTTTTTGGATCTATTGACGGATCTATTTCATTAAGAAGTTTTGCTAATTTGCTCGGCTTGCATTCAGTTGCTAGCTCTGTTACAGCTTCTCCAAACTCTTTAGACTTCTCAATAATCTTTGGTATATTCTCCCGAAGCCATTTTGGTGGATCCGGAATTTTTAAAAGACCGAGGAGCTCCAAAATAAGATTAACAATTGGCAAGAGAGGAAAAGTCCAGTCTTTTAAAGGGGGTACTATATTAAATAGTATGTTAGAATCAGGAATCTCATCAACAAACTTATACCCTTCGATCATTACATCAGCAGTTTGTCTTTCAAAGTCAACTGGATAATCTTCTAATCCTTGTGCAGCCATTGCTAAGTAAACAGGTGCCAAGGCAGGTCCTATTGGTATGGGGCCTCCTGGAGAAGCAATTGCTGTTCCAAAAAGAAGTACTTCACCCGTCCTCATGGCATTAACGACTTCTTGTCGAAAAGCAACCCTTGTGTTTGCTTCTGCAGATTCGCTACCGATAATATTTAATTTTGTTAGAGTTCCCACGCCAGCCTCCTACTAAGTTATAATAACTTTTGTTGACAAAAGACCTGAACCGGCTCCGACAATAACTCCGCCTCCAGAAGATACGACAGGTGTAGTGTTTACTTTCGGCGAGCCTGGTAGATCAAGGGGAGGTCCGGGGATTGCCTGGGCTGTGACTGGTACTTGTCCTACAGTGCTAATTGTCCCATTCTTAAGGTCGTCTCCAATCTTAACAATGCCAGTTTCTCCAGGAACTATCCTTATGTCACCTTCTGCCTCTAGAACTATCTTGCCACCAGTTTCTGTATTAGCCTGGATGACGATATCACCCTCTGGAGTCATAGAAATCATGCTTTGGCCTAAACTATTATACAGCTTCATAGTTGCATCAGACCTCATTCTAATGTTCTGCCCGTACACTGTTGCTGTTCCATAGTTTCTAACTTTCTTAAGATCTTCTGGGTAGTTTGCTGACTCTAGATCAGCTTCATTATCAGGTTCACCTTCAAGCTCCACAATTGATGGGAATCCAAATATTTCATCTATTTTTGGTGAATTTGTTAGATAAATTCTTGCTAAACAATTAGTGGGATCATAATCAAAAAACTCGTCAACTTTCGGGTCTTTTCCTTGTATTTTTCTTGCCTTATCTATTTCTAACATTTCTATGTCAGCTTGTGCAGCGCCGCGGCGGCCCATCAACATGGAAAAATTGTCTCCTTCGAGGCCGTCAGAGTAAACATCTTCTTTGACTGGGGGTGACTCTATAATTTTAGAAAGATCAGATATTTTTCTACCAATGCACAAGTCTATTGCAGGAGACATCGGTTTTGTTAGGTCAATTAGTTCTGACACTTTTGTCGCACCTGAGAATGCTTCAGGCTTATAATCATCAAAAACAACGCCAGAATCGCCTGTGTCTTGCGGTTCAACAAATCTCTCTGTCCCAAGCATAATGTGAGAGTTATTTGATCCTTGCAATAATAGGTCAGCACATTTTTTTGACTGCCTCGGAACCGGTTCAGCAGTAAATTCTTCTGCAAAACTTAAAGAGCCTAGATGTATAGTATCATAATCCTCTCCAGAATTTAGTGCAGATCCTTTTGATGACTTGTTAAAGTTGGCAATTCTATTAAGCGCGCCCTCTCCTTTAAAGTCTGTATTCTTTGTGATGTGCGTTTTTGTCATAGGGACTATTTCATCTTGACGCTCATAATGAGTAATGTTTAAGTCATCTACCTGTCTAATTGCAACCTTTCTGCACATCCAGTAATAAATGTCGCCATCACCTTTTTTCTCTCTTACAATCCAAACATACTCTCCTGGTTTGACTGGGAGTGACAAGTGCGGTGGGAAAAACGGAAAACACAGCAGGTCCTTAGATGTAGAGAGGTTCTTTTTTTCATCTACAATAGTGCAACTTATGCTATTCATTGGTAAGTGATCCGCCCAATTTTTAGCATTTTCAAATCTTTGACTGAGTCTTATCCCGTCAACCACTAGCCTTTCGCTTCCTTCCACTTCATAAGTCTTCCCATCTAAAGATTCGGCAGGCCTATAAAAGAGATCTTCTGGATTTGAAAAAACCTCTTTAACAATTCCAGTTAGGAAGTGATAACCCGATCCGGGAGATGCGAATTGAGATCCTTGGCTATTTTGAGAAGAATTAATCTCAGGAACTGGGTCGTGCTCTGAGTGATTAATTGACGAATCTGTGCCTTTTGTGTGTCTTGGGTCAACTGTTCTGGACATTTACCCACCTATCTCATTGAATATATCATCGGGTGATATCTCATTTTGTGCTTCATACTCTTTAGCGACGAGCTCAGCTAACTTAAGTATTTGATCGTTCGACTTTGCCATTCTCTCAAGGTATTTTGACATTATAGATCCGTAAGTAGAGTGATTAGTTAGATTACCTCTAACCTGAAGGAGCAAGTCGGTTACAAGAATATTAGCTGTTTCTCTATCTTCTAGAGCATTTTGATATGCGTCTTTCCACAAAAGCTTTTTTTTATCTTCTGTGCTTGTTAAGGAATCAAGCAATTCTGAAAAACCTTCAATTTTTTTCTCTACCTCTGTAGCATTACTATTCGACGACATTTCTTCTCCACAATTTACGAAGTTATAAACAACCTATAAAAATCATTATCTCCTACAATTTCTCTGTAATACTTTCTGATATTAGATATAGCGACACTAAGCTGTTTTGGGTTTAAACCTGATATCTCTCTCAAGTATACAAAAATTGCACGCTTGTTTAAAAAGTCTAAGTTATCTATGTTTTCAAAAACTTTTACAATAGCTTCAATACAGAGTTTCTCATTTTGATTGTTGACTCTTGTATTGATTTTTGCCAAGATTTCTTTTAGTATTTCTTTGTCTTCTTCTTTTATCAGTGCATCTGAGGGAGCTGGTATCACTTTATAGTTTTCTACCGCTCGTTTTTCAGCTGCACTCATATTAGTGAAGTCTTCAATACTAATATTTCTTTTTCTGCTTTTAGTGGCTTTTTTACTCTTTATAATTAAGAAATTTTTTGCACACACATTGAAGTAAGAGAATGCTTTTGACCCTCTATCTTTATCAAACTTCTCTAATGTCTCATATAAAAAAGAAACACAGTCAGATTTTAAAACCTTAAAGTGTTCTTGATCTCTAGCAAAACCATGAATGTATATCAGGTTTTCTGTAAGCTTATCAAAAGATTGTCTAATTCTTGCAACATAGATTTCATGCTTTACATCTTTTGTCTCTGCTTGCTGATATTCTATTATTGCTTGATGTGCTTCTTTGCCAAAATATAGGGACTTAGAGTTCTTTTTTCGCTTTGTAACTTTTGTTCTTTTAACTTTCTTCTTTAGGTTCACCGGTAATTCCTGTCTCATTTGTTAATTTGTTTGCAACTGTAACAACGGCATTATGTGAATCTTTAATATCAGACAAAACCTGTCTTACTTCAACAGAATCAAAAAAAATAGGAATATCCAAAACCTTACTTATCGACTTATGCTTTTCATCAAGTATCCCAAGACACTCTTCAAGAGTGTCTTCGAGATCAATGAGAACCATAGAAAACTCGTAAAGCTTCTTTATCAGAAAGAGACAGAGGACTAGCAGAACACAAACGCACGCTATATATATTGGTTCAGAGAACATTTTTACCTACTACCTCATCATACTTTTCAAACAAGACTTTTTTATGAAACCTTTGAGTTACTTTCTTTTTTAGCTTACTGGCTTTAGATTTAGCATCACTATAGTTGTTGTATACACTTACAACTTGATTTTGAAAGCTTTCTTTCTTAGGTTCTGCCCACTGAAAGCCTTCTAAAAATATTTGACCATCGATCCTGCTCTGCGGAATCAAAGAAAGAGAATAATCGACTGGGTATATTAATTCTCTTTCTAAAAATTCAAAATGGCCACTCCAGTCTGTAGCAACAACAGGTACGCCTGAAACAGCTGCGTCTATCAAGGGTAAACCATACCCCTCACCTCTAGTTGCTGAAACAAAAAGCTTTACGCTTTTGTGCTTATAAAGTGCTGCCATTTCTTTCGGTTGCAAGTTACCGTGTATTAGGTGCACTCGAGGGAATGGGCTTTTTCTGAACCTGCCAACAAGATCTTGTATTATTGCTTCACAGTTTTTTCTGTCTCTAATTCCATCTTTCCCTAGACTAGTTTTAAGAATTATACCTACATCTTTTTTATCTGAAAATGCCTCAAAGAGCCACACTAGTGTATTTGCTAAGTTCTTTCTATCTGCTATACTATCAACACTTGTTAGCAAACCCATTACCATGACGTTAAAGCTGGTATTGAATTGGAATCTTTTGTCTTTTGAAATTATTTTATCTGATGAAGACTTATTGAGCAAAGCATGATTATACCACTCTGGTACAACTGTTATTGGAACATTTAACTGTCCTGATCTTGTGACGACATCTTTAGTGAAAGAGGAGGGAACAACAATGTGATCCATTTTATTGCAAGCATCTATCCACTGAGAGTTACAACGGTCTGTCTCAACAAAAGCTGATATCCCTATATTCTTGGCTGCTAGATTCGGATCCCACTCATTCGGAAGTTGATTTTGAAAAGATATGTCAATTCTTTCATGCTTTTCAAAGGGCTGAGCCTTTGACATAATTCTTCCTGCTAGGCCGTCCAACCCATCGGGTGAAATAATCCACGGGCAGTGGCCCCATCTCAAGCAGTCAACCCTTAGATCAATATTTTCTTTTTGTTCAAGCCACTCAAATATTTGACGCGAATGAACTCCATATCCACTATTTGTTAACAAAGGTGCTCTTAGTAGTACTTTCTTTTTCATTAATTCCTCTAGTATGTCTTTTTGTGCCAGGCTGGACGCGTCTTGAATTCTTTTATTGCTTCGAGCATGCTATCGTGCCATAAATCAACTGTCTTTTGAAGACTAAACTCTGTTCGAGCGTAATTTAAAACTTTTTGACTTAGCGCCTTCTTATATTCATCATCGAGCGTGAGGTTGTACAGTTTTTTGATTGCCAATCCAACACTTCTATTGTCAGCGTAGTCTTCGTATATGTAAGGAACTTGCTGACTCCCTACTAGCGTTTTTAGATCTACATCGACAGCAACTCCATTCTCTGATCCGTCTCTATGGTCTACCACCTGCCTCGTCAAACCTCCTGTTTTGACTGCTACAATTGGAGTACCAGTCATCATCGATTCGAGGGTTGATAGACCAAAACCTTCAGCATAAGACATATTTAAGCAAAAATCAGAAAGATTATACAAGACATTCATCTTTTCAAAGTCTATTCTTTCTCTAGAGAAAAAGACTGTATCTTTTATTCCTAACATTTCTGCAACTGCAAATAAATTAGGGCCCTCTTGGTCTAGAGGGTCTGTATGCATAATTAGTCTGGCTTTTTGGTCACCGTGATCTTTCTTTAGTTCATCAATAAAAATCTTCCAAGACTCTAAAACGTCAGATGGTCTTTTCCTTTTAGCATTTCTATTAATCCATATCCCTGTAAAAGTATCATCATCTTCAGATCCAAAAATAGATTTTCTGTGTGCTCTTTTTTCTTCTTCGCTTATTGGAAAAAATAAATCTTCTGGCAGCGCGTGAGGAATAAAATTACATTTATCTGTGTGAAGTCCCCTATCTTTTATCATGGTATAGGTCATGTGTGAATGACAATTAATTTTATCTGTTGCATCATAATAATCATTGTTAAACTCCGGATATGGGTAGTTATCCCAAACATGCCACCAGACAATTGGGCAAACTTGATGCACCTCGTCTTCAATTTCAAAAAGCCATGTAAAAAATCTA
>Ga0209645_1001143_pt1 | contig 13423 bp, 12 predicted proteins | sample ETNvirenome_6_30_FD_184070 | JGI IMG/M metagenome (GOLD analysis project Ga0209645, IMG submission 184070) | Marine viral communities from the Pacific Ocean - ETNP_6_30 (SPAdes) (version 2) | ecosystem: Environmental > Aquatic > Marine > Oceanic | place: Pacific Ocean | collected 2013-06-19
GTGCCAGTTGAGTTAAAAGGTAGTGGTAATGTACAGTCTACAATTAAAACATTTACAAGTGCTGTTACAGATACAAGTAACACTGGCACTACCACTATTGCAGAAGCTGGTAATTCAACTTTAGCAGTTACCACTAATCACACTTTTACAGAACAAACAGTTGATATTAATAAAAATGCAGGTAACGGAAATACTTTTGGTGATGGTTTTACAACAGTGGTTAGTCCAGTAACAGGTAGTAATACAAATCTAAAAGTAACAGGTCGTTCTATATGGTTAGGTAATACAGATGATGATGATGGAGATACATATATAAACTTTTTAACAAATACATCTGGAAAAAGATGGGTTGCTGGAATAGATGTTTCTGCAACGGCATTTATTATAGACCAGACAGCTGCTAATGTACCTCAAGCAACAAGCGACTTTTCATTAGCTGCAGGTGGTGCACTAACGCTAGGCGGTGCTTTAACATGTACGCAAATAAATACAGGTCAAGGAGCAACTGAAGTATATGCAATGAATCAAGATGTAGAAACAGGAGATTCAGTAACATTCGATACAGTAATAACAACAAAAATGCCAGGGTTTACTGGAAGTACAATTACAGTAGATGGAGGAACCTTTTAATAACTAGGATGATATTTATATATGAGTCATGAGTCTGAAAATATAAAATGGAATGAAGCAAACTTTTATTGGGATAGCAATATCCATTATTGGTCTACTGTAATCAATGTAATTGAGCACGGAGGAGGTAGAAGTAAATGGAAAAGGCACGATAAAGATAAAAAGAAGCGGCGTGAAGTAATAAGACTCTTGATGTGGAGAAAAGGAATAAAAGTATATGATGAAGAAAAAGAAATTGAAAATATTGAACTGCACATCGAAGATATCAAACTAATCGCAGAGGAGTTAAAGAAAAATGTACAAATTATACACGGATAAAATAGAAAATTTCGAAGCAAAAATAAAACTCGAAGGTGCGTCATTAAAAAAATCAAAAGCTAGATTAGTTGTTGAAGCTGATGGCTTTGATGTAATGTTCAAAGGTACAATTTCAGAATCAGGTATTGTAAAAGTACCAGTAAAAAGATTAAAAGGACTAATTGATGAGAGTACAAAAGGTACAATAAAATTGGAGATAATTGCAGATGATACTTATTTTACACCATGGGAATCTACCTTTATGGTTGAGGCGTCAAGGAAAGTAACTGTTGAAATTAAATCTCAAAACAGAGGTTCCATCAACGAGGCCTCTAAGGCGCCTCAATCTAAGGTAGAAGTATTATCTCAACCAACAATAACAGAGAAAGAGCATATTATAAATTTAGTTAAAATGCTTGTTAAAGAAAACATCAATATAGAAAATTTGACAATAAAGAAAGATAAACTAAATAATATAATTGCAGAGTATATACAAGAAAATCCAATAACAGAAAGCCAAAAAGCTCCTGTTATAAATAAGGTTATAAAAGTTTTAGAAAAACGCAAATAGGGAATAGGTTATGGCACTACCAGATTTATCAGGTTCGCTAATACAAGATACTTACCAACGGGTATTGCATACGGATGGTACCGCTATATTTGACGGTACAGGAAGTGCAGTATTAAGTCAAACTGAGCTGGCATCTCTACAAGCGATAGGCTCTGCAGATATTAGTGATACCGAATGGGCAGAGATAGCAGCTATTGGAAATGCAAATATAACTGCAGCGGAGTGGTCATATCTTGCTGGTGCAACTAATGTTAGCTGGGCCCATCTCGCAACAATAGAACAGAATCTAGGAAACACTAATACTGTACAATTTGGAAAAGTTAATGCAGTGACAACAATAGATGATGGAGAATCACCATCATTTGCCAATGGCAGTGGTAGAGCTGGGTTCGCATTTCAAAACTTTACAGCTACATCTTCAATGTACATACTTTTTAATAGAACCGAAACGCCTATTGAATTCAAGCAATACGGCCACATAAGCATGAGCGGTGACCTAACAAGTTCAGCAGTAAAGATAATTAACAACAGCGATACAGACAATCTAATTGAATTCTATGCGTCAAATGGTGCAGACTTACTTTCTTATGTCTCTTCCGATGGTACGTTTCAAGGAACAGCTGCAAGTGCTACAAACGCTACAAATGCTACAAACGCTACAAATATTATTGCAAGTAGTAACGCAGAAGATGAAGAGCAGTTTATAGCATTTTTAGACAATGGAACTGGTACCGCGCAAGGAATAAAATATGATGGTGGCATAAAATACAACCCAAGCAAAAATAGACTAACACTTTCAGGTGGCATAACAGGAAGTGAAATAAGTTCAACAGGTAATATAAGTTCAAGCACTACCGGCCTGTTCTCGAATGTTCAAGTAGATACAGGATATGATTTTAAGTCTGGTGCTAGTAATATTGAAGGATTTTCTTATGTAAATAGTGCAATTCAATCAAACCAGGCTTTTAACGTATCAGGAGTACTAAGCTCAACAGGCAACATAAGTTCAAGTGCTGATGTAATTGGTATTCATATATCTGCATCAGGTGATGTTGTAATAAACGAAGGTCAAAAACTAATTTTAGATGGAAATGATACAGCTGGTCTTACTCCTGCAGGAAATACATATATACATAATGCAGGAACTTCAGATGAAATAGAAATGTATGTAGGCGGAACACAAAAATTAGAAATAAAACAAACACAAGTACTGTTTAATAATGGAGCTTTCAAAGTATCTGGTAATATAACAGCATCAGGTGATATGCATTTAACAGGTAGTGTTAGCGCAAGTGGAAACATATACTCTAATAATACAGACATAATACAGTACAGTTATCAAAACGAAAACTCTCAAGAAGCAGACGAATGGTATGGACCAAACTCACAAGGTCCTTCATATTATTATTGGGCAAAGAAATATTCTAATTTTCCGGATGTAGGTCTAGCATATATGAATGGTGCTTTTGTATTACCATATAAGGCAGAGCTTGTATCATGTACATATACAGTCCACTGTTTAAGTGCTTTTTCTGCAGGCCAAGTAGTATCATATACAGCTTCGCTATTAGTTAGAGACGCAAGCACAATAACATTCCCGGTATTGAATGCTCCAGACGCAAATGCTGATATAGACATACAAGGTCAAGCAGCAATTGCAATGGACAAACAAAACGGCCAATACAGAATTAACGTTCCAGTATCAGGAACATATTCAGAAGGTTCGTATGTATATCCAAGAACAAGAGTAGGTGATGATGGTAGAAACTGGAGAGGTAATTTTGCATTGAAAATAAGGAGAGTTGAATAATGGCAAATATTAGAAAGTCAAACAATATAAGTAATGACACAGGAAGTTCATATTCAAATGTAACTAATACTCAAGCTAAAATAAATAATATACAAGAAAGATTTGATGATACTACTGAAAACGATAATCCTTATGATGGTGCAATACAATATATAAATAAAAAAATAGAAGAAACAATCGATATTGTAAACCTTATAGAAGTAAATACAGGCGATGGCGCTTCAGTAGCAACATACGCAGAAAAGCTTAAAGCGGCTCCTAATATTGGTGGTGTGCAATTTTCTGGACTATCAGACATCAATTTGCCAGGAGTAAATATAGCAGGTAACCAAGATACTTCAGGTAATGCAGCGTCAGCTACCAAGCTGGCAACAGCAAGAAAAATTGGCGGAATAAGCTTTGATGGTACTAGAGATATAGTACCTGCTACAGCAATCAATGCATTGGGATATAAAAACTCAAAATCAAATTATAAATTGACGCCAGCAGATTTTTACATGATGAATTCTACAAGTAATTATTCAGGAGGATATATTACAATACCTGCTGGAGGAGAATGCCACGCACAATTAACATTACCATTAGAATCTAAAGTATTGAAGAAAAATACTATTATATATTCATCTGCTGTAGGAGGTACTGTTGAGATTTGGATGGTGCCATTTGATGGAGTAGGTAGTCCTTCAAGACGGATAGGTTCAGGTTTACTAGGAAAACAAATATTGTTAAACGACCAGAGTGGATTCAATGCAAATAAATATTATTTGTGGATTAAGATAACTACAACTGATGATGACGGTGCAATAAGAGTATATGGAGGTGATGTAGAATTCGGTCAATAGTTAATTATTTGATATTTATAGAATATGGCACAGACGATAAAAATAAAAAACGGTAGCGAAGAATCTTCACCAGCATCATTAGTTCAAGGAGAATTTGCAGTAAATGTAAGTTCAGGTTCTTTATGGTATGGTTCAGGTTCAAGTAACGTTACAAAATCTAGCTTTCATTTTAGCGAGTTAACTTGTTCTTCTGTATTAGATTCTAATGGAGCTTATGTAGGTTCAGGTAATGCGAAAGTAGCAGGGACATTGAGTTCTAGCTACGCTACCTTCGGAACTGCAATAACTATAAATTCCAATAGAATAATTAAGAGTTCTGACGCAGGAGCAGGATACTATACTTTTCAAGACGGCGGAGTCGAAGTAAATGGTAATATAAGAACGTCAGGTAATATAACTGCAACTGGAAGTGTAACTGCATCAGGAACTATAAGCGGTAGTAGTGATTTAGCAATACATGGAGGTATATATGCTGCAAATATAGGAACAGGAGTAGACAATTCTGTTGTTATATTGGACTCAGATGGGAAGCTAAAGACAGATGAAGTACAATCAGCAATATTTAATACTGACGATGGAATAATAACAGTTGGCACAGCAAATGAACAGCTAGCAGGAACTAATTTAAGTGAGCTAACAGTAGGAACCTCAACAGCAGCAGTAACTGCAACAACAGCACAGACTGTACAGGCAGTAGCAACAACAGATAATGCAGACTTTTTTGTTACTGTAGTTGATGGAGCCAGCGCTGGCCAAACAGTAGAAACAAGTGCTAATCTAAAATATAATCCTTCTACAAAAGGACTTACTGTTGGAGGTAGCGGTTCATTTGGTGGCAACGTATCTGCAACAGGAGTTGTAAGTGCAAGTGGCGATATTACAAATAAAGGAGATATTGTAACAGACGGTTTTGTAAATGTAGTTGCAGGTGGTCAAGGCTATAAATTAGGTAGTGTAAAAGCATTATGGGTAAATGGAACTAAAGACCAGGTAGGTAGAGAATCGACAGCAACAAAAATAACCGGTTCACAAATCGAATTAGGAGGTACAGGAGATGTACACGTAACAGCATCAGGTAATATGCTTTTAACAGGTAGTGTAAGTTCAAGTGGTTTAGAAGTCACAGGTAACGTTACAGCAAGTCAAACTGTTACTGCAGCAAATTATGTAGGTACAAAACACTTGTTATATTCAGGTGTCGTTTATATAAACGCAAGTCCTTTTACACAAAATGCAGTGTATATGGGAAATAACTTTAGTAACCAGGATTCTAACTGGAATACTGCTCAAGCTGCAGGAGGTACTCTAGGTTCTACATCAACAATATCAATTGCAGAAGACAATTTCAGATGGGGAATGATACTTCCTTTTGATGTGAGTGCTGTTGAATTACAGGTCTCATGTAGGCCTGGAGGTGCATGTACAGGTGATAATTTCTTTTTAGGTTTATATGGAGCAAACAGACCGAATAATGATGGTAGCGCAAATCTTGATATAACATTATTGGCCCATCAAGATGCTTCATTCGTACAAGGAAAATTTGTAACAAATGATTTTACACATACAGCAAATTTAAGCAAAGGCTATATGATATTTATAGGAATAGGCTCAGAAGATTCAACAGCAGCTAAAAACGCACCAGCTTTAATAAACTGTATAATAACTCAGAGGTAATAATATGGCAGATATAAAAACAGTAACACAAGAATTAGATGATGGTACTCATAATGTAGAAAAATCGTATATTTCAAATGATGAATTACCAGAAACATTAACAATAAAACTACTAAAAGAAAAGATTGACGAATTGGTAGCTGAAGTAAACAATATAAAGAGTGCACTGTCAGGTGATTAAATTATTCGACATACTAAGTGAAGGGGTATATGACCCAGGTATATTCAAAGCAATATTTACTGCAGGTGGTCCTGGTAGTGGTAAGTCTTATGCTGCATCTGCGCTATTCGGTATGCCAGAAAAAATGCCGCACGTTTCTGCAGATGGATTAAAATCCGTAAACAGTGACAAATACTTTGAAACATATTTACAGATGTCTGGAATATCTCAAGATATTGCAAAGATGACTCCTGCTCAATATGAAAAAGCGATGGAGTTAAGAAACAAAAGTAAAAAAGTTAGAGACGCTGCATTAAAAAATTATATAAATGGTAGGCTAGGTTTGTTAATAGACGGTACAGGAAAAGATTATTCAAAAATAGCAAAACAGAAAAAAAGACTACAGGAAGTAGGATACGATTGTTTTATGGTTTTTGTTAATACTGATTTAGATGTTGCACTTAAAAGAAATCAAGACAGAGAAAGGAAATTACCGACTGAATTGGTACAGAAATCTTGGAAAGCTGTACAAAATAATTTAGGTAAGTTTCAAGGATTGTTTGGAAGCAGTAATATGCTTGTTGTAGACAATAGTGAATATAAGGAGTTTGATAAGATTATTAAGAATGGTGCAAGAGAGTTTATAAAAAGACCTATACAAAATCATATAGCTAAAAAATGGATTAAAAAAGAATTGGAGCTAAGAAAAAAATGAGTTTAGGTAAGTGGCTAGCTAATCAAATTGTAGAAGAAGATTCTAAGATAAAAGTTGTCGTGGCAATATATCCAGGTCGTTTTCAACCTATGGGTAAACATCATGCAAAAACATTTAATTGGTTGAACGGTCAGGGATTTGACGTAACTTATGTCGCAACTAGTGGTAAAGTTGATTTACCAAAATCTCCATTCAGTTTTAACGAAAAAAAGAAAATAATAAACTCACACGGTATATCTAAAGTCGTACAGGTAAAAAATCCATATCAGTCAAAAGAAATTTTAAGTAAGTATGACCCAGAAACAACAGCGGTTGTATTTATGGTTGGTAAAAAAGATGCACAGCGATTAGGTGGTAAATTTTTTAGACCGTGGAAAGGTAAAGCTGAAGTTGGATATAAAGAAGGTGCATATACTATTATAGCGCCACACGTAAGTCTTAAAGTTAGTGGATATGGAGAGATGAGTGGTACAACAATAAGAACTGCTCTTGGTGATAAGTCACTAGATAAAAAAGAAAAACTAAAATTATTCAAAGGTATTTTTGGCCATACAAAAAATTATAAACTAATAGTAAATAAACTTGAAAAATTAAACGAAATAATGGAAGGCTTTTGTTATTATTTCGATATACCAAAATTATTAAAAGAAAATTCAACAGTTGTAGGTGACAATGTAGATGATGGCCCTAGAGGCTATTGGGGAAATCAGAAATCTTGGAAAAAGTTTGGTAAAAATATAGAAAAATATATAAATCCTGGTATGGAAGTATTAAACTATCTTACAGGAGCTGAAGAGTTTTTTCAACATGACACTGCTTTCAAAAAAGATATGAGTGGAGGACCTACAGCTGCTGTATCATATTTCCCTGTTGGTAAACCTGGAACTATTGGTGGTACAAATTATCTTTCTGATAAAAAAGGTAGAGTTGCTTATGATAGATGGGCCAAGTGGTCCAAATATATTGCAACAAGAGTTGGATATGAATTTGTAAATTATCTAGGAGCAGAAATATCTTCAGTATCAAATAAAAAAGAACCAACAAACCAAAAAGATGGTACACTAGTTAAGGAAGGTCTTTTATTAGAAGGAGGAGCTTATGGTCATATGTCACATCCATTCGATGATAGAGGCTTGACATTTGGAGATTTTAGGCAGATAATAGATATAGCATTACAAGGAAAATTAGATATTGACGAAAAGGCAACTGAAAAGACAGATGGCCAAAATTTATTTATTACTTGGAAAGATGGATTAAAAGCTGCAAGAAATACAGGTGATATTAAAAGAGGTGGTGTAGATTCTAAAGCAATAGCAAAAAAGTTTGCAGGAAGAGGTAATATAGAAAAAGCATTTAACTATGCGATGAATGATTTATCAAAAGCTATAAAATCTCTAAACGATAAGCAGCGTAAAAAGATTTTTGACGATGGTAACAATTGGGTGAATATGGAGATAATGTACCCTGCATCTTCTAATGTTGTTAATTATGATGCTCCAAATTTACAATTTCATAATGTCTTGCAATATAAAGATGGAACTCCAATTGGAGCAATAGCAGACGGTGGTAGAATACTAGCAGGTATGATAAAACAAGTTGATGCAAATGTACAGAAAAACTTTTCTATAATAGGACCTCAATTCTTAAAGGTAAATCCTCACCAGGATTATTCTGCTAAAAAACCTTATTTCTTAGGCAAGCTTAATAAACTTATGAAAAAATTTAACATGTCAGATTCAAATACATTTGGTGAATATCATCAGGCGTGGTGGAGTGATTATGTAGATAAAAAACTAAAAGGTGTAGATAATAAAACAAAAATGGGACTTGTTAAACGCTGGGCATTTTTTGACAAGTCGTTTAGATTGAATAAAAAAACAATAGCAGACGAAAAAACTCTTGCAGCTGCAATAGATATAGATAAAATGAAACATGCTGACCAAGTAAAAAAGAATATGCTTCCATTTGAAAAGTTGTTTTTTGAACTAGGCGCAGAAGTACTTAAAAATGCTGAAGGCTTCCTGGCAGCAAATCCCGATAAGGCCGTACAAAATATAAGAAAACAAATAAAAAATGCAGTGTCAGTTGTAAAAAAAGGAGGCGATATCAAGAAAATGAATAGGCTGTCTCAACAACTTAATAAATTAAATTCAATTGGCGGTATGAAATCTATAGTACCAAGTGAAGGTTTGGTATTCGTATATAAAGGAAAAACATATAAATTAACAGGAGCATTTGCTCCAATAAATCAAATCACAGGAATGATATATTTTTAGAAAAGGTTATGAAAAATAGAATTACAAAAGATAAAGTACAGAGAATGAGAAATCTGGTAACAGGTGACTATGGAGCAAGTACTAAAAAGCAATCAGGTTATAAAAAGTATAATGTTAAAAGAAAAGAAGGCGATGTTTGGGAAGAGAATGGTAAAAAGTGGACCATTAAAAATGGTATAAAGCAAAACTTTACAAAACTTAAAAAAGCTAGACGAATTGCAAAGACACCTCTTGTATGTCCAAAATGTGAGACATCGATGAATCATACGATGCATGTAAAAATGTATAAATACTATGGCCATTGTTTTGGTTGTCAAACTAATCTGGAAGTCGAAATGAAAAATAATGGAACATATAATCAGTGGTTAATAGACAATGCAAAAAAACAATTCGAAAAGTGGAAAGAAGATGAGACCGAATCATTTGAAAAATGGTTTTCAGAATTGGATTCTAAAAAGAATATTACAGAATCAGGTTTGATTGAAGACTGGAGTTCGTTAGATTCTAAATCAAAAGAACTTATTGTTCAAAGATTTAATGAGTATATAGATAAAGAAGAAAAGAAAATGAATAATTTAATAAAGGAGAAAAACAATGAGTAAGTTATGGAAAATAATATTGGGAATAGGTGCTGTACTTGGTACTATATTCGCAATGTCTTCAGGAGCAGGTAATAAAAAACAATTCAAGAAGGACTTAAAAGATAATAAAGATAAGTTAAAAGAAAATAAGTCAAAGAAAGAAAAGATAGAAAAAGAAAAGAAGGCAGTTAAAAAGAAAATAACAAAGACTGATGAAAAAATTAAGAAAACAAAAGCAAAAGTAAAATCTACGAAGTCAGCCAAAAAAACAATTTCTGATTTTGAAAAGAAATATAGGAGTAAAAAATAATGAAGAAATTATTATACATATTGATTATATTTTTATTATCATGTGCTGCACCTAAAGAATGCTGTGGCCAGGATAAAATTGTTAAAATACCTCAATCAGAATTAGACGCATTCTTTTTGGCAGTAGACACTTTAACCGAACAGGATTCTATCAAAACAGTTTATATATCTGAATTAGAATTACAGCTATCAAACTACAATTCGCTTAATCAAAAAAATGAGTCTTTATTGTTAAATCAAAAAGACGAGATTGTTTTACTTAACAATCAAATAAAATTATATGAAGACAGATTGAAGATAACAGATGCTTGGTATAATAAAAGATGGTTTGGTGTTGTAGTAGGTGTTGTAGGTACATCAACAGCAATATATTTAGCTGGTCAAATCCAATAAAAACTAAAAACATATATATTTATATATACAGGTTATGGCAAAGAAAACAATCAAAGAAGCTTTAATAAAAGAGTATATGAGGTGTTCAAAAGACCCCGTATACTTTATGCGTAAGTATTGTTATATACAACATCCAATGAAAGGTAAGATAAAATTTGACCTCTATCCTTTTCAAGAAGATTCATTAGTACAATTAAAAGAAAACCGATTTAATATAATTCTTAAATCTAGACAGATGGGTATATCTACATTAACAGCTGGACTGACAGTTTGGAATATGGTATTCAACGAAGATTTTAATGTACTAGTAATTGCAATAAAACAAGATACAGCAAAGAATCTTATTACAAAAATTAGAGTTATGCATGAAATGCTACCATCTTGGTTAAGAGTAGGCTCTGAAGAAGACAATAGACTTTCACTAAGACTTAAAAATGGTTCTCAGGTAAAAGCTGTATCATCTTCACCAGACGCTGCAAGGTCGGAAGCGCTATCGCTTCTTGTTATTGATGAAGCTGCATTTATTGATAAGATAGATGAAATATGGACATCAGCTCAACAAACATTAGCAACTGGTGGTAGAGCTGTATTACTGTCAACACCAAATGGCACCGGTAATTTATTTCATAGAGTATGGCAGGATGCAGATAGAGGCGATGGTAATTTTAATCCTATAAGACTTCATTGGACACTACATCCAGAGCGAGACCAAGATTGGAGAGATTTACAAACAGAATTGCTAGGTGAAAAGATGGCAGCACAAGAATGTGATTGTGATTTTATATCTTCTGGTAATACCGTAGTTGCTGGTGAATTACTTCAATGGTATCAAGATAATATGTGTTGTGACCCTATAGAAAAACGAGGTCAAAATGATGAGATGTGGATTTGGAAATATCCAGATTATACAAAGGCGTATATGGTAGTGGCCGATGTTGCTAGAGGTGATTCGTCTGACTACTCTGCATTTCACGTAATTGAGATAGAAACTATGGAGCAAGTTGCAGAATTCAAATCTCAAATTCCTACAAAAGATTTTGGTAATATGTTAGTAAATATTGCCACAGAATATAATGAAGCTCTACTTGTTGTAGAGAATGCAAACATAGGTTGGGCCGCAATACAACCTGCAGTTGATAGAGGTTATAGAAATCTTTATTATACTTTTAAGCATGAAGGAGTTCATGATGCGGCAACACAATTAAGTAAAGGTTATGACCTTAAAAATAGGGAAAACATGACCCCAGGTTTTACAACGTCGTCAAGGACTCGACCTCTTTTGATATCGAAACTTGATATTTATTTTAGAGAAAAGGCGTGTATCGTTAAGTCAAAAAGACTAATCGATGAGCTCTTTGTTTTTATATGGAATGGACATAAGGCAGAGGCTCAAAGAGGATACAATGATGATTTAACGATGGCATTTTCTATTGGAATGTACGTTAGAGATAACGCTCTTCGTCTTCATAGCGAAGGTTTGGCTATGAACAAGAATGCTATCAATAATATAGTTAATACAAAAGGTGCCTACAAAGGAAACATAGATTCAGAAAACCCTTGGAAGCAACAAATAGGTAACGACAGTGAAGACTTAACCTGGCTATTATAAAGGAGCAGAAATAGATGGCAGACAAAACATTTTTTGGAAGATTAAAAACTTTATTTTCAACAGGTACAATAGTAAGAAGAACAGACAAGGGCCTAAGAGTTGCAGATTTAAGTAGAGTACAATCAAACACAAAACTAGAAACTAATAGACTTATTGATAGATTTAGTAAAATTTATCAAAGTCAGAATTACGGATATAATCAACAGGCTAATTTTCATACAATGAGACTCCAGCTTTATACTGATTATGAGGTAATGGACGAGGATTCAATTATATCATCAGCGCTTGATATTTATGCAGATGAATCTACTCTTAAAAATGAATACGGTAATGTACTTACAATAAAAACAGAAAACGATAAAGTACAAAAAGTATTAAATAATTTATTTTATGATGTATTAAATATTGAATTCAATGCTTGGCCTTGGGTTCGTAATATGTGTAAATATGGTGATTTATATCTAAAACTAGATATAACAGAAAAAGTAGGTGTAACAAACTGTATTCCAATTTCAGCATATGAAATGTTTAGAGAAGAAGGCTTGGACCCAAAGAATCCAGATTTGGTTAGGTTTACACACGACCCAAGTATGGGAGGTCAAACTTCAAATTCTCCTAACTCAACAAAAACAATGTATGAAAATTATGAGGTAGGCCACTTTAGACTTCTTAATGATATGAATTTTTTACCTTATGGTAAATCAATGGTTGAACCTGCAAGAAAAACATATAAGCAATTAACTCTTATGGAAGATGCTATGTTAATACATAGAATTATGAGAGCTCCAGAAAAAAGAATATATAAAATAGATATAGGAAACATACCTCCAAATGAGGTTGATACATATATGCAAAGAGTAATCAACCAAATGAAGAAGGTGCCATATATTGACCCGAAAACAGGACAGTATAATCTTAAGTTCAATATGTCAAATATGCTTGAAGATGTATATCTTCCTGTAAGAGGTGGAAATTCAGGTACAGAAATTGATACTATGTCAGGAATGGAATTTGGTGGTATTGATGATGTCGAATATCTAAAGCATCGAATGTTTGCTGCATTAAAAATACCTAAAGCATTTTTAGGATATGAAGAAGGAGTTGAAGGTAAAGCTACACTAGCTGCGCAAGATGTAAGATTTGCTAGAACAATCGAAAGAATCCAAAGAATTTTTGTTTCAGAACTAACTAAAATAGCTATGGTACATTTATATTCTCAAGGCTTTACAGAAGAAGAGCTTGTTGATTTTGATTTATCACTTACAAATTCTTCAACAATACATGAACAAGAGAAAATAGAATTGTGGTCTCAAAAACTAGGATTGATAGATTCTATAAAATCAGGTCGAGTAATTTCAGAAGAATGGGCATACAAAAATATATTAGGTATGACAACTGAAGAGATGAGAGAGCAACAAAAAGGTGTACAGCAAGATAGAAAAAGAGAATTCTTACATAATGAACTTGAAGCTGGTAACAATCCTATTAAATCAAAGGTTGCTGTTTCAACTGACTGGGCATTACAACAAGGTTCTCAACCTCCAGCTGGTGAAGAA
>Ga0209645_1001144_pt1 | contig 13415 bp, 1 predicted proteins | sample ETNvirenome_6_30_FD_184070 | JGI IMG/M metagenome (GOLD analysis project Ga0209645, IMG submission 184070) | Marine viral communities from the Pacific Ocean - ETNP_6_30 (SPAdes) (version 2) | ecosystem: Environmental > Aquatic > Marine > Oceanic | place: Pacific Ocean | collected 2013-06-19
CAGTAAATTCCTTAAAGTTATTGATCAAAGTCACGAATCTATCACTTCTAACATCACAACAGTTGAAATGAGACGCGATTTAAGGTTAGCTATTGATCAATTTGCAGAATATGCCATCGATTTTGGTAATGAATTCCATATTTCGTCTATGGATGGGTTCAATATTCGTTCTACTGCCTTTAGAGTGTTAGATATTACTAACCCAGTTTACCTTTATGACCTTCCAAATACCGATAGAAGCACTGGATCACTTGGTTTATTCTCTTTAGATGCACCAGGTTCGACAACTCCGATGATTGAAAGACAAAATGTGGGAGTTGTTAACTATAAAACTGGTAGAATGACCCTTAACCCCATCAATATTGTCTCAGGTAAGACAAAAGATGCTCAACAAATTATGGAAATTTCTGTTGTTCCTCACTCAAATGATGTAATCGGATTACAGGATCTTTATTTGCAACTAGATACTAGTAACGTAGAGATGGTTGTTGATGAAATTGCATCAGGTGCAGACCCATCAGGATCAACATACACGGTTACATCAAGTTATACAGATAGAAAGATCGTAAGATAACACATGACCGAAAAAAGAGTTCAAATTAATAAGGTTGTTAAAGACCAACTCCCTTCTTATGTAAAGGATGACAGCCCTTTAGTCGGTGAATTCTTATCAGCTTATTATCAGGGTCAAGAATATCAAGGTGGCCCAATTGATATAATTAATAATTTAGACTCGTATATACAATTAAACAAATCTGGAAGTATTGTTGGTTTTACAACAATCATGAATCCTGTTGGCCAGTTTGATACTGAAATTAGTGTAAAGACTACAACTGGATTTCCTGATAGTTATGGTCTTTTAAAGATAGATGATGAGATAATAACATATACAGGTATTGGAACAACTGCATTTACAGGGTGTATTCGCGGTTTTGCTGGTATTACTTCGTTTAGAAACCCTGATGAACCTGAAGAATTTATTTTCACAACCTCTCAAGCAGCGACTCATGCTGTTGGTGTAGGAACAAGTGGTGGTCAGGTATATAATTTAAGCGGTTTATTTTTAGAAGAATTTTTAAGAAGATCAAAAAAACAATTTTTACCTGGTTTTCAAAAAGATTTAAACCCTTCACTAAACGAACCACAATTTATTCGTCATTCAAAAGATTTTTATAATTCTAGAGGAACAGATGAATCGTTTAAATTACTATTCAAATCATTATATAACGAAGATGTAGATATTGTTCGACCTGCTGACTATGTGATTGCACCGTCAGATGCAAACTTTAGAAAGACTCGTGATCTCATAGTAGAAGCTATACAAGGTGATCCAATGAAACTTGAGAATAGAACTCTATTCCAAGATCCTGTTGAAAACTTAAGTAGAGCTTATGGCCCTGTCTCAATGGTCGAAAGAGTTAGAGTTGGTCTTTTAACTGACGTTTACTATAAAGTTAGTATTGATGCTTCATTTGGAACAGGTAGTTCTGACGAATTATTGTATGGTAATTTTGCTGTTCATGCAAATTCTAGAAATGTTGGTGTAGTTGGAGCAGCACAAACTTATATTGATGTTGATTCTACCATAGGATTTCCCGATAAAGGATCATTAACCTTTGTATACCAAAACGGAACAGTTGGAGTCTGCACATATTCAAGCACAAATATAACACAGTTTTTAGGCATAAGCACAACTGGTATAACGACTACTATTAAGGATGCAACATCAATTAGACAGAATGCTTATGTTTATGCCTTGGGGCAAGCTGATCGCACTGCAGGGGTCACTACAGACGGCATACGATGCAGAATAACAGGTGTATTAAATGACGTTGAACTTCCTGATACTTATTATCAAAGAAAGGGTGCAAAGATAAAATTAAAGTCTTTAGGTAAGATTGCACATGTTACTGATTTTAAATCAAATAATTGGATTTATAATGTTCAACCACAATACAATATTGATACGATAACTGTACAAGATGCTTCTAACAATACTTATGAAGTTGTAACTAAAGATTTTCATAGAATAAGAGTAAATGACAATGTAACAGTTCAAACAAATAATGCTACTTTAGATGGCACTTATGCTGTTACTGATGTTTTAAGTGCAACAAAACTTAGAATTAGAGGATCCGCGATAAGTAGTCTTTCTGCAGTTGTTGCCATAACAAAAACACTCACAAAACCAAATTCTGATGCTACTGGTGTTAACAATAATCAACAAAAATTAAACGATTATACAGCTAATGTTCAAAATGTTTACATGCAAGAAGTTGGATATGCTCACACTCTTTCTAGACTCAAAAATTTAATAGCATCCAATTCAATACCTTCTTACGGATCTGATCATAAATTAAATCCAAGCACTCAAAAGATTAATTTATCTGGAACTTTCCTCGGTGGCCAAACTATTATTGGAATTACCACTGGTTCTAATGATCACAACTTCTTTAGTGGTGATGCAATTTATTATACTCCACAAAAATATTCAAATGGAACAGTTGCAAGTTTTCTATTCAGCGAAGGATTATATTTTGTTGAGAGAATAAATTTAAATGATATTAGATTAGCAAAATCAAGATCAAACTTATACGATGGTAATTTTCAAAAAGTATCAGAATCAACTGTTTTTGTAGAAATTACAAATAATACTTTTGAGAAATATGATTTTCATCAGAAACAACTTCTACCTCAAAAGTTGTTTAGAGAAATTGATATACCAGTTTATGATGGTAAAAAATATAAAACTAGAATTGGATATAATGGGATATTAATAAATGGTGTTGAAATACTAAGTTATAAGTCTGCAGATCTTTGCTATTATGGAGAAATTAAATCTATAGATGTTACAGGTGGTGGTAGAAAGTATGATGTTATAAATCCACCTTTATTAGCAATTAATGATGGTGTAGGAGCAGGGGCTACAGGATACGTTGCAACTAGAGGTAGTTTACAAGAAATTAGAATTGAAGATCCTGGTTTTGATTATCTTGATGTTCCTACAGTGGAGATAAGTGGTGGAAATGGTGAAGGTGCTACAGCAGAGTGTAAAATGGTCACTGTTCCACATCAAGTTGTGTTTAACGCTGGTTCAGGTTCTCAAACGGTTGCTATAACCACTACTATTGTTAAAAACTCTCTTGGAATCAATACAGAGGGTAACTATAATGTTGGATTTTTAACTTATCATAAATTTAGAAACCATGAACAGGTTGTATATGATACTCTTGGAGGAAAAGCTCTATCTGGATTAAGCACTGGTGCAGTATATTATGTCAATACAACTCCTCCTTCTGGAATAACTACAATATCAAGTTGGGTTGGATATGGAGGAACACAATGGTATCCAGAGAAAACACTTAGACTTCATAGAAACTTAGATGAAGCAGTCGCTGGCGTTAATACTTTACCATATAATGCGTTTGGTGAAGGAAATCATCAACTTAGATCTTTCTATGGCAAATCTCAGGTTGGTAGTATAAATGTATTAACACCAGGTGAGGGATATGAAAATAAACTTAAAACATGTGAGCCAGCAGGTATTAATACTGCACTTGATAGAATTACAATTAATAATCATGATTATAAGACAGGTGAGATTATAACTTATAGTGCTGATCCTAATGGGGAAGCAATCGAGGGTCTTTCAAGTGATAAAAAATATTATGTTTTTGTTGTAGATGAAAATACATTTAAGTTATCAACAGTTGGTGTAGGAACAACTGCAAAAGATTTTTACTTCAGAACAAAACAATATGAAAATTTAAGATCTATTGGAGTTGCAACTCATAGTTTTAATTATGATCCAATTGTCGTAAAAGTAGAAGGTATCGTCGGTTTAAGCTCTATAGAAGGTAAAAACTTCCAATGTGTTCCTCAACCATTGTTTAGAGGTGAAGTTACTTCCGTTCATTTAACTCATAGTGGTGTTGGATACGGTGCATCTGAAATACTTAACTTTAACAGGCAACCAAGAATTGATCTGTACACTGGTGTAAGCGGAGAATTGCTACCTGTTGTTGCTAATGGTCAAATTATTGACGTTGCGATTAATAATAGAGGTCAATCCTATAATACACCCCCAAGTATTTCAGTAACTGGTATTGGAACTGGTGCAGAGTTAGTTCCAGAAATAGTAGATGGTCAAATTAGATCAGTCAAGATAATTAAAGCTGGTATTGGATATGGTGCATCTACAACTTCACTTAATGTTGAATCTTCTGGTGAGTTTGCTATTTTTCAATCAAATCTTACCACATGGCAAGTAAATGAAGTTAGGAAAAACTTCACTAATATAGATTCATCTGATGTATTCATTGAAAAACCAACACAACTTAGTCGTGAATTACAATGTTCACATGCATATGCACCAAGAGGATTAAGAAAAGTAGTATATCAAAATAATTCAGATGGTGATGCTTTATACGGTAGTAGAGATTTAACCTTACTAAATGGTGAAACTGAAGAAAATAAAACACAACACTCACCTATTATTGGTTGGGCATATGATGGATTGCCGATTTATGGCCCATATGGATATGAGAAGAGCACTGGTGGATCTGTAACTCAATTAAATTCTGGATATTCGATTGATTTAAAAACTAATAGACCTCCTTTAAGTGTTTTCCCACAAGAATTTTTCCTTGAAGATTTTACTTGGAATAGTAATACTGACGAAAGTTATCTTGATGAAAACAATGGAAGATATGGTATAACTCCTGAATATCCAAATGGAGTGTATGCTTATTTTGCTACTCTTGAATCAACAGTAACTGATGATTCTAGTGATCCTTTTGATAACTTTAAGAAACCAAAGTTTCCATATTTATTAGGTGAAAACTTCTGGGCTCAACCAAATGAATTTAATTTCTTATCGAGAAGTAATCAAGACGAGATCAATCTTAATAAAACTGCTTGGGTAAGAAATACTGAACCATATGAATTACTTCAAGATGATAGTGCTTACAATTATGTAAGTCAATCATACAAATATGTTACTCAAGAGGGAACTGTTGTTTATGCTTCAGAGGGAGCTGTAGATAAGGTTGGAATTGTAACTGGTGGATCTTTATATCAAGTTAATGATAAAGTTGTTTTTGAAGAGAAAGTAGCTGAAAATTTTGAAACTGTTGCAAAAGTATCAAAAGTAAGAGGGCCTGGAATCGGAACAATTGCAGTTGTTAATACAAAACTGAACAATATTGAATTTTATCCTGCTAATGAGAGACGTAGATTTGTGGGTGTTCATACTACCCCAATAAATTTACAAAATGGAGATAAAATTTTCGTATCAGGAATGTCTACTACGAGCTCTGATATTGGAGGTAAATCTTACATTATTGGTATTTCATCCGCACAATTAATAGTATCTGAAGGAATAGGATCTGTTGCGGCCACTGGATTAGTTACCTTTTTTAAAGTTCAAGGTAAATTACCATCACCCAATGCAAATCTCAATAATCTCAACTTGAGAGAGAATGATATTCTAAAAGTTGGTATTGGAACAAGACAAGAAGAAGTTAAGATACTTAACATTGATGCTGCAAATTCTAGATTAAGAGTTTTAAGAAATCAGAATGATCTAGATCAAACTGGTGATGGTATTGTTGGAGCAATTCATACTGCTAGAACTCCAATAGAAGAAGATCCTAGAAAATTTAAGATAGACGTTGGATTTAATACAGACTTTGATAATAAAATTGATTTTGAATATTATTTCAATCCTATTGAATCACTTGGTATAGCAGTCACTGTAGGGCCTGGTATTGGAACGACAGTAACCATAAACAATCCTGGTGGTGGCATATCTCAAATATTCATTCCAAGTAGAGCGATACGTTTACCAAACCACAAATTTAAAACTGGAGATAAAGTAACATATCAGAGAAACACTGGTGATTCCATAGCTATTTCAACTAACCGTGCAAATGCTGATTTAGATGGTTTTTCTGCCAATCTTCCAGAAGCAACTCCTCTATTCATAGCTAAATTATCTGATGATTTAGTTGGTTTATCGACAGTTAGAATTGGTTTAGGAACACCTGGTGATGGTAAAGATCCTGAAGATATTTTTGTTGGTGCTGCTGCAACAACTAAAGAACAAGGTCTTGTATATTTTACAGGTATAGGAACTGGTGAGTATCATAGTTTAAAAATAAGTTATGATGAAACTACTAAAGGTTCTTTAGAGAAAAACAAGGTCACAGTATCAACTGCAAGTAGTCATGGATTAAAACATAATGATAGAGTTTTCTTGACTGTAAATGCTGGAATAGTTACAACAGTTCCAATCAAGTATAATAAAGCGAATAGAAAACTTATTGCTAGAACTTTAGATTTTGTTGCATCTGGTATTAACACATCAACTGCACAATCTGGAATTCCTGATACAATTGAAATAATTAACCATGAGATGCTAACTGGCCAAAGAGTTATTCATACATCAGAAAGCCCTATGGGTGGTTTGGTTAATGATGAAGAATACTTTGTTTATGTAATTAATAAAGATAAAATAAAATTATGTGGTAGTAGATTCCAAACAAGACAAAGAAGACCAAAATTTGTTGGTATTCTTACTGCTAATGCTGGAAACAACGGAGTTTTAAATCTTGTTAATCCACCATTAGAGTTCTATAAAAATGGAACTATAACATTTGATTTATCAGACTCTTCATTAGCATTTACAAAAATTACTGATACATTACCAGCTTTTAGATTAGAACTTTACACTGATTATAATTTTATTCATGAATATACATCAAATGAAAAATCATCAACGTTCAATGTAACTAGGTCTGGAACTGTTGGTGTTGATGGTAAATTAGTTATTACATATAATCAAAATACTCCGAAAATACTATATTATAACCTAGTTGCAAACACTGATACAGATAATCCTGATGTCAATAAGGAGTTAGTCTTGGATAAAGGTATTATTGGTAATAACTCAATAAACTTTAGAAATAGTCGTTATTCTGGTCAATTTAATGTCATTGCTAATTCTGATAATACTTTTGAGTATGATCTAAGGAAATATCCAGAAGAACCATCATATACAAACTCCTCAACTACTGAAGTAATATATGATACAACATCTAAAACTGCTTATGGCCCAATAGCAGCTATTTCTCTATCCGAAAAAGGAAAAGGATATACTAGATTACCTGGTGTTTCCACTGTAACCTCTGATACAGGAACAGGTGCTATTTTAGAAGCATCTAGTAGATCAATAGGTGTTCCTAAAACAACAAAAATTGAAAATATTGGTTTTGATTATCCATCTGACTTTACTCTAAGACCACAATCAAAACTTCCTCAGATTATTAAAATATCTGCACTATCTGGTCTTAAATCAGTTGGTATCACTTCTTATGGTAGAGGATATAACCAACCACCACAATTAGTTGTTCTTGATGGTGTTAGTAGAGCTAGAGATAATGATGCTGATTTAAGATATAATTTAGAAACTCCAGATGCACCAGGATATGTTGATATTATTGAGAATACTTTTGGATTATCTAACGTCACTCCATTTATCGTTCCTGTTGGTAATCCAAATGGAATTAGAATTACAAATCTTGTTTATGATTCATCAACAGATACTGTTGCAGCAACATTAAAAGTTGCATACAGTCTTGAAGAAGAATTTCCTATAGAAGTTGGTGATAGATTATTGGTTGAAAATGTAAGTGTAGGTGTTGGATCAACTGGAAAGGGATATAACTCTGAGGCATATGATTTTAAAACTTTTGAGGTTACTCAAGTTCATCAAAATTTGGGTAACGTTGGTATTGTAACTTATAGTCTAGGTGGTAATCTCCCATCTGGCGAAATACCTGGTAATTTTAATTCTACTTTATCATCAGGAATATTAGTGAGAGAAAGAGATTTTCCACAATTCTCTGTTGAATTGCAACCCAACTCATTTAATGCAAATGAAACATTAACATCAGAAACTAGTGTTGGCCCTGTATCTGGTCTTGCTTTTGACTATGATCCTGCAAGTCAATGGTTAACTGTTGAAGCTTCCAGTGATTTTGAAGTCGGTAGATTAATAGAATCTGCAGAAACAGGTGCTAAAGGGTTAGTGTCTGAAATAGTTCTTACTTTTGATACTAACTTCATATTAGATTACTTTGCAATGGTTAATAATGGGTGGGAATATGAAACTGGTTTCTTAAGTAATATCTTACAAGTAACTCATGATAATGAATATTATCAGAGATTTGCATATGCGATTAAATCTAGAGTTTTCTTTGATAGATGGAAAGATATTGTTAATACTTTAACACACACTGCAGGATTCCAGAAATTTAGCAATCTTCAAGTAGAATCTATTTTACCAGTTGGTCAACAAGCATCTATGGTTGTTGGAACAGCTGGAACCGTTACTGGTGTTATTGATTTACAGGGATTTGAAAGTTTACATGAAGTTGACAATTTTGATTTAGTTACAGAAAACTTAAAATCAAGATCTCCTGCTGAAGGTAACTTATCTGATCAAATTATATTCCAAAATCGTCTATTAATTGATTATGCAGAATCTGTAGGAAATAGAGTTATTACGATTGATAATATTAGTGATGATTTTAATGATCAACCTAGAAATACACCATTTTCTGAAGTAGGTAGATTTAACATCACTGGCAATAAAGAAAATAGATTTATGGTGTATGTAAAAGATAAATTATTTACTGGTGAAAGACAATTAATGATGGTTAATGCTTTGTTTGACCCGATTAGTGGTCAATCAATGATCAATCAATATGGTCAAGTTGATACTGTTAGAGATCTTGGATCAATGGATACTGATGTTGATGGTAGTGAAGCTGTTCTTAAGTTTTTCCCAAATAAGAGTGAATTTAATAATTACAATGTGGTTACACTTTCATATAATCTTAATGAACTTGTTGGAGGTGGAACAACACAAATATTAGGTTTATCAACTTCTATAGGAGTGGGTTCTTCGACATCAGCACTTGTTCATATTGGTGCTGCCACAACACTAGGTGGATCTTCTCAAGGAGGCGGTGAGGTCATTGTGGCCACCGTAGGAACTGCATCTACAACAGGAATAGCAACAGGTAGACTTGATGAATTACATAATCCTAGATCTGCTAAAGTAATAGTTTCCATAGCAACAAGTGAAGGAACTGTTGAATATAATGAATTGAATATGATTATGCACCAAAGTGCTGTGGGTTTGGGAACCACTGTGGCGTTTGAGCAATATGGTCAATTAACTATTCATAATAGAAGAGATGCTCTTGCTGCAGAACCACTAGGAACATTTAGACCACATGTTGTTGGTCTTGGAACTACTGCTCAAATTCAAATTGGATTTACGCCAAGAGCTGGTATTGTAACTGCATATATTAATTCAGTCACTATAGGAATATCATCTGAAATATACACTGGAATAGCGACAGTTGGTTTACAGAATGCATCATTAATAGCAAAAGGAACAAAGATTCCTGCAGCAGGATCACCTAGTGCAACTGGTATTGGTAGCTATGGTGAAGAATTTGATGCAGCATATGCGATAGTTCAAGTTAAAGATACTACGAACGATAGGTATGAGTTTTCAGAAATAATGATGATTGATGATGATGATCGTGTATTCATGACTGAATATGGTAATGTTCAAACAGGAGCTGGTGCAGGTGGTAGTCTTGGAACTATTAGTGGTGCAAGAGATTCAACAGATTGCTTTAGTGAAATAAAGTATACTCCAAATGCAAATACAGCTGTTGAAGTTAAAACATTCATGCATGCTCTTAAAATTGTTGAGGGTAGTGATACATCACAGATTCAACTTAATTCAGCGTCTATTCAAAGTAAATTTGATGTTTATGAGGGAACTTTCTTTGGTGCTAGAACAGGATTCCCAATACGAAATGATGGTAATGAGATATTTAAACAAAACTTTGATGGATCAAGCACAGAAATTGTAAATCTAACAAATAACACTATTACCATACCTAATCATTTCTTTGTGACTGGTGAAGAGGTTGAATACTCGATAGCACAACCAATAGTTGGATGCACAACAACAGGTATTGGAAGCACAGGTGATTCAATAGGAATTGCAGCAACAAGTGCTACTTCCCCTGCAAATGTAACTTATGTTCCATCGTCAGTCTTTATCATTAAGGTAAGTGATAGTGTAGTTAAACTTGCAGCAACAGCAGAGAATGCTTTGAAATCAATTAACGTTCCTTTAGATTTAAATGCAGTTGGTGTGGGAACTTCACATAGTCTAACAGCCAAAAATCAAAATACTAGAGCACTAATAGCGGTTGATAATATCATTCAAAGCCCAATTGTTGGAACTGGAGTAACTTCATCATTAGGTGTAGACTTTACTAGAGGTGAAACTATAATGCTTACCTCTGGTATAACATCATTCTTTAGTGGAGATGTGGTAAGAGTTGGTTCTGCCACCACTCATGAGATGATGAAGATAATTTCAGTTAGCAATGCGGGTATTACTAGTGCGATTAGAGTTCATCGAAGTTGGATGGGAACAAAACTTCTTAATCACTCAAATCATGATATTATTGAGAAGATGTCTGGTAATTATAATATTGTTGATAGCACATTGAATTTTGCAGCTGCTCCAATTGGTGGTAGACCACTAAGCGTTGGAAGCACTGGTATCCCAGCTAGTGATAGAGATTTTACTGGCATAACAACTACCTCAAGTTTCAGTGGAAGAATCTTTAATAGATCTGGTGTTAAGGGTGGAAGTAATAAAGCATACGGATTAAACTATAATATCGATGACATATCACAACAGTTTGACGGTCAAACTAAAACATTCACCCTTAAAGTAGATAAAACAAACGTAACTGGTATTTCCACTAACCTTGGTATTGTCATGGTCAATGGAATACTGCAAGGTGCTGGTGGATTGGATAATTATGAATTATCAGAGGTTTCTGGAATTACTTCTATTACATTTACAGGAACTGCATCTTCCATTGCTAATGATGTAAATAATGCCTCAGTTCCAGTTGGTGGTATCATAGTTTCTGTAGCATCAAGTGAAGGATTTGGATATCAACCACTAGTATCTGCTGGTGCTACAATACATTTCAATAATATTGGTGTTGTTACTGCAGTCAGTATTGGTAATAGCGGTTCTGGTTATAGGGTAATACCTGGTAATGTTGGTATGGGATCAACTGCCTCTATTGGTGGTGTTGGAATAGCGACTGTTGTTAATGTTGCCATCGCTGTAACAACTTCTGGAGGAACTCCAACTATTCAAAATATTGGAACTGCAGCAGTCACAAATGGTCGTGTTGTAAGTATCGCTGTTACAAATACTACTCCTATACCTGGTATAGGAACTCAAAACCCGTCATCTGTAGGAACAGGTCAATCTACATTCACTGCAATAATTGATGCACCATTACCATATCAAGATATTCCTCTTTGGTATGACAATGATTCAACACCAGGTGTTGGTGGATCGCAAGCAAGAGTGAACATATCAGTCGGAGTTGCAACAACAGGTGGTCGTGTAATCGACTTTGAGATTACAAATACTGGATTTGGATACAAAAACTCTCAAGTATTAACAGTTCCTACATTTGCTAGTGCACCTGGTGAATCATACGCAATTCCAATAGACGCACATTTATTCAAACCATTTAAGTTAACTTTAGATAGAGTTCATCATGATGAATTTAATATGTGGAGTATGGGTGAACTTCAAGCTCTTGATGATTTTTCAGATCTATTTGATGGAACTAGAAAAGTATTCCCACTTACAGTTGCTGGTGAGGCATTTGCTATACAAGCTAGAACTGGTTCAAATATAGTCGTTAAAAATACTATCATTCTTACAATAAATGATGTTTTACAGGTACCTGGTGAGGGTTATATATTTGATGGTGGTGGATCAATAACGTTAACTGAAGCACCAAATGAAGGTGATGTTATGAACTTGTTCTTCTATAGAGGAACTGGTGGTGAAGATGTGAAGGATAGAGATATTGTAGAAACTGTTAAAGCAGGAGATGATTTACAAGTTGGATTTGATCCTGCATATAATACAAGAACTTTTGTAGAATTCCCAAGAACGGTATCAGAGGTTGTATCATCAAACTTAGTTGATACTAATCAATACTTTGGAAGGGGATTAGGTGACTCTGAAACTGAGGTTAGACCTGTTAAATGGTATAGGCAATTAGAGGATAAATTTATTGATGGAAGAATTGTTCGTAAAGATAGACCTTTATATGAACCTAGTTTGTTCCCAACTGCATATTTAATTCAATCAATTGGTGTTGGTCAAACAGAAATATTCATTGATAATTGTAAACCATTCTTTAATCCAGAGAATGAAAACGCAATAAACAGAGACTTCCAAAAAGACATTCAAATTGTTAATGCGAGTCATGAATATGAGTTTCTTGCAGGTGCTGCTGCAACTGCAGTTGTATCTATCGCAAATACAATATCATTCTTCTCAATTACAGATGCTGGTGATGGTTATACATCAGCTCCTGAAGTTAGAGTTCAACAACCCATAAGTATTGGTGGAACTCCATTCGCAGGTATTGGAACCACTGCAACTGCAATCGCAACTGCAACAATTTCTAATGGATCTATATCATCAATTACGGTAGGAATCAATTCTGGAATTGTTGGAACTGGTTATACTGCAGGTAGACCTCCTGTTGTTCTAATCGCTCCTCCTACATATGTAAGAGAGGAAAATAATATCGACTTATATGAGGGAGACTTTGGTATTGTTACTGGAGTTGGTATAGTAACAAATATTTCTAGGGCAAATGGTGTAGGAATTGGTATTGGAACTGGAATTGTATTTGATTTGTATATTCCAAAAGATTCTCCATTGAGAGATGAAAAAATTAATCAACCTGATCCAATAACAAGAAGTGGATTGACAACTGGATATTACTTCACAGTTAGTGGTTCTAATGGTATAACCACAGAGGGCACTCTCACCTCTGGTATCACCGCAGTTTCAATGGATAGCACTGTTGGATATGTTGGTGTTGGAACAACTGCTTTAGATGGTATATATGAGGTTGCACACCATGTTGGAGTTACAACTGTTGGATTCGGAACTGATCAAGCAGAGGTTGCAACAAGAGTATTCTGTAAGGTATTAAATTGGAACGGTTTACAGAACACTGTTGGTTATTCTACATTAAATCAAGGTCTATCTACATCGTTTATCGGTAACTATAGTTGGGGTCGATTACAACTAAAAGATAGGCAATTAGCACAAGCATATACCGTTAATACTAATAATGGTATTACTGGTATTAAGACTGGGCCTCAAATTAAGAGAAAGGCAGCTCTTAAATCTGAGAATTATGTCGTCTAAATAAATAAAAAAAGTGTAACACAAGTTCATGTCGGCAATCATAACG
>Ga0209645_1001145_pt1 | contig 13405 bp, 17 predicted proteins | sample ETNvirenome_6_30_FD_184070 | JGI IMG/M metagenome (GOLD analysis project Ga0209645, IMG submission 184070) | Marine viral communities from the Pacific Ocean - ETNP_6_30 (SPAdes) (version 2) | ecosystem: Environmental > Aquatic > Marine > Oceanic | place: Pacific Ocean | collected 2013-06-19
GCTTATGCTGTCTCTTATGGCTGAGTTTAGATCAGTTACTGCTGGTCAGTATGTCTTTAGTCAGTGGACTTCAAGTCAGTCTACACAGGTTTTTCAGATGAATATTCTTGGTTCTGCGAGTGATCTAAGGCTTGCTGCGAGATTTGGCACAGGCTCGAAACACTTGGGTAGAGTTCAAACCAATGCCCAGGTAGCTGTCAACACAGAGTATATTGTGGTTGGGTCCTTGGATCACGCTTCAGGAGATCTGGACGTCAATGGTGATACCGCTGATACGGATACAGGCTTCCCTGGCAGCTCTGGAGCTGGTCTTATCAACAATGGGAATATTCTTGTAGCCATAGGTCGAAGACCTGACAATGGAACCGCACAGTACACTGGATTTCTTTCAGAAGTTATAATGTGGTCTGATGCATCGCTCCCCACACAGAATGATGTTATGACGGATATGAACACACACTACTCTGTTTTCTAATGGCGAAGACTGCAACAGACACGGGCAATACAATCACTGAGGGATATGTGATTAAAATGGTTGGTATTGAAGAGTATTTTGAAACTCAGTCAGGCGCGTTGGCGTGGGCCAAGGCAGGTAACATCCCTTCTGTAGATTTTTACACAGATGACAGCATATCAGATGCGGACAAGCTTGATGACTTGGAGCATGGGAACCTCATGGAGTACTCTGTTGATATTTAATATATTTGCAATATGCCTGCGGTAAAGAAAAAAGGAAAGATGCCCAAGAATTTCTCCGTCAAAAGTGGAGACAAATCTGCATCTGGAGGATTGACAGCCAAAGGTGTTAGAAGATACAGGGCTGCAAATCCTGGCAGTAAACTAAAAACTGCTGTAACTACTAAGCCATCAAAGCTTAAGGCAGGCAGTAAAGCAGCCAAGCGACGCAAATCGTTTTGCGCTAGAATGAAAGGGATGAAAAAGAGACTTACCAGTGCAAAAACTGCAAGAGATCCAAACTCACGCATCAACAAGGCACTTAGAAAGTGGAATTGCTAATGAATGCCGTAAAGAAAAATAAAGGAGGTAAGCTGTCAATCAGCAGTAAAAAAGTTTCTGTTTCTCCCCCATCTGGATACCACTGGATGGAGGATAGAGGTCGATACTTTCTTATGAAAGGCGAATACAAGCCACATCCTGGAGCTGTTGCAAAAGCTGAGTTCAAACTTGCAAATCATCCAAAGTCATGAAAACTAAAAAGGATGCTTGTTACCACAGAGTAAAAGCAGGAGAGAAAGTATTCCCAAGTGCGTATGCCAGTGGAAGAATTGCAAAGTGCAGAAAGGTGGGGATTGAGAATTACGGCAAGAGCAAGAAGAAGTAAATGCCACCAAACGTCAGAAAGACAAAAAAAGGTCTAGCTCTTAAGCGTTGGTTCAAAGAAAAATGGAGAACGCCAAGAGGTAAAAAAGGCTATAGCGGAAAGGATAGAACCTTTCGCCCTACTGTGCGTGTCTCAAAAGACACACCTGCAACCTGGAGTGAGTTGTCTCCCTCAGAAAGAGCTAGGGCTGCAAAAGAAAAAAGAGAGAAGGGTAGGGTGTCTCGATACAAAAGAAAAACAGAGAGACAGAATAAACGAAAGACCAGGAGAGCAGAGAGAAGAGCAGAGAGTGGTATGCGAGTAATCAAAAGTAGATAATACCTATATTTGCAAAACAAACAATAACTAAAAATGGCTACTACTACTGCATCAATTACCATTTCCAGTGGCGACCTCACTGGAGATGCCTTGTCTCTTAGCTCGACAGCAACGCTTACGAAAGCTGGCACAACTACTGGCTTGGATCAAACTACTGGCGTTGGACGCATTCTATATGGGTCTGCTGGTGTAAACACTTTGATTGCTCATTCTGCTTATACAGCAGATAAGGCTCATAAGCTTTACATCAAGAATCCAAGCGGCACAGCTGCTGAGAACATCGTTGTTACCTTCGCTTCTCAAGCTATTGGTCGTCTTTACGCTGGAGACTTTGCTCTTATCCCTTGGAATGGAGACACTGACATCAAAGTCACTACTAGTGACGCTAACATGGTTGTCGAGTATCTCTTGATCTTCGAAGCGTAATGGCAAGCGTAAGAGTCACACTGGGACTCTCAAGTGCTGATGTCATGTCAACAGCTGTTGGTCTAAATGTGGCCACTACGCTGTCTGCTGACTCTGGCAGTATTACACGCGCCAAAGTCAAGGGAACTGCTGCAGACACAGATGATCTTGTCGTTTACAAAGCCAACGACAAACTTGAGAATGCCTATCTCTATATCCAGAACTTGGATCAAGAGAAAGAAAACTACATTACTATAAGAAACGAAACTGAGTCTAACACAGCTTTGGTTGCCAAGATTGGTGGTGGAGAGTTTGCATTTATTCCTGTTGCAGTAGACAAGACATATCAATGCATTGCCACCAAAGTCAACACTTTGATTGAGTATGGGGTGTTTGGTTTGGACAACTCATCAGTTACACTCGCATAAACATTAAAAGATGGCGACATTAGCAAATCAAGGAATAGCAAGTCAGGCTTCTTTTGGTCAACTAGGCAGTGCTTTTGTAGATGACGGGGGTGCATACACTCCTCCTGCAGGCAAGGTCGTAGTGGCTATCCAGTGCCTGGCTGACACTACATTTACCGTTCTAACTCCAGAGGCTACAGAAGATTGTTTTGGTGTAGCCGCTAGTTCTGGTGTTGGAACCAATAACGAACTGGTTGATAGCAGCAACATCTTCCCAAGGGGGATCACAATCTTTGGACGGTGGACTGCTGTAACCGCTACTGCTGATACTGACGGAGGTATCGTCCTGTACTTGGGGCCAGCAAAACTCAATTGAATATAAATAACTAATTAAATGGAAAACACAATTCACCTTCAAGAAGAGTCGTTTGAAAAAGCTGAGATTTTTGACACGCCAGAGCAGCTTGCTGCCAGCATGCAACAGGAGTCTCAGTCGCAAGTAGAAGCTCAACCAGAGCAGCCTGCAGAACCTGCAACAGTGCAGACTGAAGCTGCGCCTGTTGAAGAGCCTACCACCCTGGAACAAATTACTGAAGCTGCTGAGCCACAGCCTGAACAACAGGTTACTCAACAGCCTCAAGATGATGATTATAGTGAGGAGGAAATCGAGGCTGCGGTCTACACATACCTTAGCGAAAGGCTTGGGAGAGAGATCAATAGCTTTGACGAACTTCAAACAACCCCTGCTGTCGATGAACGTGTGCAGGCTATTGCTGATTTTGTGGCTGAGACTGGCCGCAAGCCAGAAGACTGGTTTACGTATCAATCAATGAATCCGTCTGAAATGGACGATCTGACGGTTGTGCGTGTACAGATGTCACAGCAATATCCTAATCTCTCTTTTGATGAGATCAACATGCTTGTTGGCAACAAATACAAACTGGACTCCAACGTCTATGACGACAAGGATGTCCAGATGTCCACCCTTCAGTTGAAGATTGATGCAACGGACGCTCGTGGCGAAATCGAAAAGATTCGTGAGTCGTACAAAGCACCAGAGATTCAACAAGAAGTAAGTGACGCTCGTTATGACATTGACGACAAATGGATTCAGCATGCAACTCTCGAAACGGAAGCAATGCAGGCGCTTGAATTTGATTTAGGCAATGACAGAACATTTACGTTTGGCCTGAATGATTCTCATAGACAGAATCTGATGCGTCAAAATTCAAACATCAATTCGTTTTTTGATAATTACATCAATAGCGATGGCTCGTGGGATTACGACAAGCTGAACTCACACCTTGCCGTGATTGATAATGTGGACACCATTGTGGCGTCAGCATATCGTCAGGGATTGGGTGATGGGCAGAAGACCGTGGTGAGCAACGCTGCGAATATCTCTACAGATACTTCGCCTAGCGCATCCCAAAATCTTAATGAGGAGAATCCTCTTGCTCAGCAGGTAAGAACCCTGTTGCGTGGAGGACGATCTAAAACCACTTTTAACATCTAAGAATAAAACACTATGGCTAATATTCTTTCAACTCAGCCAGTGGTGGATGCTACTAACGTAGCAGCTAACGCGGCTGGTAACAAGCCTTCGTTTCGCATTACCCCAGAAACGTACACAACTATTGACAGTCTGATCAAGACTACCAAAGACCACGTCCTCCCAGATTTGGTTGAAACTTACGGTGACCAGGGTATCACTGGATTCTTGAAGCTCACTGGCGCTATCAACGCTGGCGGAACCTCTGATCAGTTTGACTGGTGGGAGTTGGGTCGTCGTCACTCTAAGTTGGCCTACACCTCAGGTCACACTACCATCAACGGTAGCGGTGAGACAGTGACCATTGCTGCCGCTTCTGACGTTGCAAGCAATGTTCAGGCTAACGACGTTTTGATGGACGCTGCAACTGGCGCTCGTTTTATCGTCAAGTCTGGCGGTTCAGGCAGTGGATCAGCAGCTGACGTTGTTCTCGTCAAGCTCGACGACTCAGCAGCTGTTGAGGACACTGATATCGACGCTTCTGCTGGCGGTACTTTGATCAAGCTTGGTAACATGTATGCTCAAGGCACCAACCAGCCAACAGCATATGATGACATTGGTGTTCGCAAGTACAGCAACTCTTACATGATCGTGAAGGGTCGTTACGAAGTCAACGGATCTCAGGCCACTAACATTGGCTGGGTGAACATTGGTGGTGGCGAATACCGCTGGTTCATGAAGGGTGAGCAGGAAGCTCGCGCCAAGTTTGAGGATCAGAGAGAGATGATGTTGCTCTTTGGACAAAAGAGAGACGACGCTACTGGCACAGGCTCTAACCTCGATGACGAGCTCGCTGGTTCTGAAGGTTACTTCTCAGCTATCGAAGACAGAGGTATCGTTGTTCAAAACGCCAATGCTAACCCAATGGATAGCTTTGCTGAGTTTGACGACTTGATCTTGGAACTCGACAAGCAGGGTGCACCTTCTGAGTACGCTATGTACTTGAACAGAAAGCAGTCCTTGGCTATTGACGACATGCTCGCAGCTGGTATTGCAACTGGAGTGACTGCTGGTTTGCCAGCACAGTTTGGTGCATTCCAGAACGATGCTGACATGGCAGTGAAGCTGGGCTTTAAGTCATTCACTCGTGGAGGTTACTCTTTCCACAAGCATGACTGGAAGCTGTTGAACGATCCAACCTTGTTGGGTGCTGGTAACTTCTTGCAGGGCGCTATGGTGCCTTTGATGAACGTTACTGACGCTCGTTCAGGTGTCAACGTTCCTGCTCTCTCCATGTTCTACAAGGAGGCAAATGGATACTCTCGTGAGATGGAGCACTGGGTGACTGGTGGCGGCGTGTTGGGTCACACCAACAACGGCGATGCTGGTACTGACCAGGCTGCGTTCCACTACCGTTCTGAAATTGGCCTCTGCGTTCGCGCTGCAAACCAGCACGTAATGATCAAGGGTTAATAGTCTTATTGTTTAACTATTAAAACCTAGATCATGAAATTTCTATATTTCGAAACAGACGCAGACGGAACTAACGGAGTTTGCATTCCAGCTTCCGCTGTCGTGGGTGTTGATTCAGCAGCAGCAACTGAGCTTGATTTGTATTTTAACGACCTTGGAGCTGGGAATGAAAATGATGGCCAGGTTAGACTGAATGTCACGTCAGGAAAAGCAAGAGAAGTTGCAGAGGCTATTGCCAAAGCAATTTATCAGGGCCCTAATCAGTTTATTACTGTTGCTGACGACACGAACAGCGAATACCTTCACGAAGACATCACTTCTTGCGGCGCTATTACTCTAGCTTAAACCAAAAACCATGAAAAATAAACTACTGTTTGGTAAGGTTGCATCTAATGACTGTCTAGGCATTAGAGGTGATGAGTTGAGAGGTATGTCTTTTGTTTCAGACACTGCTCTTATTCTTTATCACGAGGGATTTACTGACCTCAATTCAGGCAACATCACTCTTACCGTTGATTCAGGATCAATGAAAGATGTTATTAAGGCCATTGTTAATGAACTTAACCATGGCACAAAAGCATTCATTCTTCTTGGTGACGAAGACACTAACGAATATTTGCACACAAATATTACAGCAGTTGCTTCAACGGCTCAATAATCTATAATGCGAATGGGGCTACGGCCCCCTTTGCTTTCTCTTTTTACAAAAACAAAAAAAACCTATAAATATGGGACACTTCGATAAGCTGCAAGCAAAAAAAGTTGTGGCTAATAACGTTGATCTTTCTGGTACGCTGAAAGGCGACAGAAGAGAAGTCGTTGCAAACGGCGGAACTGACGTTGTACTTAGTTCAGGACAAAGCGGTGCAGTCTGCTTGTTTGATACTGCTGGAGCTTCTAGCTTCACGCTTCCAGCGCCATCGCCTGGATTGAACTTTACATTTATCACAACAGTTCTTGCAACTGCTGATCACGTCATTAAAGTCAACACTGAGAATACTGATGGATTCTTGGGTGGCATGATTGGTGCTTCAACAACGCAAGCTAAGTCTGATGCTTTTTCAGCTGACGCAGATGGGTCTAACGACATCATTACTTTGGGTCACTCCTCTGCTGCAACTGGTGGCGGGGCTGGAAACATGGTGTACTGTTGTGCTATTGACACTGAAAACTGGGCTGTCATGGGTATGGTCCACGGTGTTGGAAGTACTTTGGCGACTCCGTTTGGTGACGCTCAGCAGTAATCTGACTGATATTCTACGAGAAAGGCCCCTTATGGGGCCTTTTTCTTTTTGCTTATATTTGCGGTACCTTTAATGCAATGAAAAAATTCTTCCTGTTTAAGCGTCGTGACGTTAGCGCAACGTCATCTACAACCTCTGATACAGGGGAGGGATTGGACATCTTAGCTGTGTCTACAGACCAGTTGGCGTTTATGACAGCATCGCTTGGGAAGGTGAACATTGTGTTCAATGATGCCACGATTTACGAGGATAGCAATCTCCTCGATGGGGAATCATTTAAAAAGACAACAGTATCTGTCGCGTGTGAGCAGGGAGGTGAGGCAGCCTTGATAGATTCTATCTTGAACTTCATCTCCTCTGATCGCGTCAAAACAAACGTCATGCGCTTCGATGCTATCGAGGGGCAAACCAATGTCAAGGAGGCCAAGATAGAATCCTTTACAGATGTTGTGTCAGAGGTCAAGCAACTCCCTGTTGTAACTAGCACACAAGAGATTAGCAAGAGAACATTTATTGGAGGGACAGCAGGGACAGCATTTGGCACTGGTAACTCTGTTGGAGGCATTGACTTTGGGGATGGAAACAAGCCTGTTATCGACTTCAATGAAGATGGTCTTGGAGAGTCAGGCGGAAACGTAAATGCCTGGACACATAGCGGAACGGGTGGATCGAGCTACAACATAGCTGGTGGTGATATTACAGGGACAATACCTCTTGACACAACAACAGGCAGAGCCAATAATGGTTTGGCTACACAAGCTGCTGACATGGGTACCAGTGACACATTTGAACTTGGTGCCACTTACACACAGTCAGGGGCTTTCACTGCGTATGCAGTTGTGGGGCTCAGCACCAGTGACATAGCTTCAAATCCAAAGATGGGGTTCTTGTTTCAGGGGAGTGCAGCATCTGGTCAAGGACTTTCCTTTATGTTTATGAACGCCCTGAGCAACAGATTTTTTCAGTTCAAGTTTGCTACAGAAAAAGGAGACTTCATAAAAGGCGAATCAGCAACTCCTATTGTTCAGGTTGACAAATCTGAAGAAACAAAGAGAACGGCATACGTCTTTGTTATTAGAAGAGATGACTTGTCAAACATAGCTGTGTATGACAATGATGGCTCTGTAGTGGCTTTCATTCCAGCAAACACAGAGGGGAATCAACAACGCACAGACTTCGATCTTGTTTTTGATCACATTGGTAACGGAGGTTACGGAGAAAAATTTCAAGGCAATGTCGCTAGACTAGGAATTATTGCAAAGGACATAGGGTCGTCAGCTTGTTCTACGTTGGCGCTCGACTTAGCAAAGAAATACACACCATCATCTTAATTAAATCCTAATGGAACAAACCAAAAAGCGCCCTGGGCGGCCTAAAGCCCAACCAAAAGCTCCTGCTGTAGAAGCTGCACCAGTAGCAAAGAAGACTTTGCCCATTAAGCGCAAAGAAGCTGTTAATCCAAACGCAGAGTTTGAGCTTATGCGTAAGTCAGGGGTCGTGTACATGCTTCCTCAAAAGGGTGTCACTGTATTTGACTCAGAGAAAGACACTGTGCGAGAGTTGCGCTACTGCCCCAATGAGCCATCTGTGTGGCGCGATGAGCAGTCAGATAATGCAACACGACAGTCTGTAATCTTCCGTGATGGCAAGATGTTTGTCCCCAAGTCACAGCCTAACCTGCGTGTCTTTATGGAGAAGCACCCCTTCAATCAAGCCAATGGAGGCAACATCTTCAGACTTGTAGATAAAAAGCGTGATGCAGAAATCGAATTGAAGAAAGAGTTCTTCTTGACTGACGCTGTATCTATGGTGCGTGACAAGGACATCCAAGATCTTTTGCCAGTGGCAATGTACTTTGGCGTTAACATCAACGCATCTGTTTCTGATATTAGATATAATCTCCTTCGTATTGCTAAAACAAAAACGCAGGAGTTTATTGAATCATTTGATTCACCACAGGTTAGGACTCGTTCTATCCTGCAACAAGCTGCTGACTATCAGATCATCAAGATGACCAGCGACTCAGTCAAATGGTTTGACAGCAATACCATGATTGTGTCTGTGCCTGTTGGCCAAGAGCCTTTGGATGTTTTGGCAAGATTCTGCCTAACAGAAAAGGGGTCGCCAGTCCTGGCAACACTAGAGGAAAGACTTGAACGTCTAGCATAAAGAGAGGCCCTGCGGGGCCTCTTTTGTTTTCGTATATTTGTGTCATGGCAAGTATTGACAAAGTATATCGAACACTAAAGAACCTGGCCAACAAAGAGCAAAAAGGTTTTATCACTCCTGCCGTATTCAATCGCTTTGCTGTCATAGCTCAGCAGAACATCTACAACGAATTGTTTGAGGAGCTTGTAGATGCCAAGAGAATCAGTCGTCAAAATCTTGACCCAGGAAGAGATAAGTCTGTTCGCAAAAGAACACTTGAGGATCTGTCTCCTTTTGTGGCCAGAGAGTACGACTTGTCAGTCGCTACGACCACTGCGATTAACAATATATACTTCAAGCCTGCCAATTTATCTCGTATTATTTCTATAAGCACTGGAAATACAAACACGGGTGGATACAATACCAATAAAAGAAACATTGAGATTGTATACGATGTAGAAAAAATGGATAGGATTTTAGGTAGCCGCTTATCTGGTCCTACAAAAGAATTTCCAGTTGCTTTGATATCAGATGAAATAGAGGTATATCCCAGAAATGCAATTACAAAAATTGACCTGATATATTATAGAACTCCTGGAGGCATTACCAGTACAGGTTCTTACACTGACTCTGATCCTCAGTGGATTGCGCTAAATACTGGATCAACGCAAGATTTGGAGATCTACGATCCTGCTTCTACGATTGACTTCATGCTGCCAAATCACTTTGTATCAGAGCTTGTATATGAGATGGCAAAACTAATTGGCATCAGCCTAAATGACGCAGCGTTGACGCAGGTATCTGCACAAGAAGAAGCTAGAAGATGAGTCACAATAAAGTACCACTTAGTCAGATAGTCAGAGATTTTATAATCACCTCTGATGGTGATGATTACGCAAACAATGTTTCTGACAGTGCGCTCAGAAACTTTGCTTTGAGGGGTATTAGAGAGATAGGCTTTGACCTTGGTAAGAAGATCAAGTCTCTCAAGCTGAGCATCAACACCACCAACAACACTGTGCCTTTGCCAGATGACTTTGTTGACATCACAAAGCTGGGGGTGGTAGGCAGCGATGGCGTGGTGTATGCATTTGGTCACAACAAAAATCTGAACATGTCTCGCAGGATGCAAACTGCTGACGACACAGTAAAGGATGACACGGGTAATTATGGGGGATCTCCTCCAGCCAGCATTACAGGTTCCTCTGATTACATTGATACAGAGGCGGGCACACTGACAAATGTTTTTTATGAGGCGCCATTAGACATTGTTCTAAATCAGATTGGTGACCGTGTAGACGACAAGACGGCAACTGTAGGCGCTGGAAGTCCATCAGATGTGGGGGACAGAGACTACTACATCTTTGAAAACTACCTGTATGAAGGCGGCCTGGGCAGGCTTTACGGCATAGGCGGTGGGCGCATGTTTGGCGAGTACAGAATCAACCTCGATCAAGACAGGATTGAGATTGACACAGACAACGATTACACAGAAGTGGTGATGGAGTATGTGGCTGACGAAGCCAGAGCTGCTGATCCTGAGGTCCACGTCTATGCAGAAGAAGCTTTGCGTTCTTACATGTACTACAAGATTGTAGAGCGCAAGTCAAGCGTGCCCATGGCAGAAAAGCAAAGAGCAAGGTCTGAGTACTACAACGAGAGAAGAAAAGCCAACGCTCGATTGAGTGAGTTTACCAAGACTGAAGCTCTGAAGACTATCAGAAAGAACTTCAAGCAAGCACCCAAGTACTAATGGCAGTAAATAAGATTACACCCCGCGCTCTTGACAAGAGTACGGACTATAAGCTGGTGCCATCAACAGCGTTCATTGATGCTGTTAACGTCGTTATGACAGACGAAGAAGCCGTTGAAGGGTTTGAGTACGGCGACGTGGGGGTAATTAAAAACTTGCGAGGAACCAGCGCTCTTGGGTTTCACACAGAAAAAGATGTGATTGCTGAGGGCGATTTCAAAATCATTGGCAGCACCACAGATCACAAGCTCAAGCTGATTTACTTCTTCGTGTACCATGAGGACATGAGTCAGCAGGGGGTGTGGGTTTATGACCCATATGGCCGCCTGTCACTGCCTGTAAAGTATGCTCAGTACTATAAGGACTTCAATGGCATAGCAGATCTTACCCTAACAGACATTGACCCCTACAAACAGGGTGCAATCAAGTGTGTCGCAAAGGGTGACTTCTTCAACTTCGATCAGCACTCTGTTGTCCAGGGTAGTGTTATCTATGGGAATACGCTGAACCTGCCCCCCTTGGTTGTTGAGTCTTTGAGGGGGGAGAATAACAGCTTCACAGTTAATGTTTCAGACAGGCAAACTTTTGAAAAGGATTTTCACCTTTACTTCACTGACAATAAGAATGAGCCCAAGAAACTGAATGTGGCTCCAAGTATGTTTGGTAGATATTTGGCAGAGTCATCTGACGCTACTTATCAAACTCAATTTATTTCTGATGAAGGAGGGTATTTTTCTGTGCCAGCAAACAGTTCTTCAGATATAGAGAAGATCAAGTTTTGTCATGCCTGCAAGCCTACGCCGCTTTCAAGACCAACATTTGATTGGATCGAAGACACATCAAGTAGGGCAAACAACTTTGAAAAAAGCGAAGGTTTCAAATTTGCATACCAGGTTGTGTACAACGATGGAAGCACATCAGCAATCTCTCCAAAATCACAGATAGCTGTTACTCCCAGTCTGTTGTTTCAGGGAGCTAACAAGAACCCTGATCATGCACTTTACAATGTCTGTCAAATACTTATCTCATCAGAGATATTCTCAGGCAATTGGACGGGAGTAAAGCAGGTCAACATCCTTGCTCAAGAAGGCATAGGTCCGTACAAAATTATTCATGAAGCTAAGCAGCTTAATGGTGACGTCGTATTCAGCTTTAAGAACGACGTTGTTGGCATTCCTGTTTCAGAAAAAGAAGAAAATAAATTCTTTGACAGCGTGCCCCAAAGGGCTGAGGCTCAAGCTGTAGTGGACAACAGACTGATGTATGGGAACTATATGGAGGGGTATCCCAATCAGGACATCGCAGCAACCCTTCAAGTTCAATATGCTGAGAGGGGTAGCGAAAACTTTGCAAACCCAATAAAGATAGAGAAGTCTGTCATCTTAGATCTTTTTGATGAAACTGAAGGTGATGTCAATCAAAAGATGTCTGGCTTCAGAGTCACGATTGAGGATGGCGATTTCCCAGCAATGGGTCAAGGTGACACGCTGACCTTTTCGCTTAGATTTTTGCCGCAAAGAAACTTTCACCTCTACGACGCTGAAAATTCTTATCACCAGTCTAGACATCTTGGTGTAGAGAACAGCGATGAAGGCAATGAGTATTTTCAGACTCCAGAAGAAGCAGGGGCTAAAAACCTTTTACCACATGGAGGCGGAAGTCCCGTTACTACTTTATTTGACGACTGGAAGCCCTCGTTCAATGCATTCAAAGAGAACGGAGGCGTTGCAAGCGTTTATTGGAATACCGTCGATTCTAGAGGAACCCTCCCCACAGGTAGACAGCTTGGACTAGGGACCTCTTCAGCGAATCCTTTTATTGTACCATCTAAAACGCTGAGCTTTCAGATTCAGTTGAGGTGTTTGTCAGATGACGTTGATCCAGACATCCTGAGAGAATACTTTTTTGATATTTTCGACAGAGTCATGGCATCTCGCGGGGCAAATGGTTTTAGCTATGATGGAGCCCCAAATGCTTTCTTTGAGGTAATTTCTGAAACCCCCTACTCTACCATAGAATGGGATCTAAACTTGACAAATGGTCAGAAATTTGAAGAAGGAGATGAGCGATCTAAGCTTATCAGCATGCTTTCTGATAGTGAAATTGATGGTAGGCCACGGTGCAGAGGAGCAGTTATTGCCAATAAAGGACAGGCTACATTTGGTTTACGCAAGGCTGAAATAGAAGAGAGTGCACAGGACCCCGTTTATCAACAAAACTTTAGCAACAACAAGTCTAGAGAATACAAGATTTATCTTGACAACATTCCTAGAGAGGGGCTAGAGCTTTGGACTTGCATTAGAAAGTGGCTGCCTCGATCGCCTTGGTGGGTGTTGAACCCTACCTTTTTGGGAGCGGTTTCTGATGAACAGGCAAGTTTGGATACGTTCTATTTGTTGAGCGAGTATTCCACGGGCGTTAGCAATCCATCTGTTTTGCAGATCGAAGAAGACGGTGGTGAGGCGGCTCCATTTTTTCAGCAATACAACGACATAAGAGATTTTGTACCCCCTAACGGAACTGTTCCAATAGGTGATTTTTTTGGTACTAACAACGTTGTTCAAAATACGATTCAGGGTGATCACGAAAGTGTTGATATAGCCCTAAACACTTGCGTGGGGTATGTACAAGGCTTAAACACTCTGTACGGAACTGGCGATTATAATTATTTTATCGCTTCTCCCTGTCCAAAAGATTTATTTGGAGGAAGTGTTGTTAATATCCCAGACAGTAGGGCTAAATTTTACAGTCTCGCTGATGGTGAAGGAGGTCCAGGGGGAAGCTTGCCGCCAACTGAAAATCTGCCATCAGGATTTGAGCATC
>Ga0209645_1001147_pt1 | contig 13401 bp, 7 predicted proteins | sample ETNvirenome_6_30_FD_184070 | JGI IMG/M metagenome (GOLD analysis project Ga0209645, IMG submission 184070) | Marine viral communities from the Pacific Ocean - ETNP_6_30 (SPAdes) (version 2) | ecosystem: Environmental > Aquatic > Marine > Oceanic | place: Pacific Ocean | collected 2013-06-19
TCTCGTATTTTTTTGCCTTCATCACTACCAGGATCTACAGTTTTTAATTGTTCTGTTAGTCTTGCAATTCTTTCATCGTGAAACTGCCTGTCAGCTGTTTTAAACAACTCTCTGGCACTAGATGTAACGATGTCGTACGGGTGGTATCTTGATATATCAAACACCTCAAACACACCGTCCTCCACATTGGTGACTGGTATTAGTGAACTAAATTTCATGTAGTCAGGTGCAAAATATTGTTTGTAAACTTCTAACTGTGTAGGTGTTACGTTTGTCATCGCATGAGCTAAGCCCTGAACACCAGCTGTTACACCACCTAAAGTAATCGCCTGACCAGCTAAAGCTCTGTATCCCATTTCTCTTAACACTGGGTTGTCAGATGCCACGTGTTTTAATGCTATGGCTGACGTTGCAAAACTTGTTCTAAGTATCTCTGATGTGAATGACACGAAGTTACCAATTGGTAGTTTTCTGATGGCCTTAATAAACTCAGGCACTTTACTGTATGTCGGGTAAGTTTCTCTAAGTAGGTATGCCGCTGCCTCTTCTATGCCATCATCTAAATTTTTTGCACCACCACCAAATATATTTCTGTTACTAATATCCACGCCGTGAAAGTCTTTCATGTATCGTTTAACATCATCAAAACTTTTAAAGGCACCCTTTAGTTGCGACATGTAAAACTCATGACCATACCACTTCCACACGTTATCACCACCTGCGTATACTCTAGTTGCAGTTTTAAATAATTTACTACTATCAACTCTGTCAGAAAGTGCTCCAAGAGCTTTTAGTTTACCGCCTTTAATATCTTGTAAGATTGCACTAAGTTCTGACGCCACGATGTTTTCATCAAGAACACCTAGCTCTATCTTCCTAGATATTCTTTTAATTAGATCCGCCTCGTTGACGACTCTACCGGCACCAAATATATCATCCATTATAATTTTAAATGCATCGGTCACCGACGCATTGCCACCAATGTGACCAACATTTAACGGAAAGAATCCTGCACTACCAAAGTTACGAGTCTGTGTGGCAGGGGAGAAAACTGTTTTACCTGTTTGAACACCAGCCTTGTACGCAATTAGTGATTGGTAAAAACTGTTTTGTAGTAAACTATCCAGCATACCACCTGTGCCTTCTAAAGTGTTTTTCATTTCTCTTGATGCAAACAGTCCAATGGGTCCACCTTTGTCTGCAGTGGCTAGGTCTTGTAAACCTCCAAGCCCTGGAACACCACCTATAGGTAAAGGATCTGTAACACCGGCAGCAAGAGCCTCTGCTCTTGATGTAAATAGATAACCATTGTCTAGTCCGTGTTTTGCAATTTCTTTGAAGGCTCTAAGATTTGTTGTTTGTGTTACAAGACTACCTGCAGTGGTCATGACAGAGGCACGTAAACTTTTTTCTTCACCAAGAAGTTCTCTAATAACTTTTGGTAACTCTTCACCAGTTTGTATCACCGCGTCATCGTCACGTAATATTTGTCTATTTATTTGCTTCAATGTAACTATTGGGTCAATGCCTTCTCTTTTTCCTAAATTTATCATGTTCTCCACGTTTGTTTTTGCAAACGCTCTGATGGCTTGCGCTTGTTCAGTTACAGGCACGCCTCTCACAGCTGCTTCTATAAAGTCTTCATTCTTATTTATTACGTTGACCATGAAGTCTGTGGCTCTTTCAACAACATCATCGGCTGGAGTAAATCTCGGGTTTGTAAAGACACCAAAAGAAGCTCTCATGTATTTATCTAAATTACTTTCTAAAAAAGCTCTAAGTCCACTTTTCTCTGGTAACTCACCTACAAAAGCTTTTTTAATTTGATCAAACTCATTCTTTAGTGATTTTGATATATCTTGCAGCTCTGGTTCTAGTTTAGATAATTTTAAATTACCTCGTAAATATTCATAGACTTGTTCCAACATGTGACGCTCACCAGCTGGTGATGTCGTGCTTGTGTTATATCTTTTTAAAAAACCATTGGCTAAGTCATAAGCTTTTCTTTCAACAGCGTCCAAATACTTTTCTATCTCTCTAGTTTTTGCTTTGATAAAACGTTCTGCGCCACCACTTAAATTAAAAGAGTATAATGCTTGGTTGCCGCTATCCCGGAACCATTTTAGAAAATTGTCAACCTTTCTAAGACCTCTCTCTAGAGGATCATTAGATGCTATGTCAAACATTCTCCATTGTTGAAAATCTGGTAGTTGTCCCAGATTACCCTTAAGTGATGGCACAAAGGCCTTGCCACCTGTTGCAGCTGTGGCAGCCAATCTCGCCAATACATCTTTACCCAAGAACTGTGCAAAGGCACCTGCGCCTCGTGCCAAGCCTGGTAAAACCACTGGGTCTAATGATGCTAAATATGTTGCAGGTTTTATGGCTAGGTAGTTTGCCGGATATACGACACCATACTTACCTAAAAACAACGCAGGTTTAAGTAAAATGTTTTTACCAATTGAGCCAAGAGCAGGTCCAACAAGAGGGAACACACCACCAATTAGAGAGCCCTCCGCCCCATAACGTAATCTGTTTCTAAAGTTTGCCGCTACTCTTTCTTTACCTGTTAAATTTTCTACATCTTCTAATTGTCCAACTAATTTAGAAGATAAAAGTGGGTCATCAAACATTGATGTTAGTGTGTTGTATGGACCACCTGCTACAAAATCAGCTGCACCAAAGGCAAGTGATGTGGTGCCTGCACGTTTTGCAATATTAGATATTTGCACACCATACTTGGGTAGTCCTTCAAGCCCATAAGACTTTCTAGTAAATAAATATTTATCTGCTTTACCTTTTGTTGCGGCACTTATTGATTTTTTAAATCTATTAATAATTTTAAATGCAACGCTACCTGGTATACCAAATTCAACAGCTAATGCTCCAATATTACCTATGAAAGTTTCTGGTTCTGCAAGATCCATTTCTTCGTATTGTCTTTTTACCTCTTCTGTAAACTCTGTTGGCAACACGGCATCAGGTATTGACAAAGCAAGATCGGCCACGTTGTATCCAAAATTAGCCAACCCTTTTTCTTGTGCTCTGTTTATCTCATCGATCAAAGATATGTAGGTTTGTTCTTTTGGTGTAGGGTCAACACCGGTCCCCGTCGCAAGAGTATGCATTGCGTATATACCTGGAAACAGTTTCTCCATCTCTACATCATTTTCAACACCCGGACGTATGCCGTTGTAAAATAGTTCTGCTGTTTCTAATGCGTAAACTCTTGGGTCACCTAAAAAACTTCGTAGTATTGGGCTTTCTGTTACAAGTTTTGGTAGTTCACTAAATTTAAATTTAACAGGTTGTGGTGGATTAAGTCTTTTTTGTAACTCTTCTTGTATTTCTTTTGCTTCTAAATTGTATCGCTCAAGAGGTTCTCTTATAAAATCTACTCTTTCATCATTGTACATAGACTTAACTTGTTCTTGCACAGATTTGATTGAAGCGTTGATCGTGCCAGGCACATCACCAAACTGGTCAAATGATGTTATGTTTTGTGTGCCTTCTTGAAACCCGACACGTCCGCCTTCTGCCTTTTTTATAACTGAAGGTTGAACTAAAGGTTGTCCTATAATTTGAGAAAACTCGGGGTCCAATATTGATTTTTGTTTTGGATCGTATTTAAAATAATAACCATTCTTTTTTGCAGCTGCCTGAAATTTATTTGCTATATCTTCGCCAAATCTTTTTGTTAATTTATCCATCGTTGCTTTTGGTATTTTATTTCCGTGCACTGGTTCTGGAAAAAATACACCAGGGTTTTGTTTCGTGGCCTCTAATCTTTTTGTGTTGTAATACTTTAATAAACTATTAAAATCTGATTTACTTATCTTGTTACCCACTAGTTTTACAGCTTTTAAAGCTTTACCTAGAATTGCGTCAGTGCCACCACCTTTTACTTTCATGTTTAATGTTGACTCTAGTGGTTGAATAAACAAACCATATATTTCATTATCCGTCCCAACAATAGTTCTTCTGGCAAATATCTCGTCTAGTTGGTTACCACCTGGTCCAAATAACTCTGAACCGGCTTGTATCTTGTCTCTTATAGTTCTGTATTGATCTACGTTATTAAATATTTTTTGACTTATTTGATTGTTTAATCTTATCCCTAAATTTACAGCTTCTCCGCGTCCTTTAGAAAACTCCTCTACATCATCTAATCTTGCTGCTATTCTTGTAGAAAAAAGTCTTTTGTCAAAACCAGGTGTTACATAATTACCTTTGTGCATTTGTAAATAATCAAACAATCTAATATTAGATTCTACCATGTCTAAACCCGTCACATTCATAACTTGATCTAATGCCTCATCAAGAGAAAGACTACCATCAGCTAATTGTTGACCGATTGCTTGGTGTATATTTTTCATATCTTGAGGCACATTGTTAAGAGATCTCATGGTCAACATTTGAACTTGTCTTGCTGTGTCCGCGATATATTTCTTTTTTTCACCAACTAAATTTTTTACAGTGGCAAGTGGATTGTCACCTAAGTATTCTAAAATTTTTGGGTCATCACTTTTACTCATTACGTCAGCTACGTATTTATAAAGTTGATCTGTGCCACCTGCCTTTCTACCGCTATAAATACTATCATTCAGATCATAAAGAGTTTTAATTTTAACATCTTTTAGTTGTCCTGAGCTTGGCGTAAAATATTTACCTGTTCCAAGAATACCTAAATGTGTTGGGTCACCTGTTTTTATATAATTTGTAAAAGCGTCAACCATTGCGTTACCAACAGTAAAACCTCTAGTGTTTGGGCTGCCTAGAGTTTTTCCCATAAATAATGGTTTGTCAGGATCATAACCAAGCCTATTAAAAAAGTTGTGTTGAGGGTTAGGGTCAAAACCATTTTCTAAAGCCCATGCTTGATACTCTTTTTTAATTTTTATCATTTTGTTGGAAGTTTTACCTAAAAGAGAGTTAGGTAAAATTTTATTCATTTCAGAAAGTTTATCAAAAGGTATGCCTTTTTCAGCAAGTTGTTTTACATACGTAAATATCTCTTCTTTAGCTACGTCAGGTATATCTTGTGTAAATTTTCTTGATGGATCTTGTAAAACGTTAGCATGGTTTTTTTCAAGAGGTACAGTTTTTAAAATTTCATCTTGGTTCGCAGGTTTACCAAATAACACTGACCCTACTTCAGGATTTTTTACACCCTTTGTTACGGGAGTTGTTCTATTTAAATAAGTAACAAAATTGTCAAGAGGGCCAAAAGTTTTAGCTTCAACTGGACTTGGCATTACAGCGGCTGCACCTGCACCAGCTGCACCTGCACCAGCTGCTACCGTTGCTCCAGCTTTTACTGCCTCTGGAGTTTTTGATATTAAATTTGAAATAACTGCTGGAGCTTTCATAGCGCCTCTAGTTAAAGCAGGTATAATAGCTGCAAGCTCTCCTATCCCTATTAATTTTCCAAACGTAGGTGCAACACTGCCTTTATCAACAAGATCACTAATTTCTTGTTTTATTTTTAATCTTTCATCAATGTTTTGACCAAGTGCGTCTGAAATATCTGGTCTTACTCTTCTAACCAACGTGCCTTTTGGCCTGTTTCTTGTTGGATCAGTTCTATATATTTGAATAAAATCTCCTGCGTTTGCATCAAAGTACAGCCCAGGCTCTGCATCTTCGGGCACAGCACTTGATAGTTTAAAACCTCCACCTATGTATTCTCTACCAGGTAGATCTTGTTTGACATCACTCCTAGTTCTTTTAGTTCTTATTTCAGGAGAACTAAAAGCATACCCAGCTCCTAAGTTTGCCATAGCTGTTGCAAAATCTATGCCTCCTCTTTCTTCTATCTCTTGTGCCGCCTCTTGTCTTTCTTCTACGTCTTTACGTAAAAGTTCTAATCCTGTCGGAGTTTGAAATGCACCACCTAGGTTTATTGGGCTTGTCATATTACACCGCCTGTTGCGCTGGTAATTGTAAATCTGTGTTGTACTTTTGGTTGAATCTTGAAATGTCGTCTTGTGTTTGTATCTGCGCAAAGTCTATTAGTGCGGCTTCACTAGATGCTAATAATCTAACTACCTCGTTTGATACCTCTTGTGGTAGTCTAGCACGTAGCTCTTCAAAACTAATTGGTGATGCTGTGCCCTCTGTTGTTCCTGTCATGCCTGGTGCCATGCCTGTTATGTCTCCTCCAGCTCTAGTGCCGCCTTGTTGAAATCCAACACGACCACCCTCTGCAAAACCATACAGAGCTCTTACATCTACATCCTCTTTCATGCCGCCATCAAACCATTCTTGAGTTGCTTGTGGAATAGTAAAGTTAGGATCATATGTAGGTATAAATACATCATCAACATCAAGACCCTTTAGTTGTTCTGCTATATATGCTTCTTTAAATGCATTGCCGTCTAGTCCAGTGTAAGGTGATGGTTTTTCTGCGGCTGGCACATCTTTTAAATTTAAATAATCTAGGTCGGTGTTAAGTGCACCTGGTTTTCTCATGGCCACTTCTAACTCTGTTTTGTAATCTTTTTTGCTTTTGTTTAATTGTTTTTTTCTTTCAATGGCTCTTTTAGCATCATCAGAGTCTGGTGGATTACCTTTAATAATATCATCTAAAAGCAATGAGTTTGTTAATACAAACTGCACGTCATTTACGTTTAACTTGTCACCCAAGTATTTAACCACAGCATTTGCCGCTGCTATTTCTTTATCACTGATTAATTCTGCTGCTTGCATTTGAAGGGTAACATCTAACTCAGCACCTTTTTGTTCTGCCTCTGTTCTTTGTTTGTCAATTTCTTGCCTTTTCACTGTCTTTGCTCTGTCCAATGCACCAATGTCCTCTGCAAACTGACCAACTGCTGGTGCTGCAGATCTTACAAAATTCTTGAACCCTTTGCCTTGATTAGGTGCACTTGCAATGTTTGCTCCAAGTTTAACAAGTGCTAGGTACTCTGATAGTCCAAAACCTCTTTGGAACTCGTCAGGGACAGGCCCAACCATTTGACCAAACTTTTCTTGCATGGACATAGACGGTGTCGCTGCTGGTGTCGTTGTTGATCCTGATTGTTTTGCTGCAGTAATTAAATCAGCTTGTGGTTGAAAGTCCATTGAGCTTGAAGCATCTGCAAACATTACTCTTCGAGGCACTGCAAAATCCATAATGTCGCTATAACCACCTGGAACTGACTGGCCTTGACTTGTTCCCAACGAAAACTTTTCTCTCTTAAACCCAGACATGATACCACTGTTAGTGTCACCACCCATTCTAAACATCGGTCTTTTTAATGTCTTACTCATTAGTTACCAGCTCCTAAAAATTGTCCTATGCCACCAAGCAATCCACCAGCCATGGTGCCAACACCAAGAATAGTGTTGAGTGTGCTAGGTGGTGGTTGTGTGGTTGTTGAGAACTGTTGTTGTGCTCCAAACCCACCGCTAAATGGTGCAAGCTGTTGCCCAAAGAAACCTTGTCTTTGTTGTTCTTCATACGCTGCTTCTCTGGCTGCAGTCGCCGCAGCGTCGAGTTGCGCTTGTTGTATTGCTTGTTGCCCTGTTCCAATTTGTTGTAATTGTGTTAATTGTTGTGTTTCTAATTGTGGTATTGCTTGTGCTACTCCTTGTTGGTTTGCCATTGCAGCTTGTCTAGCGGCATCTGCTTGTGCAAAGTTTTGTTGTCTTATTTGTGCTTCTAAACTAGCAAGACCTAGTGCCGTCTCTGCATCATACACACCTTCTTGTACCCCTTGACGTGCGCCGCCAAATGCATTTGCTCTAACGGCAGCATCAGCTATAGCTAGTCTGTCTCTTGCTCTTTGTTGTTCAAACGATGCTTTGGTTGCATCAATCACTTGTTGTTGGAAAGGTGTCATGAACGGATCTCGAGCAGCTGTTAGTCCTGCTGCTGTTGTCTGTCCTGTTGCAGGGTCAATACCTGCTAGTCTTTGTGACTCGGCTACAAATGGTTCAAAACTAGCAACACCCGTGCCAGTGCCAATTCCACTAATTGTGCCACCTGGACCACCAAACTGTATTTGTCCAAGTCCCGCTGATTTTGCAGCCTGTTGTAATGCTTGTTGTTGTAATACATTTTGTCCCGCAACGGTTGGTGCAAAAGCTGATGTATCAATCGCTGCCTCTGGGTCTAATACATCTTCTAACCGTGTTAAAAATACTTTTCCTGCAGATTCAATAAAAGGTGCTGGTAAAGCGATATCCGTTCTGACCTCACCAAAGGTGCCCGCTGATGTGCCTGTCTGATACTTAACACGACCACCGTCTGCAAAATCGGGTAGATCCATTTCAACTGGTTCTGTAAGCTCACCTTTTTTATCTAGATAATCTAGCACGCTATCCGTAGTTGGAAATCTTTTTATATCCATTATTTCAGGATATTTATCTGACATCCTCTCTAGAAAATCATTCAATTCACTCATTAAACTATGGCCTCCATATTTTCTTGTAATTCATACAATGCGCGAGCCCCGGCCCTTGGGTCCGGATTACCTGTTATCATCTTACCTATACCAGAAACTGCGCGATCATTCAACACGAACTCGTTTTTGCCTACCATAGCTGGCACATCGTCGGCTCTTGGTTTAGTGCCAAGAGGTATGAAGCCTCCGCCACGTAGATCCATCTGCATGCCCGGTGGCACATCTGGTGATATTGGGTCGCCCTCTGGTGTCATGCGTCCACCTTGGTTAGCAAATTGTCTGCCTTCTGTGTTGTTTCTAGCTGGGAAGTTTTTGTCAATCATGTTTACATAGGACTCAAAATCTTGTTTGGGTGTTGGTAATTGATCTAATAATTTTCTTAAGTCTTTTGCTCTGTTTAGTCCTTGTTCTTTCATGGTATCTATTGTGTCCATGTACCTATTCTTCATATTAAATATTTCTTGTTGACCTGTAGGGTCTTTGTCAAAAGGGTTAAGCATGTTTAGATTACGCATTACAGGACCCGGTAAATCTTGTTGCATGTTAAATGCCTTTGCATTCATCATTCTTCGTACTCTATCAATCATTTTTCTTCTTACTTTTTCTTCTTCTATAAATTTACCTATACCCATGCTCATTGTCATAGGTCCCTCTTGTGAACCATCTTGAAAACCAATACGACCACCCCTTGCAACAAACTGTCTTGCCTTATTAAAGTAGTCCTGCACGTCTGCTAGTGATATAGTTAATCCCTCTTCTTCTATTTCTCTTTGTGTTTCCTCTGGTTCAAATCCTGCTCTTTCAAAAGATCCCAACATAGAGGCCACTCTTTGCCGTTGCAATTCATCATAATTTGCTCTTGTTGCTGCTTCAGACGCAGCCAAAGCATCTTGTTGTGTTTCCACACCTTTTTTAATATCTTCTACAGTTTGTGGTAGTTGTGTTGCTCCCAAACCTGTTGAATACTTAAGAGTTTGCTTGGCAAGATCTTTTAAATTCATATCTAAGTTAGGTGCTGTTAAATAAGGTTCTGCGATTTGACCAGCTTCAATGCCTAAGTTTGCTATTTTGTCACCTACGGTCAGCGGCTGACCTTGCGTGGGCAACGCTTTTGGCAAAGCAGCTGCAGCTTTAAGAGAGCCTCCTGCCCCTGCCGTCAAAGATTGTGCTAAACTTATACCAGTGTCTTCAGCATCTGGATCTATCATTGCCTTTTGTAGCATCGCATCAATTATAGCTGTCCTTAAAAAGGCTCCTGCTGGCCCACCAAAGGCCCCTGTGGCTATGGCTATGCCAGTTGATAGAAAAGGTTTTAATTCTCTGGGTACAGCTTTTGATATAAATCTTCTTGCAGGGTCAGTGACTGGACGTACAGCGTCCTCGAGGCTTTCGGTGACCTTGCTTATTGGCTCTCGTATTTCTCTTGGTATTACTCTTCTTAAAAATTTTCTTAGACTCATTATATATTTCCTACTGATTTATCGTGAAGATGCAAGTGGCCTAGGCTTGAAATGAGGCTTTTATTGAATTTACTGCCTTTTACCATAAAATGCAACTACGATTCTGCGCCTACAGCGGGCATTTTAGCTACTTTTATATAGACGCTTCTTGATATGTCCTCTCTCTTTGTATCAGTATTTGGATCATCCACGTCAGCGTCACCCTCAGCATCAGAGTTATACTCTTTGCCAGTCTTTAAATTTTTTAATACCACGGTAGTATCAACCTTTATTTGAGCTATTTTTTTATCACCCTCGTATAAGTATGCTACCGATCCTGGTTCTTCAAATGCCATATTTCCTCCTAGTCTCTTGTTATTTCTAGATACGACAGAACGACATGTAAGTCGTTAGCATTCTCTGCCTGCACCTTTATAACCTCACTTTCGTCACAAACCAAAGGTTGTGTCAGTAGTTCAGTTGTTGTTTTTGCAGCTATGTCCTTTTGTTTGAACAAGCTAAATATCGTGCCTCCTGAGTTTACCAGAGTCACGGTGATCTCACACGCATTACTAGCATCATCATTAGATACCAGAAAAGATTTCACTATGGACACAGTTTCAGCAGGCACCGTGTATAGTGTTGTTAGGTTTGTTGTAGTTAAATCTACTTTTGAATTTTTATATCTATTTGCCATCTATCCTAAAAACCACGCTTGTTGTTGTTGATCATCTCTTACGCTTTGTTGATATGTGCTATTTAATTGATCTATCACATTTGACAGAGTTCTGTTAATTTGTCTTTGTGTGCTTGGATCATATTCGTCTTTTGGTTCTGGTATTCTAACTACAATCTTTGACATTATCGGCCTCCGTCTGGTTTTACATCTAAAGACAAGGTGCCATATCTCCAAGACTCATTTGCAGATGTGTTTTCTATCTTAACATTTACATATCTGCCTCTAGCTCTTGTGTCTTTTTTAGTTGTGCTTGATGTAATTGTAAAAGGACTATTTGTTGATGATGCTTCTGTTTGTGCCGGAAATCTTTTTATAGCTAGTGTAACATCAGCATTACCATTTAAATCTTTAAAGTCAGGTATAAACCTACTCACAGATACAAACTTATCGCCTTCACCACCTTGTAATGCAATATCATAATCATAAGACTGTATGAAAGATGTGATTGTTGTAACTGTGCCATCTTCGTTTGTTTGGTCGGTACCAACCTCATGTTGAAAATATTTAGTTTGTCCTAAACCGCTTTCACCAAGTATTATTGGAAAGCTGCCTGTGCCAGTTGTATCAAACTTTGTTGCGTATGGTTTTTCATAAACTTTGCCATCTATCCAAGATGTTCTAGGTTCTGTAGATAAAGACCAAACACCACCAGGTATTTGTGCTGACTCTGCATAGTTGTAAGAAACTGCTTTGTTATTAAAATCATTGTTTGCTGGATACCACCAAATTATTTCTGTAAATAAACTATTAAGACCTGCTGCAACTTGTTGTCCTTTTGTCGTGTCAAAATTATCGAACACTTCATCCTCTACAGCACAAGGCAATGTTTTAACAGTTCCATCGTAATACAAGAAACCTTTTGAACTCATCCAGTATGCAACACCATCTACCTCAACAGCTGCGTTCTTACCAACCAAGCCACAGTTTGTACCAACTTGTTCAACACCAAACACAAAAGGTTGTCCAACATTTCTAACTGTGTACAGCGCGTTGTCAGTCCACACTAATATATTTTCTTTTGCTTGTATGGCTCCTATGATTTTTGTGCCGTCTTGTAGTCTTAATGTACCAGCTGTGTTTGTAGATGTTGGTGTAAAACTATTTATGTTTTCTGCCTCTGAAAATCTTATAAACATATCATCTTGTGTAGACGTCGTGCCTATTGTGGTTTCTGTGCCTAGGTGTATTAAGTGTCTTGTTGTTGGTGATATGATAGTAAGTCTTGATGCGGTAGGGTTGTTGCTTGTTGCAAACCCACTTGTGGACTTTGACGCTCTTGTTGACGTTGGACTAGTTGCCCCTGCATTCCATGTAAATGTTTCACCGTTTGCAATAGTGGCTACCAACACCTCACCAAAATTATTAAGCGACCAAAGACCAGGTTCTAGTGTTGCTTGGTCGGCTGGTATTGCAATACCCCAACCACTAAAATCTGTTGCGTTTGTAACTGTAGCACCATTAGAGTGCGATGCAGCTGTTGTGCCATTTGTGCCTCTAGTTAGACCTGTTAGGTCGTTACTAGACTTACCAGAATATGTTATCAACTCACTACCTATTTGTATTGTGCCTGAGCTTGGAAAAGCAGCTGCACTTGTGAGAGTTAGAGTTGTATCACTATCACTAAATGTGCCACCTTCATTTATTGTAGATGTTGTGGCTCCAACCACATTACCACCCCATGGACCTACACCCCATCCATAACCGTATGTTTGTTTTTGTGGTCCAACTTTTGTGTAAAATTCTACAGTCATAGAACCACCAGTTGATATACTCGCACTTGCAGCAGCGCTTGATGTAATCGTAAATGTCGTAGGACTAGGCACGGTGTTGACCATGAATGCTTTGTCCTCAAAGTTTGATGCACTAAGACCCGTTCCACTAGGTAAGGTCACTGAGTCAAGTAAAATTATATCACCTACCTCCAAAGCGTGTGCTGATCCTGTTGTTACTGTAACCGCGGTAGAAGTATTTGTTGTTGCAAGTGTGCAACTTGTTTGTTGTCTTGCTGCATCAAACGGTGTTATGTCAAACAGTTGGCCCTCAAAGTATAACAATAAAAATTTATCGGAGCCCAAAGCGATATATCTATTACCTTTAATATCTAGGAAAGAGTGCTGCGATCTAACAACACCGACTATGCTGTCGTTTACGAGTGATGACCATCCACCTACTTTTTCTGGTAGACCGTATCTAAATCTAATGTTGTTACCATCTATCCAACGGTTTTCTGCACCCTTGGTTGTATTTTGTTTATCGATACCTGGTTGTATGACGAAGTTAATAAGAGTCATGTAAACCTCTTACGTTCCAGCAAAATGCTTCTTGACCCAACCTTTTGTTGAATTTGCATATACAAGTGTAAAACTTTGTCCGTTTGTGTTGACTGTTAAATCACTAGCCACACCCTGTATAGGTTGACTGTTTCTACCAATAGTTAAATTGTTAGAATTAAAACTAAGTTTACCATCTAAAAAATGCACCTCGTTACCAACAGCTGGACTCGCAGGTAGTGTGACCGTCACTGCAGCTGCACTTGTATCTACAATTACTTGATCACCATTTACAGCTGTGTATGCACTTGTTGTGGTGACATAACCTTTTTGTGTAATACCTGTAATCACGTTTGTGCCATCTACGATTACAAGCATAGTAGATCCAACAGGCATTGTTACACCTGTGCCTGAACTTGTTTTGATTGTTATTGTATAGTGACTCGAGCTTCTAGTTGTGCCATCGATTACAAGATATGTCTTTTCGCAAGAGTCTGGAAATATTAAACTTCTGTTTGCTGATAGTGTGCCTGTAAGTTTGATAA
>Ga0209645_1001148_pt1 | contig 13399 bp, 5 predicted proteins | sample ETNvirenome_6_30_FD_184070 | JGI IMG/M metagenome (GOLD analysis project Ga0209645, IMG submission 184070) | Marine viral communities from the Pacific Ocean - ETNP_6_30 (SPAdes) (version 2) | ecosystem: Environmental > Aquatic > Marine > Oceanic | place: Pacific Ocean | collected 2013-06-19
AATAGCACCATATATTAATCCTCCAGTTATTGTATAATTAGAGTTATCTATAGTAACCACAGCCTTTCCACCTTTTCCGCCTTTAGGAAGATCACCACTTACATCTCCTCTTTTTCTAAGGCAATCACCACCATCAGCACCCCAGCCTCCACCACCAGCAGCATTACCCCATGGTCCTTTTATTATCCCGAATCGTTCAGTGCGGCTTCTTGTTGTTGAGCTTACCGTTTCACCAGACTGATTATTATCTCCTCCGTGACCTCCACCGTATATTTCGCTTTCGGGATTAACTGCTGTACCACCTTTTGCATCTGCAGCTAGTACTCTACCTCCACCTCCTCCACCACCATGAGGATCATTTCCGCTACGTTTATATCCTCCTGATCCTGCACCACCAGATTCACCTCCCCCGCCACCGAAGTAAGCATCTGGATTGCCGGGCGCGCGAAGTTGGCCTCGCCGGAGAAATCCTCGTATAGTCGTCGTAATAGGTAGATTTCTCCATTGACCTCCATTACCACCTGGTAAACCTGGAGCGCCTCCTTCGCCTCCTGATTCCCATGCATTTGGCTCACCAGGTAATTTATTAACATTGACATATGATCCTACGCCTCCTTTACCTCCGCCGGCTCCTCCACCGCCACCACCAAAGTTACCAGTAGCACTACCAGCACCTCCACCACCTCCACCAGCAATGCCTCCTTGATTAACAATAGTAATCCTATCCGTAGTATTAATAAAGATAGCATCTCCACCATCCCAACCATCCCATCTACTTTTTCCTGGAGGTGCACCTATAGACCATGATAGATTAGGATACCTACCTGCTGCGTAAGAACCCCCGTCTCCTCCTCGTCCCATTATATATCCATTATTAATAAGTCTTAATCCACCTGGCCAATTGCCTGTTGTTAAAGCAGGTTTGTCCATATCATCAGAATAAATGTATACATTAGGTCTAATAGTAATAATAGCTCTATCTACTCCATTCCATCCTCTATCTCTGGCCCATTCTTCAAGATTTAAGCTTTCTTTATTTTCAGTAATATTTGCTCTAAATACAGGATCAGCTTCTATTATTTGTGTACCGCCACCTATTTCAGTATTAGGTTCATTAAAGTCAACCTCAACTCTTCTCCAAGCGTATAATCCATAATTAGGAGGTATGTTGTTATGAGTAGAAGTATTACCTTGATTTCTAGAAGGTATAGTCATTGACCCTCTTACTTGCGAGTTAATAAATAAGCTACTATTATTTGTAGCTTGTGATACTTCTTCATTAAGCTCTTTTAATCTATCTACACCAGCTAAAGCTATAGCAGCTTCATCTTGTCCTAACACTTCTATAATTATATTACGAGCTTTTATTAAATCTGCTGGACTAAATCTACCTGGATGAACTCTATCACTATCACGAGAATCGTAATCAGCTTGTTCAATAGAAATACCTCCGGATACCCATTCTACTCCTACTGGTCGTGGGCTATTAGTAATAAAAATTTTAGTATTTGGTATATTACTATCTAATAAACCAGCCCATCCCGGACCACCTACTAGTGATCCGCCCCACCCTGCTAAGGAAAAACTTGCAAGCTTAGGTTCGAAATCAACATTAGAATATCTAAATCCTTCTTCATGTCTTTTTCTAATTAAAAAATCTCTATAATTAGATTGACCTTCAAAAGAACTGTTATTTTGAAATGCTTGAATTTCATCTTGACCTAACAAATATGAAAAGGGATTATTTGCAACATTAGGAATTAAATTAGCTGATGATGTTGTATATACTTGTTCTTGTGTTAAACCTCTTGGATTAACTCTTGGTCCGAAGTAAAAACAAAAAACATTTAATAAAGAAGGTGAAGTACTTTCAGTATTTTGACTTTTTATAGCAGTCTGTACATTAACATCATGAGTATGTGCAGGTAAATTATTTTGACCTAAAGTATTAGTAAATTCACCTACTTTATCACCAGATTCATTACCTATAGACCCTGGTGAAAATCTTGGATTAGAACCACCTACACCTACAAAAAATCTACCAGGACTTTCAAGTACCCATTTTGTACCTGCTATTCTATTCGTAGGATTGTCATTAGTTGTAGTTAGAATAATACTTCCTATAGGATAAAAGCTATCCAACCAATCCCTTTGTATGCTGCTTTCCGGTAAAATATAATTTTGAATATCTACTCTATCGGTTATATCACCATCTACATTTCTACTACTTAAAGTTAGTCCTGAAGTGTTACCTATTCCATCGAATACTCTATTATATTCTTGTAATGTAATATTAAACCCACTTAAATGCAATAAAGAAGAATAGTAATCTGCTATTCTTAAACCTTTTAAGCTTTCTCCTCTATTTGACATAATGTTATTTAATAAGAACCTCCACTACTACCACTGCTACTATTACCACCACTGGTATTTTGTCTTCTATTACGAGAATCATTAGAAGTCATTCCATGAGATGAATATCGAGGTTGAGGAGATTCAATAACATCTGGTACAGATTCTACTACTTCAACTGGTGTTACATTTACATTTACTATAGGAGTTAGATACGCATGAGGTGAATCTATATGTAGTGGTCCTACCATATACCCTTTATCTGGATGTACATGATAGAATCCAACATAATCTTCACCAGTATCAGTTAATATAAACTCTCCTCCTCTTGTATATTGATTAATTATAATTTCATCTGTTTGATCAACTTCAATTACATTAACTTCATCTTCATTATCATCCTGCGAAACTATAATATTAAAAATAGTTTCTTGTAATTTATAAATTTGATCAAAAACTCTAGAAACTGTATCATAATTTACTTCTTCATTATCATGAAACTCTAAATTTCTAAAATCTATATCTACACCCTCATAAGATACTAATTTACCTAAAATTGGTATACCTTCTCTAACTTCTTTAAACGGTATTACACTAGCATTTAAAAATACGTTAACCGTATCTTTAATAATGTTCTGAAGCTCACTATTAATTGATATTCCTAACCCTGATTCACAACTTATAATTTGTTCATATAAATTTTCTAAATCTAAAGGAACAAAGTTTTTATATAATATTTTACTCTCTTCCATTAGATATATTCTACCTATATTATGTAGAAGATAATATAAATTTGTATTATTTTTACCTACTAAGAAATTTAAATTATTATAATTATTAGAAGGTAAAGTATTAGAATTAAATTTTTTCTGTATCTTATCAAAACGCTCTAAAGTACTTTCAAAAAACATATCTTCTAAATAAAGTAAGTTTTTATTAGAAGGAAATCCTGCTACATTTTCAGGGTTTGAAATAAATCTAGAAGAAATAGCTCCTTCATCATCTATTATAAAAATATTAGAATCGTTACTCGAAAAATAAATCGTTACAGTATCTTTTCTCTGATTAAAAACAACTTCTGGTTTAAATCTTTCTAATACTTTAGGGTTAAATGGTAAAACATAATCTCCCTCTACGCTACTAACTTTATCGATATCTAAATGGTAAATAAAAAATTCTTCAGCATCAAAACCATCTAAAGAAGTTAATATTAATAAAGAATCATCAGAATCTCTAATATCAAATTCTAAAATTTCTTCACTAGGGTTAGAGGTTACTACATTATTAATAAGTTCAAATGTATATTTGTTAACTATCTTAATCTTAGGCTGCTGTAAATTATTTAAATTTTGTTGCTGTAGTCTGTTCGCTCCATGGGTACGGCTATTTATAAGGTTACCATCTTCATCAGTTTGAACATCTAAACGTTCCGTATATCTATAACCTAAAATATTATTACCTAAGCTTACTTTATCATCTATAACATTATCCTCTAAACTTATTTGATCAACAAGTTTTAGAACTCTACATTGAGAAACAAAGCTATTATCATAAAGCTTTAAAACGAATCGCTCTTGCCCAGCGTTGTTAAGAGATTTTTCTAAAGCATATAAAGTATCAGTATTATTATCGTAACTAAATCTCTGAGCGCCTTCAAATACATCTTCTTCTAATCTTACTAAACTACCTCCAGTAGCAAAAGTACCTGAAAACGTATATGAAGAAGTAGAAGTAGTAGTAAAATAATTAAATGATTTATCATCATATATAAAAACCATACTATCTACAGTATCATCTAAAACCTCCATCCCAGGTACTTTATCTATAAAGCTAAAAGGATCAATTTGTATAGGAAATTTATTAGTTTTAGCTAATTTAGTATCATCATTTCTTATATCATTTTTACCACTAGATAATCCTAAAAAATAACTATCTTCATTTTCTATAGAATTTAAAAAATCAAATAAATCTGGATTAGCTATAATATTTTTTGAATATATAATTAAATTATTCATATTCAAAATTTGTAAGTTAGTATCAATAAAATTTTGATCAATTATATTTCTAGGTGAAATTTTTGGTTGTTTTAATGTATTTGTATTTTCAATCGAAACTGTTCTATCAAATTCAAATTTGTTTAAAAAGCAATTAGTTAAAAATGTATCTTTACCACTTAGTAATTTAGATGACGTGCTAAAAGACTTGCCAGTATAAGCTTTGCCTTCTTGGATATTAAATAATCCACTGTAATCAACTCCACTTAAAGTAAAGGAGTCACCATTAGTATATTTAAAATAGTCAATCATTTGTAATTAATAAAGTTTATATCGTTTATAACAGTAGTTTTAGGTAATACGTTAGTAATATTATTAAGCATAATATTTTTAACCTCTTGCGATATATCTGGACTAATATTTAAATTCTTTACATTTATATCAACTATATTACTCTTATTCTTAAGATTAGTGTTAATAGAATTAACTATCTTAATATTATCTGTAAGATTTCTCATTCCACCAGGTAGTGAAATAGTTAAGTCTTGAATTTCATCTATGTTAATTCCAAAAATATATCCAAGCTCTTGGTATTTTTGTAAGGGTTGTAAAGTTAAGTATAAGTTATCGATAAACAACTTATTAGTTGCATCATTAAATAAAATTTCAATCTTATTATCAGCATTTGCTTGCTGAATAAAAATATCACCAAATAATAGTTTTTTAGTAAACATTTGAAAAGCATTTATTTCAAATGAAAATATTATATTTGTATTAAGATATAAATTACATATTCCTTGAACAGCATTAAAGGATAAAAATATATTATTTTTTTCAAATTTATCTATATCAAAAGTATGCGAAAAGCTATTTTGTAATATACGGGTATCTAAATCTGTACCCGCAGTGCTATTATCAAATAAATTAAATTCAAAGTTAACAGTATTACCAGTTTTACTAAAAACAAATCCACCGTTAATATCGTTACTATCTGAAAATATATCAAAATCCCCAGCTTCATTTTGATAAGTAAATCCTAAACTAAAGCCTCCATTCTCATTAATAGTATTAAAATAGTTATTTACTCTATTGTTAATTCTCGCAGTATCACAAAAATTAGTAGGTGACTCTCTTAAAAAGTCTTTTCTTTGAACTCTTACATACTTATACCTTTTCTGTGGTTCAAAAGTTAAATCACTCTTTTTATCAAAATATAATTTTTTCTTTACTGAATTTTTTAGTGTAGCATTATTTCTTACTATATTTTCAACTGCTTTTTCATATGTAACGTTGAAGATAGGCGATGCTGCTAAAGCTTCTTCTTTTGTAGTATAGTCAGGATAATAATATCTATCTACCCAAATACTCTCTTGACCTATTCCACCTGAAAGCCAAGTACATAGATAAGTTACATTATCCTTTTCAATAGAATCGTCATCTAACCTATACACCCTATCAGATAAATCAGGTCTCTTGAAAGAAAACGAACCGCATTTTGTAAATTTTGTATCATTAATATTTAACTTAGTAAATGGTTCCATTGAGGAAGGTGTAGTAAAGAAAGTTGTACCAGGTTTAATAATTATATCAAAATTATTATATACAAAATTTAAAGCTAAAGTTTCATTTTTCTCACTATCTATATCAGATAGTATAGATGTATACTTTCTTAAATTCTGACTAAAAATAGTAGTTTCAGAAGTAGAAAGTAAGTTATTAGAGGAAGTAAATTGATCTTGCGTATTAACTATATTTTTAAGATTTATTAAATTAAAATTTAACTTATTATTATTTGATGAGCTGTATAACAGATAGTTTGAAGGTAAATTAAAATCACTTTTACTATTGTCAACCTGTCCGGCATTATTATAAGTAATAAAGCTAGTATTATAGGGAGAAGGTATACTTAAATTAATTTCTTGATTTAATTTTATAGAACTGTTTGCTATAAAAAACTGATTTGCTTTTGTAGTATTACTATCTATTAATTTAGCTTTTAAACTATTTCCATCACTTAACAAAATATACTTACCATCAATTTTATTTGAATAAAGATTTATAAAAGTATCTCTTTTATATTTTATCAAATTATATTCTATATTACGTCCGCTTGAGCTGATTTTATTCTCAGCTACAAAAATTACCTTTCTGTTATTATCACTATCAGCTGCATCATCACTCACAACTAGAAAATATCTAATATTATTTGCTATGGTACTAACTCTACAAATAAAATCATCAATAAAGATTATTTCAAAATCACTTGCTTGACTACTTCTTTCAGTAAAAGAAGTTTTTCCATAATATTCAGCATTAAAGATATCATCACTATCTTTGAAAGAAGATAATGATGGTGTATTGAAAGATAGATAGTTTTGACTTGAAGTTGTAAAGTTTAATGTAGTAAAAAACGATTTAGGTTTAACTTTTATTTCTTTAGTAGAAATAACATCATCTAATAAAAATTCGTCCGTAAGATAAAAATTAGTAAAATTTAAATTCTTAAAATCTTGAATGCCTGATAAAGCTGAAATAAAATTTAAACTAAAGTCTCCATTATAGGTTTGTCTATACTGATCTAATGTCATATCCATAGGACATATATCAGCATCTACTGAACTTAAAGCACTTAAACTAGATTTAACCAAACAACCCATTTTATATATTTATTCTGAGTTCTCTTTATAAGATTTGTTATCAAGTTGAACCAAATAACTGTTATTTTTAGTTAAAAAGGTAACTCTAGAGGTGCTAGTTGCATCATTTAACATGTCGACACCTACTATATCGATATCTTCAACATTTTCATAATAACTTTGAGAGTTAACTATTATAGGTACATTAAAACGCAAAGTTTCTCCAGTAACATACCCTATATTCATTTTAAAATTAAGTGACTTTTTCAAAGCGAAAGAAGAAGGGTAATATTTATGCGTGTAATTATTAGTAAATGTTACTGGCGTGACACCTTTTTCTACTTCAGGAAAAATAGATTCAGTTCTATAATCTCTATAAATTTTTATATCAGGATTGAATACATCAGATCCATCGCCCCAATCTATAGTAACATAGGTAGGAAATACTTCTGTGTATATATTAGAGATATCCAAAGTAACTTCAGTAAAATCAAATAAATTTATTTCATCCAATATCTTTTCTGAATTAATATCTGCTTTTGTAGATGATAATGATAAATTAAAAGTGTTCATAGTATTAAAGCTGCAGAAGAAAGAGGTAGTTTAGAAGTTGAAAGAGTAGGTACAGAAGAAGAGAGAGTAAATATAGCATTACTTAAATCTAAAGAGCCTAACTCCTTTTCAAAATTATCAGTAAATCTACTATTATTACTACTAAAGGTAGTATTGTCCAAGAAGTTTACACTATCTTTATATTCAAAGAGATAGTTAACTAATAAAGGACCTTTATTAAGATCTTTAAGTAAGAAAGCTAAATTAAATTGTTCATTATCACTATTATAAGTTAAAAATGGCTTTCCACTTTCTACATAAATTGAATCAAATGAAGATAAATTAAAATTACAGTTTTCAGCATTATTACCTGTAGTAGGAAAAATTTGCACTGTTTTATCTTCCTGGAAGTTATACTTAAAAATAGTTGGATAAACTCTAATATTTTTAAATGTAATTTGTTCTTTTTGCAGTCTACAATAAAATACATCACTACCAACTTTCAATCGATTACTTACTTTATCAAAGAAATTAGTATTAATATTCAAAGTAGATGTAAACGTATTAGGTGTTACAAACTTATTATCTTGATACGAAGTCTTTTCAGTTATTAAGAACGAGCTAGTTTCAATAAACAAAGTATCATATAAAATATCAAAATTTACAACTTTATTTGATAGCTCATGACATATAGTAGTATTATATTTACCCGAAAGATAATCTAATGTTTCAGTTAGCTCTTGTACAGCTGAATCACTTGAAGCCTTGTTAATATTTTTTACATAAATTTTTCCAATATGTTTTTGTCTATCAAAACTGGATTCAGTAGCTGTATCAATAGTGGAAAACGAAGAAGCATTTTCAGCATCTACAGTATCATTATATAAAAATCCTTCTTCAGCTTGGTTGTAATTAAAAACTATATTGTCAGTAAATCTAGAACCATCGTAATTCTGTACACCATTACCACCAGATAATCTTACATTATAAGTAAAGTTACCTGAAAGACCTTCATATAAAGCTATTCCAGGCTTGTAAGCTGTACCTGGTCCAGTATTGTCGCTTAAAGCTCTAACTACTGTTAATCCTCCATCATAGTAACCTATACCTGCTTCTACTAATTCGGAAAAATAAAATTGATCTGCACTATCGCTAAAAGCACTTAGACCTGACTTAACGGGATCAGCTAATGCTTCAGCATCGGAAAATCTAAAATAAGCACCTTCTTTAATATCAGCATCAAACGTAATTGAATCAGGCCTTGTATAATCTACTTCTAAATAACTTGAAGGTTGTATTAGCTCTTGATATGGGTTAAAGAATCTACTAAAAATATAATATGAAGATAGAGGTAAATCAGGTGATTGGTCTCCCGGCGCATCAAAACCATTAGTAAAGCTTTCTAAACCTGATCTAATAGTTTCGGTATAAGTAGAACTATCAGTTATATCATAATCAAAATTATATCCTTCGTTATATAAATCGTCAAAAAATGTATATCCATTTATAACTAAATTTTTAATAGTCTTAGGAATTTCAAAAGTTAAATTATTTCTATAATAGTCATTATCTTTTACTAGACCAAATATATTACCAAAAATATCTTTTTTACTATCATCAATATAACCTTGATCGTAAAGATAAGATAAATCAGTATTTAAATCTCTCTTATCTTCTATTTCCGATACATACCCTAAAAATGATGTACTCTCTTTATCAGTATTAGGTTGATTTTTTGCTATACCTTTACTGCTGTTATTTATAGAAGTAGAAGTATCTACTATAAAAGTAAGAACGGAATCAGTATTAGTAAATAAATTTGGATCAGGGAATATGTAAAATTGATTAGGCTTATAATCTTGCTTAGTAAAGAAATCTATTCTCTTACCTTGAATAGTTACTACGCCAGAATTATGAGGTCTAAAAAATCCTAAATCTCTTTCACTTATTATTTGATCAGAAAATATAGAAGCTGTAGAAGGATAATCTTGATTTAAAAAGTTTGCATGAGGTTTATCAGCTTTAAAAAGTATCCCCAAGTCGGGAGTTCCGTTACTGTCAGTTGACAAATAATAAAAATCAGAACCTATAAATTTTTCAGTTTGTCTTTTTTTAGAACTAAGTGTTTGATCAACTTCCTTTAAAGATTTTAATTCATTACTAAGAGATGAAAATAATTCATCAACTAAGTCTGATTCTAACGTAGTAAATAAACTCGCTTCTTTAGCTAATATACCAGGTTCGTATTCTTTATAGTTAGCTCCGTAGTTATTTACATTAGGAGGTGTGTTAAAATACTGTGAAAAATTATCATAATATTCAGTTAAAGAAACAGATAAATTATTCTTTATATCCTCAATACTATAATCAATCTTACCGGTAGATCTATTTTCTAAAAAGTCTATAATTATATCTTTTGAAGCTTGCTCAACCCCTACGCTACTTCCTTTAACCTTGCTTTTAGTTAATGAATAATGTAAAGTGTTACGCTTCTTCTTATAATAAGCTATAATATCTCTTATCTTTTTACTAAAGAAAGACATAGCAATTTGAATATCATGACTATCGTCAAAATCTAATTGCGTTAAAAATTTTCTCTCTGCATTAGATGAGAAATTTAAAGTAATATCTTTTAAAAAGTCTCTATATCTATCTAAAATAGAACTTGCGTTAGATTGATTCAACGCTACGCTTCTACTATTCCATGTGTTAATGTAATTATTATAAAAAGCAGTTAAAGTTTCAGGCTTATAGCTCTCACTAACTGTTTCTATAAACTTAATAAAAGAGTATGGAGCAAATTTATCTAATGCTTCATCACTATTTACATTAGGATTAGTTATAGACTGGTTTACATTTGGAAACCCTGTAGTAATGTTATCCATTAAACATATTTATCTCTAAAATAGGGATAGACTACTAAATAAAGAGTTTCGTATGTTAATATCAAAGATATTATCATCACCCTCTAGATTTTCTAAAGGTTCGTCAAAACTAACAGTAGTTAATCCACTATTATAATCAATTAAACCACTAAAAATGGTATTATCAGTTACTGCAGAAAGTGAATAAAATTCATAGAAGTTATTTACCGTATTTATATCATATGTACTAGGTAGTATTAGAGGCCAGCCCCAAGTATTACCTCCACTGAGAGAAGAGTTAGTAACTGCAGTACTATAATCACTAAGCATATATGTGTTAGCATTTTTAGCTCCTCCACCTGTATTTAACCCACTTAAAGCACTTAAAGGCTGAAATGTATTTAATCGTAAATAAGTGTTACTATATTTTTCATAAGCTACTAAATCATTACCAGCAGTAACTTCATATGTTAATGAGCTTACTTCTGGTCCAAGATTTCTTCCATTTATCTCTTTTGTTGTAGTGCCTTTAGGATCATAATTTTCATCAAATTTATTTTTACTACCTCTAAATTTATTATAGTTAATACTTAAAGTATCTATAAATCTCTTTACCTGTTCGGGTTCTTGAGCTAAAGCTCTATCAAAAACAATTCCATTATCATCAGTTAAAGATGCTAAACTTATTAGAGATTTAACATCACAAATATCGATATCGGCATTATTTGAAACAAAATTGAAAACCTTTTCATAAAGCTTTTTACCAAGAATATCATACCTACTACTAATATTACCAAATATTGTGCCTACAAATCATCAAAGAAAATATTTTTATCTAATAATATTTCCTGAAATCTCATATCTTTTATATTTTGTTCAAAGTCAAAATCTTCATTTTGTTTATAAAAATTATAGAAATCTTTAGGATAGGCGGAAAATGTAACTAACCCATTAACTGTAGAAAGTAATGAGCTGTTGGTGTTAAATGTATATTGATTTCTTGCACTTAAAGTTAATCTAGTTGAAGTTGATGAAAGATTATCATTAAAGGTTAGCATTCCTCGATACCAAAAATCAGTATCTATATTAGATAATGAATTAGCTAAACTCTCTATAGTATAGTATGTACTTTGAACTATATTATTATCATCGTAAATATTACTTGAAGCTCCAGATAATAAAACAAAAGTAGGAGTACCTGCAGTAAGTGACTTCATGGTAAAGTTGTCATTATTAACCGGGGTAATAATAAAAGGTATTCCTAAACCTTTATATTGAGTTTTACTAATTGCAAAAGATTCTTTTTCTATACCTTCACCAGTTATACCCGTTGAAGTAAATTTTATAGCACTTAACGTCTGCCCGGAAGTAGGACTAATAAAAGAAGACAAAGTAATATCAAAATTATTGGTATAATTATTATTTTTATATCCCTTCAGACTATTAGAAAATATATTTTCTCTATCTTTAAAAAACGATATATTAATAGGTGTATCTTGGTCTTCTGCTTTTACGTAAATTTCTTTACTACCAGAACTCCCTACATAAACACTTGATAAGCTAGAACTAAGACCAGCCACTATTGCACCATCAGAAGTTAATCTGGCGTAAATATCAGTTGATGATAAAGATATCTTATCTATTTCAACAAATTCATAACTAGATAAAGTTGGAAGATATGACTTTTCATATATAGAAAAATATTTCTTAAGAGAGTTAAATTTATTAGGAGATAAATTAAAATAATTTTTATATTCGTTTCCTGATATACTATAAAATATTTCTTGAAAATCTTGATAGAACGGTGATTTAGAAGTAACTGTAATAGGACCAGATATTTCACCAGCTGATAAAACTAGAGCTGGTTTAGAATTAGCAATATCACCAGGTGGCATGCTTAATGTAAAGGTATTAGTGATATAATCTTTAATATGTACTGAATCACTATAAGAAGCTAGAATAGAGTTATTCTTACAATCTCTTATAACCATACGTACTGTATATTCACCTGGATATTCATATACATGTGAACTACTTAAGTTACTACCGAAGCTACCATCTCCAAAGTCAAATGTTATTTTTTGATTATTAAGAGGCACCTCTCTACTATTATCTTCTGGTATTCGTGCCTTAAAAGTAAGAGGAGTAATGTCTAAATTATACGAAGAAAGTTTCGCCTCTCCTTTATAATCTATGACATCAAAAATAGCATAGTCTGTTTTAATATTACTCATCTACAACCTTAATACGTTTCGTTAATGAAAAAGGAGAATATAAATATGGAAATTTAAAATATGGCAAAGTTATATTTTGATTTACCAGAGTCATATCACTAGTTTCATATAAAGGATTAAACGATAAAAATGAAACAGTGTCTATACTACTACCAGTAGTTTCATTTTTTGTATAAATTCTTTTAACTCCTTCAAGTGAGAGTATATCGTTACTTAATTTATTTAAATCTATATTCTGTCCTAGTTTATTATTAGATGGATCAAAGAAAGATTTTATTAAATTAGCAGCTCTACTGCTTAAAGTATTTTTGTTTATTTTATTATTAATCTCTCTAACTAAATATAAATTTGTATCTTCAAGCAAATCTTTATTCAAATCAGATGTATTAGTAAATCCTAAACCATACGCCATATAAATTGGATCTCTAGGTACAACAGTATTTGAAACCATCTTTCTATCCTTGCAAGTTTCTATAATTAAATTTTTAAATGATTCAGAAAGATATGGAGGAAAGAAATTATCTTGTGTTACCGTAAAGTTCGGCGCGCAAAAAATATTAATGTTGTTAAAATCACACGAATCAGCAAAGTTAATTTGGTTTATTAAAACTCTGTTAACTTTATTTGGATCAACACATATATCATAAAAATATTGTATATATTCATTTATATATGAATCATTATTAACTACAGATATACTATTAATCACGTTTGATAAATTCTTTTCTAAAAACGAAGTGTAATCTGATTCGTTAACTAGACGTAAT
>Ga0209645_1001150_pt1 | contig 13391 bp, 20 predicted proteins | sample ETNvirenome_6_30_FD_184070 | JGI IMG/M metagenome (GOLD analysis project Ga0209645, IMG submission 184070) | Marine viral communities from the Pacific Ocean - ETNP_6_30 (SPAdes) (version 2) | ecosystem: Environmental > Aquatic > Marine > Oceanic | place: Pacific Ocean | collected 2013-06-19
AGGGATCTTCTAGGCGAGGCTAAAGACCCGCTGTACAACTACGCCAACACCACGGAGCAGCTCACTGGTTTCTTGGCTAGTATCGACTATCAGCAAAACTTAGCGGATACGATCCTGGGGATGGGTATTGCTACCGATCAGCCTAAGCCTGGGTATACGAAGCTGTCGCCTAACTCTAGCGATTGGTCCTACCTGAAAGACCTGTATGTGCCTGTGGAGTTCAAGGAAGCAATGGACTCTCTTGGCCCCTTACAGACTCTAAACGACAACTTCTATAAGACGTTTGTAAACCTTACGAGTCTGGGTAAGTTGAGTAAGACAGTTCTTTCTCCAACTACTACTTTCAGAAACCTTTACAGTGGTATCCTTCTTGGTTTGAATTCAGGACACCTGTTTGCCATGAGTCCAGACAAGATCGGTAAGTCTGCGGCGATGGCATGGGGCCCAGTAAGGAGCAAGAAACAACTACAGGCGGAAAGAGAACAGCTTATTAAGCTGGGAATCATCGGCGATGCGGCCCGATCGGGTGAACTTATGGCTACGCTAAATGACTTCGGCTCATATTTCGGTGACCCAGCCAAGCAGGGTGCGGGTAAGAAGGTTATTGATTTTGCTAAGCAGGCGTATGCTTTTGGTGATGACTTCTATAAGACTGTTGGTTTTTATCAGGAGAAAGCCAAGCTGATGGATAGCGGTATGAACGAAGTAGATGCCACGAACAAAGCAGCTGAGCGCATTAGAGGTGGCTACCCCACATACTCTTACATCCCACCAAACATCAGGAAGCTCAGAAGAAATCCTTTCCTTGGGTCATTCGTCTCTTTCCCATATGAGGTAGTAAGAACTACAAAGAACAATCTTCTTTACGCTGCGGAGGACTTCAAGGCTGGTAGAAATAAGATGGCAATGCGTAGACTTGCTGGAATGACCATGGCTACAACTGGTATCGCGGCAATCTCTACTGCTTCTAAGCAGATGCTTGGCCTTAGTGATGAGGACGACGAAAGAATTAGGTCACTCGTTCCTTTCTATCAAGAAGACTCCGAGCTTCTATACATGGGTAAGGATGAGAATAGTGCTACATTTATTGACGGTACAGCTTTGTTCCCATCGGAGGTTGTTGTTAAACCAATCCGAATTTTGTTGGAGAATCCTCAGGACGAGACTGTCGGGAAGAGAGCAGTTGACGCATTGGAAGAGGCGCTCGGTCCTTACGTTGGGTTTGACCTCACCAGTAAGGCTCTGATGGAACTGTTTAAAAACGAAAACTCTTTTGGCAACGCTATCTACAGCGAAGGAGAGAAGGTCAGCTCCATACCGATCGTTAACGGCGTGTTCAATGACCCTACAGCTATGGTCAATTACCTCGCTAAGAAGGCTGGTCCAGGCGTTTACAATAACGCTCAAGAGATGGCAAGGGCATTGGAGATTAGCCCAGAAATATTCGGAGAGAAGGTGAGTACGTACCGAGAGTACAAACCAGAAGACGCTCTGCTTGGATTCCTTGGTTTCCGACAGTCAACAGTGAACTACTACCAGGCTGTTAAGAACAAGATTAGAGAGGAGAAAGACATCATGAGCGAATTGCAAGCACAACAGCTTAAGTCCCTGTCTTCAAACAGGATTATGTCTGATGACGAAATACAGAAAGCCTTCTCTGCTTACAAGCAAGCTCAGGACAAGTTTAACAACACGGTCTTGGGGTACGCAGAAACAGGTAGAACGCTTGGCATGGCAGAAGATAAGATTGGCTCCTCTTTCTCCGATGGCGGTATGTCTAGAAGAGACGTGGCTCAGACCCTTGGGGGTGGCGCCATTCCTATGCGTATTGTTTCCAAGCAGAGATACACAGATAAGATAGACGCTCTGAGGGCAAATAAAGCCAGATACGGCGATGAAAGAGTCCAGGAGATGATAGATATGTACACGGCTAACGTAGAGGCGTTTAACGCGCTCGTACAGGCTCAAGAACAATAATAAGATGGCAGACAAAAAGATTAAGAATACTAAGCTGGGTGCTTGGCTCAAGAGCAAAGCGCCGAACGTGCTTGACACAGTAGGTGAGTTGCTTCCTGATCAGGGGGCGCTTGGGATAGTAAAGAACTTGATTGACAAAGACCCTGATGTAAACACCGACGAAGGTATTGCTATGGTTGATGCAGAGATCGAGTTCCAGAAAAACGTAACTGAGCGATGGAAGGCTGACATGGGCAGCGACGTGAAGCTAGCTAAGCTGATTCGCCCTATCACTTTGATCGCTTTGATGAGCATGTTTATGGTTACGATGATCCTCGACAGCTTAGACAACTGGCCGTTCAATGTGAAGGACAGCTACATAGACTTATTGCAGGTGCTTATGCTTACAGCGTTTGGTGCGTACTTTGCAGGTAGAACTATTGAGAAGGCTAAAAAATGAGAGCAGTAAGAAGATATCAGCAAGGTGGTGAGGTTCGATCTCTTCTTGAAAGATTGGCTGCTCAGTCGAGCCCTAGAAGGCCAGAGGCTGTAGCTTCTCCAGCTATGGCGCCAAATTATCTTGGCAAGTCAAACTTCGATCAGGTGTCTAGGATTGTAGATGCAATAGAGAGTGGAGAAGATATCGTATATGATCCTTCTTTGTCTCCAGCTATAGCAGAGGAGAGAAGATTCAGAGATCGTGCAAGACGAGCGCCACAAACTGCATCAGCTGACACAGGTGAAATACAGTTTCCCATGGAGTCTGGTGGCCTCCGATCGGTATCACCCATGAAGTTTGTTAGTCCTGTCGGGGACGTGGAAGACATAGTGTCTGGTTTGCAGATGGCTGGTAGAGGCGTGTCGCAGAGGGATTTAGGTAAAGTTGCTACTGGTGCTGGCCTGTCTTTGGCCTCTGGTTTAATGGCTTTTGCTCCTGGAAACGCATCAATGCTAAGAAGCATAGCTGACGCTAATAATAATCCTGTGCTCAGGAAGATGTCATTTCAGCTTGGCTCTGGAGAAACAGATCTAAATCAGCTATACAAATCTCTTGATGTTCCAAACTTGACGAATCGTCAAAGACAAAATGTAGTTGATGACATACAGCAGTTCTTAGATTTTGACTCAGACCCTATGAGTGGGTTGAGCTTGAGCGCGGGTGAAACGGATGCCTTGCAGAAAATGCAGACGGCAATTACTAAAGTTGAAGAACCTATATCTACAACTGCAACTAGGTTTGTGAAAGAGCAGAAAGATTTACCTAAAAACGTAGGCGACTTTGAGCTTACTGAAACCCCTCTTGGACCAAACTCTAGATCCATAGAGTACAGAAACGAAAAAACTGGAGACTATATAGACATAGCTTCTACACCCCTGACTGAAGTAGACCCATCGTTACGTCTGCAATATGATGTTTTAAGGGACTCCAACTTTAATAAGAAGTATGGAGACAAGTACATAAATCAAATGAACTTTGTTTTAAGCGACCTTATACAAGGTGGCAACAAGGGTGTCGCTGAGATAAAGAAAGATCGACAAAATCTTGCCGAGCTTATGAACACGGTGTTTGGTGAGGTTAAAAGTGGCGACATAATAAACCCTGGATCGTTAAGCACAGACTCATACGATCTTTACTTGAAACAATTAAGAAAGGGCAACAGGTATCTAGAAAAAGGAGGCAAGAAACGGGGTGTTAAATTACTCGAAGGTGTGGACAAAGATGTTTCAATAGAGTATCAAGCTCTAAACAAGCTCGGTAAGTTCAACAACACGTTTAATATTCCAGATGATGAATGGAGTGACGTGTTAGCCGATGAATTACTAACCTCGACAGGCACCTCAAAAGCGGGGACTTCAGCTGAAACAATGTTTAACTCATTGGATGAGGCAAACAAATATCTAAGAGAGATAAAGTTCAATAAGATAGATCCTAAATTAAAAGAGTTGGGATTGCCCCCTACAGTTATAGAGGGCGTTCCAGGAAAAGAAGGAGCTATAAGGCTTCAGTTTCCCGTTCCTTTTACAGAAAAGCTTAGACGCGGAGGCAAGCTCAAGGTGAAGAAGAAGCGTAAGAAAGGAATGAGAGCGAAGAAGACGTACTAATAGTCTTTGTTGTACTCCCATACTCTGTAAGAGCTGATAGTCTTCAGGTCAGATAGGTGAATCCTAGTGATGATATCCTCTCTGTTTTTGCGCTGGTACTTTTTCTTGTAAGCATTTGACTTGTGAGTCACAACCACATCCTCTACGTGGTCTTCACAATACTTTCGTAGGTCCTTCGTGTCCACCACACAGAATCCACCCTCTTCAGGCATGTCGAACGCAACGATACTGGCATACCCGTACATCCATCCAGGGTCTCCGTTTACGTTCCTGAACTCACACCATATCTCGTCGGGTAAGTTGTTGCCCTTCACGTCTACACCGTGATTGCTTCCGCCATCGTAGCTCAACCAGTAATCCACATGCAGGTGCATGTCTTGATCGTTTTGGCTCTTCATTACTTTCAAGCCTAGCTTCTCTGCCGCTCTTTGGAATCGGGCCTCAGCTACTCTTCCCGTCGTAGAAGAATATGCCCTCCTGCTTTGATTGTTCATTTGTATTTGATTCGAGGTGTTCGTATGAAGCATCTTTGATCAGCTCCAACTCTTGATTAATTGATATTCTTTGCGAAGCAATCATGTTCGCTATGTTCCCACTGTCGCAGCGCGGGTTACCCTCCTGATCGAAGAGGTCTTCGTACAGCCTATCTACAATTTCATGCAGCCTGACTGTCGCTATTCTGTAGCTTTCGCCTAGTTGTTCTTTTGTTAGCTCTTTTTTTACCATACCCTAGTTCTTTAATCTTTTCTATTGCCTCTTCAATCTGCCGTTTATTTTTGCAGATGAACAGTGCAGGGACTGGTTCTCCTGAGTCTATCAAGTGGTTTAGGAATAGCTTCCAGCGCATCGGGAAATCGTGATGCGAAGGTGTATACCCTTTGGTTTCAATTATCCAACCCTTGTCTGGTCCCACAAAGTCTGGAGTATATTTTATTGGTAGGACGACCTTATTGGTTCTGTCCGATAGATCCTTACGCTTTGATGTCATTTTTAGATACGTTCCTGGGTATCTAAACTTGTCCATCAGGATGTACTCATGCTTCTCATAGGCAAAACTTAGCCCCGATTCAGCTAAAAGGTCAGCGCATGTTTTTTCCAACCCGCTCTTATACTTACCTAAGTTTTTTTTCTTAGCGGTCTTTCGTTTTGGAGTGCCTTTCGCCTTTCGCTTCACATCGTGGAAGTTACAGCTTATTCTTTTAAAAACGAACTGTTCTCGCCCCACGTAAAGTAAGACTGCTTAGATTGCTGTAAATCAAGGGGTTGGAACAAGTCCATTTGAGTCTTGTACAGCCTAAACCCAGTCCTCGAAGTGTTCATTTCAAAGCGGACTGGCTCCTCTAAGGGACTCGGTTCGCCACCAGTTTCTACGTCTCGCACCTTGCGGATATGAAACTCCGTGACCTTTCTCTGGTTAGGATCAGGGTGCTGAACCTTGCGGTGTATTGTGACAAAACAATCAGAACGATTCACAAACTTCCCGCCACCCTCTGTGTCCTCCGCGTATGGCGCTACAGGCAAACCGTCAGGCCCCTTCCTTCTTTGGGCTTCAGTAACCGCATGCATGTTCAGCCAGACTGCTACGTTGTTAGAGGTGGAGAACGTAAGGAACTCAGAGGCTGCTTCGTAGTGGTAGTCGTGTACGCCTATAGAGCTGTTCCTCATGTCCAGTTTGAGGCTGTTGTAGGGATCAACAAACACAGCATCAATGCTCTGCTGCTTAAGTATCTTCTCTAAGAATACTATGATGTCTGTGTAGCTGTATATCTGCTTGTTGCTGATAATGATAAAGTGTTTACCAACCCACTCGTATGCCTTCTTCCTTTGCGCATGGTTCATAGATGATACAGACTTGTTCATTGCAAACTGTATCAGTGACATCTTTAGGGAGGCTGTACGGTTCTCAGAGGAGTACACCACCCACTTCCATCCGTGTCGCATACTAGAGTTCACCATCAGGTACAGCACCATAGTAGTCTTGCCCACGTTACTGTGCCCGTTTACAATAACGAACTCCTTTTTGTATCTGAAGAACCTATCAAGCTCCACGTCACCAGTATCTAGCCCCACTGGTATCTTTCCGTTTGCAAAGTCGTCAATCCATCGGAAGTCTTCGTCGTCTGACGATATGAAGGACATGTCACCATCGTTGATTAGAAGCTCCCTCTGCGCTTTCTTCTCGTCCTGTATGGTTACGGTTATGGGATCTTGCTTGCCCTTCTCTACAGCCTCTCGTAACGTTCTTACGGTATGCTCTTCGTCGTCAACGTCTCGTTTGAGTATCTCCCTCGTAAGCACACGAATCACCTCGTCCTCTTCCATGCGCCCAGCAGATATGAATCCACCGCACAACCTGCCTGCCCTAAGCAACGTTGCATGCTTCTCTCCGTCAGGGCATTGACGAATCATCTTTGCTGCTAGATTTAACTTTAAGTAATCGGTGTAACTCTCTGATTGTGAGACAGCTACCTGCTCTTGCTTAGAATCTACTTGAAGCGCACCGAAGACATTGCTACTTTCATTTAGTAGGATATCTGGGTCGTATGATTCGTAACAAGCTCGGCTCTCGTTGATTCCAGAGACGTCAACCTCAAGGTCGTATTGCTTCTTGAAGTATGCTACCAGCGCCCTGAAGTGATCCCTGTGTCTTTCTGGGTTTGTAATTCTTGCCAGCGCTTTGATGCCGTCTCCCGAAGGCGACACCCAGCAGGCATATACGTAAGGGTCTGTGCCTATAACTGGCTTCGACTTCTCCACCTCTATATGGTCGAAGTCTAAGACTATGAAGGAGCTGTGCTTTCTTATCTCATTGTCTTTTCTGGCACCAAACTCACCGCTGAAAAGAACTACAGGTAAAGCTTTCTTGAACTCCTTCTCTCCTGATCTAATCTTTTCAATCTTGTCTTTCGATGAGCCATCCTTGATTCTTTTCAGGGCGGCCATCACAGGGACTATGTGTGCATCACTTGCGCTTTTCTTGTAGAGATTTTTGTAGATAGTTACTTGCATTGGAGGTCGTTCCTACTTGTTTGATTGACTTGATACTCTCAATTAAAACTGTTTTGTTCTTGGCCTTCTTTGTAATCAGCTGATCCCGTAGCCTGCTCATGGTTCTCATGTCATGCTTCATGATGTCCGATGGGTTGTCGTATGTGCTTACTATCCACACCATCTTAGATACTGGCCTTCTGTTCTTGATAATCGTAGCTTCTGCTTCGATGTAATAGATAGGCTTTCCCATTGTGTAAGAGTAAGGGAAAGAAAAGGGGTGAGAATAATCTCAACCCCTCCCCTTAACCGTATGACATGATATACTAGAACGGCAAGTCAGATGACCCACCGTTTTTAGCCTGGTTGTTTCGGCGTTCTTGTGCCGCCTCGCTGTTCGGGTCCCATACGCTGAGGCATGGCTTGCCCGACTTCGACATGAACAATCGGAATCGAATGTTACCACCCTGACCGTTCTCGTCACGCTTGGTAGCGTACTGGTCAATAGCGTCTTTCAACTCGTTGTCCTTGAGGCGGAAGCTCCACCCCATCAACTCACCGTTGTCATTGTAGCTAGGCTCGTCTGCCCAGCCTACGAGAACACTCTCGTACTTTTTGTTTTGATCACTCATCTTTTAAATTAATTAAAAATTTCTACTATTAACATTGCCACACAGAAAGCCGCTGACATGTAGTACAATACACCCGCAACGGTTTCCCACGCTTTCTTAAACCTCATACTGCAAGTAATCCTTTGTTGGGTCATAGTCCTCTCTCAAGAAGGTTCTGATCCTGTTTACTGCATCATTGAATTTCATTTCACCCACAAAGATTGTCTCATCACTACACTTGACGAGAGCAGGAAGATACGGATAAGTTTTCTCCTGAACAACCCAGTAGAAGTCTTTTATTCCAAACACCTTTGTGTATATGTATGCTTGGATGTCGTAGCAGAAGTCTCTGACTGCGTAGCGAAACTTTTCTGCGCTGCGTGAAGACTTGCTGTCGCTGATGAATCCGTCACCCAAGCAGTCAAGGAATCCTTTGACTTGAATACCGTGCAGCTCTTCAAGAAATCCCACCTGGTACTCACCAGCTAGGTAGGTATCAAGCAAACCGCACGTCGCTAGTCTGTCGATCATATCATTAGCCATCTGCCAGTCTTCGTGTGAAACCAAGGTCATTCCTTTGAGCTCTGCTTGCTGTTCAAGGTCCGCCTTTACAGACTTGTATTCGTTTGTAAGGTGAGGAGACTTAGACGATTTAGTTTTGGAGCTGCATTCGGAAAGTATCCTGTTCTTGTTGATGACGAAGTATGTTTCCATCGCCTTCTTTCGTTCGAACAGCAGCATGTCGTACAGAGTACCAAAATCTAGGGCGTCGGACTTGTACTTCAGCTCACCCTTCATGTATCGGTCGAACTGCGCCATGTCCCCCAGCGCTTGCTTGATAGAGGAGTAAGAGAGGTGCGATTTGTTGTATCTCTCTTGTAATTGTTCAGGTATTGTCATCATTCGTAAATAAAATTTCCCTCCTTGTCTTTGTACTCGTAAGTCTCTATCTCTGCCCAGTGTGTGGGATCACTCGGCGTAAGCCAAAAGCTTTGGCCCTTAGAGTTGATAAAGAACTCAGCTATGTCTATGTCACCCAAGAAGTCTTTGTGCTTGATGAAAAACAACCCGTCAAACTCTGGATTTGCATCTTTGGTTTCCACCCAAACCTTTTTGACTTTGAGCTTCAACGCCGAAGCCCTGAACTGTGCATACTTCTTGTGATCAGTTCTAACTAAGTCAACCCTCATCGAACAAACTTCTTGAGTCCAGCTACCTGCTTGTCGGTCAGGCTGTCCTTGTACTTGGACATGATGGACTCAAACGCTTTCTTCTTGTCGGTCTGCGACTTGATGTAAGCAACAGCTTTGTCCATGATATTTTCTACTGGCTCATCGCTTGCTTCCTGCTTGGCAATAGCATCTGATACCTCGTTAGCCGATGCAATGGAAGTGTCGATTCCAATCCCCAGCATAGCTAACGCACGACCGATTGCTGACGTCTCGCAGTTCTCTACGTAGCTCGTCTTGTTGATGTTGCTGCTTCCTTGCACTTCGTGCGCATGGCCCACCGAAATGATGCGATGCTCTGGGTCTGCTATCGATGCCTTGCACACACATTGCTCGCTGTCCAGCACGGTGAACTCTGTTATCAAACTCCAGTTTTTGTACTGCTCTTCTTGTCGGAAGAACTTGATGCGTTCGTTGACTTCAACGTACTGCTTACCACGAATGTTAGTGGTCTTGAACTTGTAATTGCTCATTGTTTAACCTTTGATTTAATTCTTGTGCTACGTCTTGTAGCGATTCAATTTTATTGTTTACTGTTTCGATTGCTTGCACAATCCGCTCTCGCCTTAGCCATGCATCACACATAGCCCTTGCTATCTCGTACTTGTCTCTGTAGCCCAGCCAATGATCTAAGTTTCCCAGATGCTTTCTCTTGTGGTGAAGCACCGTTGCGTGGTTCATCCCGAATGCTCTGGCTACCTCAACGACGGGCATCTCTTTGCTCATCGCAACCATCAATGCTGCCCTTGGCTGCACTATGTAGGCTAGTCGTCGCTTTGACTTGATGTCTACGTGAATGACCTTGGAGTATTCTCTCATCACCTTGTCGATTCTTTTCTTCATGAATTAAATTTTATTCACCAAACCTACAAAGCCAATGTTAATAATCCAAGAAAAAGAGGGACTTTGTTTCTCAAAGCTCTCTTACACAAGGCTTGTTACGGGATCTCCCCGCACACCATGCGTCCCTCTCATGTCAGCGTTCTGACATAGACTCTTCTTGTAGCTCGTGATGTATCTGAGCGTAGTGGTACATAGACTCTGCGATACCAAGCGTTCCTTCTGCAAACTTACGTTGCTTATCCTCATCTGTGTGTGGTTCACACATATAATCTTCCAAGACCTCCAGTCCAATGCTCACAAACTGTTCGATGTGTTTGTACGTGGGTGTCTTGAGCCACACTTCGATGTCATCGAATATGATGTCATCCATAGCGTACATAGCTGCTAGCTTCTCCGCTTTGTTTTCTGTTCGGTGCTTGTCCCGAATCATCTTGATTGCTGCTTCGTTCGTCATTTGATTTTTACGTAAATGTTTTGTGGTGATTTGTCAAAGAACTTCAGTAGTGCTGGGCACAGCCAGATCGGACCTTCGTTCTTGACGTTCTTCTCAGGGAAGTCAACCTTGTAGTACGTGCCGTCGTATCCGTCATGTCCGTGCATCTTGAGCTGTACATCCCAGTTGGGGAGTGGAGTCTCAGCGAAGTAGAATGCACACCTGTCGATGTACTCGTATTTGTCTCGCCCGCTCATGGCGTCGAGGAGAAGGTCAGCACCTTCCACGAAAGGTTCTTTGTCGAGTTCTCGTGACTCGTCGTCGAATACCCACGCTCCGTTGTGAACGTAGGAGTAGATGTAGTTAACGTTGTTCATTGTTTCTTGTATTTTAGTTCCCACCCATGGCATGTGCCATTTCTTTCGATTGATATTATTGCTTGTGCCCGTAAGCATTTTTTTCTTGATCTTGTTTTAGCATTTAGTTCCTCTCTTGCGAATGCACCCACGCTAGCCCACTCGCCTATCTTTCCACTCTTGTGTACCCCTACGATGGGCTTGGGTTTGTTGTGATTTGCCCACGATTGAGTTTTCTCAGGAACGAATTCCGCCCAAGGCTCTCCATACCTTCTCACGTTGTGTAGAGACCACGGCCTAACACCTTCATTTAACACTCTTTTCTGACCAGGAGTAAGTCCTTTCTTGCTACACCACCATTTAGCAATCGAAACACGTCCTGTCTTCAGGTCCTTAACCACATATGACTTCTTTAGCTTTGCTATTCTGCGTTCCTCTTTTCGCTTGGCGTTTAGCTTTTGATTAGCTTTTTCTTTCCAAGGGGGGTCAATCTTGTTGCATATCTGAACAAAATCCCTCCGTAATATTCGTTCTGCATCTGCTTCACACTCCTCTGGGGTAGAACCATAAGCCAATACCCTGTGGCACTTACCTCCAATACCAGACGGTACTGGAGCATACCCGCTTTGCCCCATCTGATGGCGCAACTCAGCCCTTTTATCTGATCGCCACATCATCTTCGTGTATGCATTCATGTAGTACGCTGGCTTCCTGTGTCTGCGCTCGTTTTCCAACGCGGTAAACTTGTCACCGCGCTTTTGATTCAGGAACAAAGGGTCATCCCAGAACTCTTCGATGTACATCGCCTCGAAATCTACAGCTTCCTTCGCAGTAGCAAATGTCTTTATCACCCCCCATGTTTCTTGAAACTTATACTTCTTGAAGCATCGCTCCATAGCTGTGTTGCTGTGTGCGGACCGCATCGACTCATGGAAGTGACGTTTTGCCCGCCTCGATACATCCACCGTCCGACCCACATAGAACATCCCGTTTGGGAAGTCAATGGAGTACACTATCGGTTGCGGCTCTTGCTCTATGATTTCTTCGTATGTCATTCTTCGTCGCATTCGTGGTTCTCGGTCACTACAAACAGGCTACGGTCTTGGCTTACCAGCAAGCTGTACTCCTCGTTACTCATGATATTGTTGTGCATGTCCACCCATTCAGGGTTGTGCCGTGGGTTGAACCTGACGTAGAAGTCGTTGACGTTGGGCTTGATTTTGTCGTTCCTCGTAATCTGGAACTCCTCACATTGAACCCAAGCACACACAGTTTTGCATGCACCTTCGTGAATCTTCTTTGAAGTCCCTGTTTGAACCTTGAGTTTGGCATTGAACATAGCTATCTGATGTTCAGCAGGGTCTACGTATTGAACATAGCCTGGGGCTTTTATCTGCCACTTCATAAAGTTTTCTCCTCGTGCGAGGTGGAATCTAATTTTGTACATGAGATTTTGAGTTTACGCTCGTAATTAATTTTGACTTGTGAGTAGATGTGTTGTATCCACTCGTTGAAATCCTTCGCGGGATCTTCGTTTGCACTACTCCTCACACAGATAGTCGAGGTAGTCAATCCATTCGAGGCCGAAGATTTCTTGGAGTTGTTCATGTGTCATGCTGCTTTTTCTGTTCCAATCTTTTCTATGGTTTTGTCAATCAGGCTATCAAGCATAGCTCCGAGGTCTTTGTGCCAGTGGTCCGCACCCAAGTCCTCCACCTTCATCCTGAGTAAACGCACGTTTTCGTGGTCCCCCGTGAATCGCGCAACAGTATCAAAGAAGCTGTCGTAGAACGAGGAGATTGAATACTCATCGCACTCGTAGTTGCCGTCATCGTCATACACCTCTTCGCTTTCGACGATGTTGCAGCCACCGTTGTTGTATATGTCGCGGTAGATTCGGCTGATGGCTCGGAGTGCCTCGCCTTCGGTGGTAGCTGCTTCGCCTGTTTCGGGTACAAGTGCCTTCCAGTATGCGTTGTACTCTTGTTGGTATCGTCCTTGTTCGTTCCAGTATTTCATGCTTCAGTATTTAGTTGTTTTTGTGGCGTGTAAATGTTGTCTTGCTCGTAGAATACGAGGCTGTAGTTCTCGTCCCATGTAGTACCGCAGTTGTGACACTTGACGTCGAAGTATACAAGGTCGGGGTCGTACTGGTCTTTCAGCTTGCTGTAGCTGATGTGGCTGTCAGCCTTGCAGCTCGGGCATACACCCTTTCGTTGTGTTAATCTGCTCATCTCTTGTAGGTTGAGGTCTTCGGTTATCATAGCCGTGGTAAAAAGTGTTCGTCATTAGCCAAGATTCCTGCAATGTCATGCACGAGATCGATGGAGCGTATGTTCGTGTCAGTGTCGTTGGCTGTGTTAGCCACACGGTCTGCCCACTTACGGAGCACTTCAAACTGTTCGTATGTCATAGTGTTGTTCATCATGTGTTAGATTTTGAAAATTCACGGTCGGTAAGTGACTCAATATTCTTCCAGTCACGCTTAATGGTGATGGGTACGTGGTAGTACGTGTCAGTCAAGGGGTCTACCCAAGTTTCGTATTCGCCAGCATATGTCTCCTCGACATACTCAAGCCTGTTGATGATGTATTGTTCCATGTGTTAGAGTTTTGAGTTAATACTTAGAGCCATAGACAGGATTCGAACCTGCTCCTCCACCTCTTACAAAGTGGTGTGCTATCCATTTACACCATACGGCTTGCGGGCTACGCCCCTCGTGAGTAGCTTTCTCACGACACATCGTTCGGCTTTGTTTATCCCTTCTATCCACGCTTTCGCGCTCAGTGGTTCTGGTATCTACTTAGCCCACCTACCAGATTTAATGGTGAGTACCGTTGTGACTTACCGAGGACTCGAACCTCGTGAGCAT
>Ga0209645_1001151_pt1 | contig 13376 bp, 17 predicted proteins | sample ETNvirenome_6_30_FD_184070 | JGI IMG/M metagenome (GOLD analysis project Ga0209645, IMG submission 184070) | Marine viral communities from the Pacific Ocean - ETNP_6_30 (SPAdes) (version 2) | ecosystem: Environmental > Aquatic > Marine > Oceanic | place: Pacific Ocean | collected 2013-06-19
GTAATCGAGGATATGACAGATGAACAAAAAGCACTTCTTAACCACATTAATGACTTACAGAATAAGATGAACTCAATGCAGTTTAACTTAGACCAGTTAGGTGTTGGTAAGGATGCGTTCATAGAAAAACTTCGTGAGGCTCTTGCTGAAGATAAAGACGAGGAAGCTGAATCGTAAGCTATGATTATAAGGAAGTGTAGTCAAGGTAAGCGAATTAGGTTACATCGTAACACAACTCCTAATGCTGTACGAACTAAAACGTATGCTGATGGAACTGTCGAAACCTTGACTTACCCTTCTGCTGGTTATGATTACTTTGTTGAAGTAGATGGAACAATTGTAAGACGTTCTGATAGTTTTAAAAATATAGAAGAATACTATGTATCTCAATGTGAAGATAATTGTGGATATACTCATGGTAGAGTAATAGTAGGTAAACATCAATTAATAGGTGGTATTGCTACATTACAATCTGAGTTTCCTGATGAATCAAATACTAAAGCAGAAATAAAAAAATGGTATGATGTTCGTAGTATTAGATATAATGATAGTGAAACTAAAGCAGAATTACTATCTAGAATTGTAGAAAACTTTGATGCAAAGCATATAAAAAGATGACATTATTAGAACAATATAAAAAACAAATGATGCAACAACCTAGGCCCGTAGAGGTAGTTGCTCATGTTCCTGAGTTAAATAAACTAATAAAATTATTATATATGCAAATGGAACAAAATCAACAACAAGATGAATCTCTTGTAGATATAGTTGGCATGCCTATGATACAAACAAAAGCATGGTATAATCAAGGTGATTCAAGGGTGACGGAGGGATAATGAAAAATCCATTAGCAACATTTTATAGTTGGCAAGTTAGTTCAGGTGCATTAGATGGGTGGACATCTTATCATATAGCCGCTGGATTATTTATAGCAAAAGTAGCACAATGGTTAGGTGCATCAGATTTATGGGCAGTCTTATGGGTATTAATCATAGGTATTGCATGGGAAATATTTGAAGTATATGTTGAAGGTACAGAAGAAACATATGGAACAAAACAACGATGGGCAATTAATACTGCTTCAGATATATTTGTTGAAACAGCAGCTGCTTGGTGGATGGTAATATGAACGAAGATTGGAAAGATTACGTTACTATAATAGCATTTTTAATTATTGTACTTGGTGGTTTAGTACTTCTTGGAAGTTGTGATGGCGGTTGGAGTATAGCTGGTTATGAGGTATGAGTAATGCCAAACCTAAAACGGCAAGGTCGTATCGTGGAGCTATGGTCGATGACAACGCTATTATATCTATCAATATTAAGTGGCTTATTCAGTCAGTTGTGGTTATCGCTGGACTTGTTTATTCGTACTTACAAGTTGAAAATAGAATTAAAGAACTTGAACGAAGAGTGGAACTCGCTGACACTAACATTGAAGAACTTGTCAATAAACATATAGCAGAAGAAGAAGTAAAAATAAGCAAGATGCAAGAACAATTAGAATGGTACGAAACAGAATTAAATTTAAATCCTTTATCATGGGGAAAAAGAAAAAAGAAAAGAAAGTAGTATTAACAGAAGATGACTTTAATCATAATTACTTTATTAACAGAGAACTGCGGAGAGTTCGATGAATCTCTCTATATATGAAAGTAGAAAATAATGAATTTTTTAGAAGTTTACAGCGAAGCGGGTATGATAGGTGTCGTAGGGGCTTTGCTAGTGTATATGGTCTTCTCTATGAACAAAAGAGGGTCTGCGCAGGAAGAAAGTTTGCAAGACCTAAAAACAGAGAACAGGGGACAAAGTGAAACACTTGAGAATACTGAAGGTATGCTAATTAAATTAATTGATAGATGGAATAAATCAGACGAAAGACTTGATAGAAAATTTGACGATTTAAATAAACAAATAAATGACCTTGATAATCAAGTATCGGAAATTAAAGGAGTTATTAGTAGATTAAATGGTAAAAACTAAAGTTAAAAAAATTAAAGGTGTTTCAATGAGTGGCTTAAATAAGCGACAGACTACAGCGATGGGAAAACACTCGAAACACCATACTATTAAACATATACGACATATGGTATCATCTATGAAAAAAGGTAAAACTTTTACAGAGTCACATAAATTAGCTATGAAGAAAGTAGGTAAATAATGGCAACAAAAAGACGTAGAGAAAATCCTATACGAAGAACTACTGGAAAAGGTGGTAATTATAGGAAAACAAAGTCAGGTGCTGGTATGACTCGTAAAGGTGTAAAAGCATATAGAAGGGCAAATCCTGGCTCAAAACTTAAAACAGCAGTTACAGGAAAAGTCAAAAGAGGCAGTAAAGCAGCTAAAAGACGTAAGTCTTATTGCGCTAGGTCACTTGGTCAATTAAAAAGAAGTTCTGCTAAAACAAGAAATAATCCTAATTCTAGAATAAGACAAGCTAGAAGAAGGTGGAAGTGTTAATAATATGGCTAAAAGAGTAAGTTGGTTATATGGTGGCAAACGCTACTATGGAACATTAATTAGAGAAACTAAAACACATAAATTTGCTAGAACTGAAAATGGTAAAGTTAAAAAAATAGTTAAAAAGAAAAAAAAGTGAAAGAAAAAATAAACTAAGGTTAGTTTAAAAATGAAGTTAAATACTAATATATCATTAGAAAACATTGTAACTATTATTGCTTTAATTTGCTCTGTAACATTAGCATTTGGCTTTATGAAATATGATGTAGATTTGTTAAAAAAAGAATTAGAATTAAAAGCAGATAAAAGACAAGTAGTTGCTGATAGAGAACTTATTGCTTATAAACTTGACGTAATAATGCAAGATATTGCAGAAATAAAAGAAACACTAAAGGAGAATAAATAATGGAATGGTTAACATGGGGAAACGCAGCGTACTTATTTGCTATAATACTAGGTGGATTAGCTACACTGGTAGCAACAAAGTATAGACCTGCTTTAAAAGAATTAAAAGAAGTTGCAAATAAATACAATCAAGCAATGGCTGATGGTAAATTATCTGCAAAAGAAAAACAAGAATTAGCAAAAGAATGCATGGATGTTGTCTCTGCTGTCTTAAAATTATTTTGGAAATTCTAAAGAAAGGAAAATAATATGCCATACGGAAAAGGAACTTACGGAAAAAAAAGAGGTAGACCTTCTAAAGCAGCTAAAAAATCTGGTATGAAGAAGATGTCTAAAATGATGAAAAAGAAAATGATGAAAAAGAAAGTTCGCAAGAAAAAGAAATAAATGCCAAAACAAACCCTCATATATAGAGATTTCTCTGGAGGGGAAAATACTTCTGCCAATCCTAGAACAATAAAACCTAACGAACTTCAGTTAGCATCTGGAGTTATGGTAGATGAGCAAGGATATTTAAGTAGTTTTTATCCTCCTCAAAAATCAGATACAACTTCTAGTTTAAAAGATTTTACATATTATATATCGCCAGGTAGGGGATTATTTTATTTTAAATCTGATTATTCTTATGTATCAGGTGGAGATACAACTGATGATGGCCCGTATCATTATATTATGGTAACGGATAGAGAAACAGGAAATATATCTATAACTGATGGAACTACTAAAACAGAAATAGCAGATATAAATATAATTAAACCTGATTTTTATGTTCATAATAATATAGTAAGAATAGGAAATTCTGAAGGAGCAGCTTCAGCTGGTGGTCAAAAATGGTTTGGGCCTATAGGTGATACAACTGGAAAAAGTTTATTAGGTATTACTTATGATAAAAGATGGGTAATGATGGAAAACTTTTTAGAACCTCCTTTTTGGGGTTTAGTTGGTAGATGCATTGGTGATAGTAAAACTATGGCTAATGTGCAAAGTATTAGTGCGCCAGTTAAATCAGAATTAGTAGGAACATCTACTATTGCAGATGATAGTGGTGATGTAGAATTTACAACTAGTAGCCATGGATTATCTGTAGGAGATACAGTTATTATATCTAATAGTGAATATTATTCTGGTTCACATACAATTACAGCAGTAGATGATGCAAATACTTTTAAAATAGGTAAAACATGGTTATCTGTAGCATCTGATGAGACTCCAGAATGGAGAAGAAAAGGTGAGCCTGATTGGTTTGGAGGATGGTCTGGCACTGCGGGAGCAACAGTTGCAAGAGGAGATGCTGGAGTTGATAATGCTGACAATTCTCATCATAATTATGTTGTATGGATTAATGAGTCTACAGATGAATTAAGAATATTAGATGAATTAATTGATGATAATCAACTAAGTATTAGAACAAATGCAACAGATAGCACTAATGAATTTAAAGTATATCCACCAAGAACTAGTAGCGCAGTTGGAGAAGTATTAGCAGGAATGAATCTTGATATTTATCAAAGTTCAGGAAGTGATAAAGGAGCATGGCCTCCAGGCGAATATGAATTTGGACAAACATTTGTTTATGAAGGAAATCAAGAATCTTTAATTGGAAAATTACATGGTAATAATCTTACAATAGATGCAAATGAAGTTATATATGTTAGAGTATTAATAAGTGGAATTAGAGATGTTGCTGATACAATTCCTTTTACAAATACAAATAAAGACTTAGACCCTAGATTAATAGGAGGAAGAATATATACTAGAAAAGCAGGAACTGGTGATAATTGGATATTATTACTTGATGCAGATTTTAGAACTACAGATGCTACTAGTAATAGAGATTTAGCTGGGGGAGGTACAAGATTAAATCTTACAGATAAATATGATTATTGGTATGCTAATACTGCTGGAAGTGGTGATACTCAAATATGGGATAATTTTTCAAGTAATGCTGGTGTTGGTGCTGATGTGGCAAAATGGATAGGTTTTTATAGTACACAATATACAATTAATTCTCCTAGTCCTTTTACTTATGAAGCAATAAATGGATTTTCACAAGAAGAATCAGGTATAGGCTTTGGTGCTTATCAAACTCAATTAAAATATCAAACTTCAGTAATATGTAATAGTAGAGTATTTGTAGCAAATATAAAATATTATGATACTAGAAATCAATCTTCATCTATAACAAAAATGGGAGATGCTATAATATATAGCCCTCCTAATAAAATGGATACATTTCCTGCTTCTAATAGATTAGATATTGCAGAAGGTGATGGAGATGAATTTACTTGCTTAATGGAATCTGGTGGAATGTTACTTGCATTTAAAGAAAGTACATTATATATAGTAGATGTTAAAAATCCAAATCCTGCAGGATGGAGATTGCAAGGTAAATTTGATGGATTAGGAGTTAAAGGAACTCATTCAGCGGTTAAAATACAATCAGCTGTTGCATTTGCAAATAATTATGGATGTTGGATATACGATAATGGACAAATACAAAATTTAATAGAACGTAAAATATCTGTTAGTCAATGGCAAAATTGGACAAGAAGTAAATTTAGAAAAGGTAATTTTACTAGTACAACTACTAGTGCAGGAACAAATAAATTACTTGATAGTGCTGGAACATTTAAATCAGATAAATCAAATATAATAGTTGGAGATATAGTTTTTAATACAACAGATAGTACAACTGCTAATATAACAACAATTAATAGTGATACTGAATTAACAATTGATGCTGACATAATGGCTAGTGGAGAAGATTATTATATAGAATCAAATACTTTTGGGCCTAACATAGGATATGATAATATATCTAAAAAACTTATTATTGTAAATGATTGTCAAAATATTTCTGACTCTCCTAGATTTTATGACCTTGTAACAGGAGCATGGACTAGAGGATGGGATAATGCTCCAGATAAAACAGGTGCTGCTTTGAAAACTGGGGTTGGATATTTTATGAATGGAACTGAAGGAGCTAATTGGTCTGGAGTAAATAATTCTTGGACTAATTTTGTTACTATTCCAGAATCAACTTATATAAGTACAAAAGGTCATAATTCATCTGGAGCTGGAGCTGTAGTTTATGTAGATGAAAGAATGAATGGATTTACAGATGCTACAGTTGACACAAATAATTCCGCTGGAAGTGGAACTACTTTTGGAAGCAATCCTAGAATATTACAAATGGATAATACTTCTAATTTAACAGTTGGAATGGTTGCTTACGGCACAGGATTAGATGGCGGTAGTTCCACTATTACTCAAATAGATTCAGGTACTTTATTTAGAATAGATGAAGATACAACAGCAACAAACTCTAATCAAACATTTAGATTTGTTGGCGAAAGAGATTTAAGATGGTTTGCTATGAAACAAAAAGTTTTAGATTATTCTATTGCTGAATCAGCTGGCGATGCAGGAGCAAATAGAACTAGATATAATATAGTAACTAGAGATGAAGACTTTGGAGCTCCTAATAATATTAAAAAGATTTATGGTATTACAATTGATTATATTACAGAAACTGGAGATGAGGCATTTAAATTTGATGTTAGGTATCAAATAAATGGAGCATTAGTAACTAGTGATATTGGCAGAGAATGGTTAGAATTAGATTCTACAAATTGGATGGTTTTTAGAGATGCTGGAACAGGAACAGCTCAAGGTAATTCTATTAATACATATGAAATAGGTTATAAAGATTTTGAAGGAGTTGTATTAGGTAAACCTTTAAAATGTTATAGTTTAGCATTGCAAATAAATACTGCATATGAAGAATCGTCTGATTCTAAAAAACAATATTTTAAAATTGTAAGTATTGGTATAAAGTATAGAATAATTGGTAAAACATCTTTAACTGATGTAGATGGATTTGATAAAACAACATTAGTTCATTCTAATTAATATGATAGATATTATAAGGCATAAACAAGTATCATTAAATGATTTACAAGAAGGTGAATACGTTATTAATGAATTTGCAGGTCAAATAAAAGGTGTATTAAAACTTAATAATAAATTACATAGTACAATATTTAATGAAGATTCAAATAAAGCATCTTTAAAATCAGAACAAAATGATATAATAATTAATGATGGAACAACTGATAGAGTTATTATAGGAGATATAGGAAAAACTAAAGATGGTAAATTATATGGAATGAAAGTATCTGCTCCAAATCATAATGCTAGATTTGCTTCAGAAGATAAATTATTAATAAATACTGCTAAAAATTTTTTATGGCCTGCATTTAGAGTATATATAGATGATAGTCAAGTTTGGTCAACTGGAGCGTGGAGTAAAGTTCAATTTGAAAATAAAAATAAATCTACTGTTGTTAGTAATTATGATAATAATTCAAATATAGATTATACTAATGATTATTTTATAGTTCCTTATGATGGAATATATCATTTTAATACTACTTTAATGTATGACGATTCAACTTCTGCTCAAGTTGATTCTGGTGAAAATTTAAATCAAATTTTATATGTTGACTCAAATAGTAGTGGAACATATGTTCAAGCAGATGATTTATCAATTAAAATTAGACTTGATGTATATCATGCAGATTTACTTTCTAATAAATATTGGAATACAAGATTATCTGCTGAAGCTAAATTATCAGCTGGAGATAAAGTTCAATGGGCAGTTTATAATAATACTGGGGCAAATATAGAACCATATAATTCATCAGTTCATGACACGAATTATAATATGTTTACAGGACATTTAATATGTTTAACATAGTTGTATTATAATATATATAGCAATAAATTTTAAATGTATATCTTAAAATAAGCAATGGCAAAAGAACGTAAAAAAAGACAAGAAAGAAAAGTAACTGTTGATACTTCTCAATTAAAATCATATGGAAGTGATTTTAAATCTAGAGGTCAACAAAGATTAGCATTTTCTAAAAGAGTTAAAGAAGAAGCAGATAAAGTACAACAACAAATACAAGAAGAGCAAGAAAAAGCAAAAGAAAAAAGTCTTTGGTCTAGTATAGGAGGCGCATTAGGTGGTCTTGCATTAGGTCTTGCTACTGGAGGATTAGGTTGGGTAGCTGCTGGAGTAGGTACAGGTTTAGGAACATATGGTGGAGCTCAAGCAGGAAAAGCATTATCTGAATCTAAATCTGGTAAAAGAAAAAATATTAAATCTGATATGTTTTACGAAAGTGAAGCAGAAAAACAAAATTTAGCATTTAGAGATTTTGATGAAAAATTAGATGAAGGCATATTAAATAGAAGTTTAGCAGCTGGTGTTATGGCAGCGGCTTTTGCTGGTGGAGGTGATTTAATTAAAAGTTTAAAAGAAAAAAAGAATCTTAAAGATGCTGCTGTAACAGCTCAACAAGTTGAAACTGGAGCAAAAGTTAAAAAAGCAACTGAAGGTGTAGATTTTGTATTAAATACAGATGTAGGAAAAGCTACTAGCGATTTATCGTCTGCTTCTGGATTACCATCTGATATTTCTGTTGCTTCTGGATATGATAATATAGTAATGGATAAAACACTCGGTACTGAATCTTATAAAATTAGTGACACTTTAGCAGAATCAGCTGGGTTTGGTGGAGATGAAATATTTGGAAATAATTTAGCTTTAAGACAATCTCCTTCAAATATTCAAGTATCAAAAGTAACAAGTTCATTTACACCAATAACAGACCAAGCTGCTCCTTCAATTATGGATTCTTATTTTAAAGGATTAGCACAACAAAAATCTAAATCTATGCAACAAGGATTAATGTTTGCTGGTGCTTCTAGTTTATATGGATATAGACCCGAATTACAATCTTTAAGACAAATACAATTTGGAAATAAAATAAAACCTTACGGATAATAAATGGCTCATATACCCGGACATTCAAATTCTTATGGTGATTTAAGTAGAGGTAATTTTTATGATGGCCCTGAAATAAGGATGCCTGATTTTTCAGATGCTTTTTCTGGAATAGATGAAAAGTATCTTCAATTTGCTCCTACATATGATGATTATATGGAAAAATATATTGGAGCTGAGTATGATTTACAAGGTCAAGAATATGGCTTAGCAGGTGAAATATATCAAATGGCAGAAGATAGAGCTGTATTTGAAACAGATGAAAGAGATAGGCAAAGAGCTTCAGCAGCTGATACTTTATCATTATCATTAAGAGGAATGGGACAACAAATGGGTTCTACTCTTGCAGGCGCACAAGATTCTGCATATAATATATTTAGTCAAGCTGAGCAAGTAGCATCTGGTGGTTTAGGTGCAAGAACTAATCTTACAACAAGAGCAATGTCAAGTATTGAAGATAGCACACAAGCAAGTTTAATGGGTCAGGCAATGTCAGGAATACAAGCTAAATCTAATTATGAAGATGCATTAGCTAATTTATCTGGACAAGCATTCTCTTCTGCTCAAGCATTAGAACAAGCAGGTATATCTTATGACGCTGCTGGAATAGGTTATGAAAGAGCTGGTATAAAAAGAGACCAAAAAATGGAACAACTTGTTAAAGACTATGAAGATGAAATGTACGATTACTTATTAATGTTAGGTGAAAACTTTGATATATGGGGAACAGGCCCATCTACAGTTCCAAATCAACCTGATATATTAGATAGACCTGAGTACGACCCTAATGATGATGGTGCAGGAAATAATCAAAATTTAGGTGGTTTTAATAATACTGGAATGACTTACGAAGAGTTATTAGAATTATATGGCGGAGGTAATAAAACTATACCAACTGGTGGTGGTGGAGGTGGAACTACAATGCCGAGGACAGGCCCGTAATGGCATACGAAGGAATAAGCATACCAAAAATTTATGAGGCTCAAATGCCTCAACAATCTAGTGGTGGTGATATTGTTAGTAGATTACTACCTTCATTAGCTAGTGCTTATATAAGTGGAATGAGGCAAGAAGAAGCAAACCAACTTAGAGCAGATACAACATTATATTCATCTTTAGCAAAATCAGCAGCTAATTATAAAACATCAGAAGAAGTAAAAGGTGTTCTTGATAGACTTATTGAAGAAAGACAATCGGTAGCAGAAAGTGGAGATGCTGTTAGAGCAAGTTATTTAGATGCTAATATAGCAGCGGTGCAACCTTATTATAATACTCAACTTAAAAGAGAAGATGCTCAAAATTTAATTGATGCTGGTATAAAAGAATTTGAACAATTAGAAAATACTCCAGGCTACTCACAAGGTGCATTAAAATTATATGAAGAATGGGATAATACGTTAAGTGAATATGATGAATATTTTACACCTAGAATGATAAAAGATGTACAAGGTGCATATGATGAAATGAATTTAAGATTATCTGCATTATCTGTATTAGATGCACTTGACCAAGATGGTGTAGACGCAGAAGGTAAACCTATTAAATTAGATGGTATACAAATTAATGAAGATAGTTTTCCAAATGCTAAATCATTATTTCATGCAAAAGCAGCTAATGAATTATTAACTAGAGGATTAGCAACTCCTCAAGCAGATAAAAAATTAATTTCTCAAGGATTATCACAATTTGCTCAAATGCAAACTGATTTAGGTGTTGCAGATGCAATAGATTTAAAAACAAAAACTGCGTTAAATAAATCTGTAAAACAAAATATTTATGGAGCAGCTAAAGCTGTAGAAAGTAAATTTAATTATCCAGCAAAAGATATATTTAAAAAAGTATATCCAAAATCATTTCAAGATATGATGCTTACTAAAAACTTTGATGCAATATTTAGAGCAGGTGAAGTATTAGATGCACCTAGAATTAAACAAATTAGAAATGTTGCATTGCATGATTTAGGAAGGGTTTTAGAAGATACTTCTGGACTTGATGACAATGTAAAAGATTTATTAAATGAGTGGAGTAAAACAGGATATAGAAAAGATTCTCTTATACTTGATGAATTGTATGACAAGATTTCATATTGGAAACCAAACACTTCATTAGTTTCTTATAAAGATTATTTAGAAGAACTTAATTATCCGGGCCTTGGTGATACAGATAAAAACGTAAAAGATTTAGTATTTAGTTATTTAGGATTTTTAGATAACTTAGAAAAAGAAGAAAAAAGATTATCAGAAAATTGGGGAGATAGTTACTCACAATCTTCTAGTGAACAAGTTAGTAGTACTGGATTTAATTTTAATTTAAGTAATTTAAAATAATATTAAGTATAGTTACTCAGTAGTAAAATGGATATACGAGAGTAATGTCAGAACAAAGATACGACCCTTTACAATTTGCCGAATGGCTTAAAAGTGATACAACTCCTAATGGAGGAGCAGCTCTATGGGAAGCCTCAGCCCTATATGACTTTCAAGTAGACCCTAATACTAATGAAATATCTACTCAACAATTTAATCAAGAATATAGTAATTATTTACAAGAAGAAAGTTTTCCTGCGTTAAGAGAACGTATAGAAAACATTGTAAAAGTAGCACCTCAATTAAAAGATAAATCATTATTATATAAACCTGTTGATATTTGGGAAAGAGGATTTCAAGGAGCAGTAAAACCTCTTGAAAGACTTTTAGGTGGAGAAGGTTATGCTAGAGTAGGTGAAATGATAACAGATTTGTTTAGTCCATTATCTAAAGATACCTATGACGTTGATGAGTTTAAAGAACTTACAGATAGATTACAAACTTTTGCAAATGAAGGACAACAAAGACTTGATAATGGTCAAATTATAGAAGAAGATGACGCTAAACTTATACAAGATGTAACTTCTTATTTAGAAAATTTATCTGAAAATGCTGAAGAAATAAAATCTGGTGATAAAAAATATATAAAATTAAAAGAACCTATTCCATTTTATTATGATGAAGGTAATTATACTGGAATGGGAGAAAGAGTAGGAGCAGGAGTAAAAAGACAAAGAGAACCTAATTGGCTTGATTCTTTTATGGAAAAAAAGAATAGTTATTTTCATAAAACTGCAAATGATTTAGCAGAAAAATATCATGAAGAAAATATAAAAAATAATATCAGATACGCAGCGTATCAAAATTATTTAAAAGATAGACCTACAGAATACTTTAAAGATTTTAGACCTACAGAATTATGGATGGATACTGTTTTTGGATTAGTTCCTTCTATGGTAGGTTGGACTGTAGGTGGAGCAGTAACACTTGCTACTAAATCTCCTGCAGCAGGATATGCTGCGTCAATGGCAGTGCTTAATCCATTAGAAGCAACAGGTGAATATCAAGAAGCATATGATTATGTTTATAATAAATTTAAAGATAAAGAATTAGCAAAAGATATAGCATCAAAATCTACTGGTGCATATTTAGCAATTATGAATGTTACTGAAAGATTATCTGTTGGTAAGTTTATGAAAAATATAATGCCTACAGAAGCTCAAAGACTCACAAGGCGTTCTTTATTTAAAAATATGTATAAAAAAATAGCAGATGACAAAAGATTATATTATGGATATGAGGGATTTGAATCAGCATTAAGAGAAGGAACTCAAGAATATATTCAATATTTATCATCTGTTGCTATACAAAGTGGATATAAAGATGAAAATTTTTCTGATATATATGATAGACAAGCAGCTAAAGAAAGTTTTGTAGGAGGTGCATTACTAGGCGGAGGAATGGGAGCAGCTGGTATTGTTCTTAGTGGTAAAGAACGATTTAGCATGGAAGAAATGTTTGCAAATCTTAAAGATGAAGATGCTCCTAGAACTAAAAAAGGTAAACCAGTTTATGAAGGTAGACCAATAGCTCCAGTTCTTGCTGAGCAAATAGAAGATAAACCTACGACAAAAGCAGAACCTACACAAAAAGGATTAGTACAAGAAATAGTAACTGCTGGTCAATCTTTACAAGTCTCTGTAGATAGAGATGAAGTAACAGATGATAAATTAAAACAAACTATTAATGAATTAAAAGGATTCGGGCCTGGGAAAAAAGTAGAAAAGTTATCATATGTTTTACAAAAAGGTGGTAATGATTTATTAAATAGTTTAGATGAATCTGATTTAGAAAATGTTAATAATACATTAAGAGCTGGTATAAAAAATATAAGTGGTCAATTAGCAGATGGATTAAAAGATAGAGAAAACTTAGCTAAAGATGTTGTTGATGGTAGAATTAAAATAGATTATCAAATAGGAAAAGGTGGAAAGATTTCACCTATTGGTAAAAAACCAACAATATCTATTACTGATAAACAAATTATAGATGACTTAGTTAAAACATATGAAAAAGATATTATAGAAGATGTAGGTAAAAAACCTAGTCAACCACAAATATCTAATTGGTTAAATAATAATTTAAATGTAAATATAGGTAAACAAGTACAGGCTCAAGCAGAAAAACAAGTAGGGGCAGCTCCTCAAGCAGGTCAACCTACTGATGCACAATTAGCAGCTGCGTTAGGTGCATTTGATGCTCCAAGTCCTCCTAAAAAACAACCTAAACCTATACCAAAGAAAAAAGAGTCTACATCATCTAAGGCAGTAGAGCAACAAGCAATTGAAC
>Ga0209645_1001153_pt1 | contig 13364 bp, 11 predicted proteins | sample ETNvirenome_6_30_FD_184070 | JGI IMG/M metagenome (GOLD analysis project Ga0209645, IMG submission 184070) | Marine viral communities from the Pacific Ocean - ETNP_6_30 (SPAdes) (version 2) | ecosystem: Environmental > Aquatic > Marine > Oceanic | place: Pacific Ocean | collected 2013-06-19
AATTCCAAAGCATGAGATCGGTAATCCTCGGTCGGTTCCGGTGTTCGATAATACAGGGGAGGCTAAGTTCAACCATCCTTTCCACATATAACGAAAAAATTTATTCGCTAAATCAGGACGATCTAATCTCTTGGCTATAGTATCCGCAACTCTGCGGTATGCTTTTTTTGGTGTTTCGTCTGGTAAGAGGTATCCTTTAGATATTGTTGCTAAAGATATTTCGTTCATCCATTCTGGGTAATCCTTACCTGCTTCCCAATTGGAAGTATCTACTACTAATGTCATAACTTATAGTATTAAAATATTGATGCAGTATCCCACTCCATGTGGCCTTTTGCATAGTTAGTAACTCTATTAGCAAAGAAATCAGTATGTTGTTTTCCTGCAATAACTGCATCAAACCATTTCATAGTTTTCAAAGCTCCTTTATCAATCTCTTCTGCTGGTACGATAGGTTTAAGTCCTAAATCACTCATTTTAGTATTTACTCTATGACGAATAAAGTTTTTAAGCTCTTCTTTTCCTAAATTCTCTAAATCACCCATTTCAAATACTTTATCAATAAAATCAAATTCTAATTTTAAAGCATCTTTTGCTGCTGATTCAATATCAGCTACTAATTCTGGAGTTTTAAATTCTGGATGTTCTTCCATTAAGGTTCTAAATAACCAACAGCCAGCATCTGAATGTAGAGATTCATCTCTTACTGACCATTCTACTATTTGTCCTACTCCTTTCAATAAATTTCTCATTTTAAATGAAAGTAGAACTGCAAAAGAACTAAATAGATTAACTCCTTCTGTAAAAGCAGAAAATATAGCTAATGATTTAGCTCTATCATGCCAATTAGGTGTACCATCATGACCATCTCTTACATTCATAAGATTTTCAATTTTAGCCATAGTAGCTTCATCTTCTAAAAACTCAGCAAAGTTATCTAATCCTAATTGTTCGTTTAATAAAGAATATGCTTCTGCATGAATAGTTTCACTTGAACCTAACGTAGTCCCCATCATAATAATTTCCGGTTTACGGAACCATTTAGTTACTAATGTAGACCAGTAATCATTAACGATAGTTTCTGTTTGTGCAAATCCTTTTAATATTCCCCCTATAACATTTTTTTCATGATCTTTTAAATTACTATTCCAATCTGTTACGTCTTGGGACATTGGTACTTCTGTGTGAAGCCAGTGTGCTTGTTGTTGTTTTAGCCAGTAGTCGAAGGCTTTAGGGTATTCAAAGGGTTTATAAACTACGCGTTCGTTAAGTAAACTCATTTTTAATAATTAATTAAGTGATTAGACAAAAAAAATCTCCACGTTAAGCTAAATCTGCTGTTGGAGATGTTTCCATAAATAGCATATATATTCTACTTTTTGTCAAATAATTCTGACATTTTTTCTCTTGATAGATTAAATATAGGACCTTGTGTAGGATTTAATTGTTCGTTTAAGTCAGCTTTACCTTCAAATTCAATATGACCATTGTTAGTATCCATTTTAACGTTGTAAGTCATACCGTCTTGTCCGTATCGATTTTTCATAACATGTACACGGCCAGTTCCTAATACTTTATCTTCTTTTTGTCGAGAAAGAGATAAGCAAATATCTGCTACCATCATTTTATCATAAGATCCTGCTGCTTTATCTCCTTCAATAACAGAATCTTTAGCACCCATTCTATTAACCTGTGAAGGTGTAAGAATAGGAATTTTTAAATCTTTAGCCAGTCCTTTAGTTGCAATAAATACATCATCAATCTCATCCTTTCTTTCGAATGACTTTCCTCTAGAAGGAGCCCTTAAATAATCAACATAATCAATTATAACTAAATCTGGTTTATGCTCCATATCTATACATTTCTGTATATGAGATTTTACTGTATTAACAGTTGCTGATTTAGGAGCATATTCTTTTACTATCAGCTTACCTTTTAAATTATCTACTACTTTTTGGACTTCTTTTCGGTGGTTGTTAACCTCATCAATAGAGTATCCTGTAAAATAGCAGTCAAATCTTTTACCAACGTAGTCTTCCCCGAGTTCCAAAGTGTAATAATTGACCTTATACCCAAGCTTAACAGCATGAGCAGCAATAGCCACCATAGTCCATGACTTACCACCACCAGGATTACCAAAAACGATACCCAGGTCGCCAGGCCCGAATCCCCCTTGAATACCATCGTTAAGAATAGGCCAAGGAGAAGGAATAGTAGGACGGTAATCAGATCGATAACGAGTCTCAATATCTTTATTATATTCATGTCCGATATTTTTATCCATACCAGCTTTCATAGCTTTTTCAATAGTATTTCTAATACCGTCAAAATCGCCTGCTTTTAGTAAATCTGTTGAATTTAGTATAGCTTGCTTCATTTCTTGATTCTTACAAAAAGTTGTAAACTCTTCTTGTACATATTCTAAATCATCTTGAGAAGCCTGGTAGGAATTACGTAGCTCTTCTTTTAAAGCTACTTTTAATATATCATTTTCTACTTTTTGTAGCTCAACTTTTAACACATCCATAGTAACAGTAGTATGGTACTTATCAAAGTATTTTACTATCTGATTAATAATCCATTTATGTGCGTCTGAATCGAAATAATCTTCTTGAAGAACGTCTCTTACGTTAAGAAGAAATTTTTTATCTGTTAGCAATGAGCCCAATACCTTCAGCTGGAAACCTTTTCCATACTGATTCAATGCTTTTAATGTCATTTATAACTTATTTTTTAAAAACCGTTAAACCTCTAAAATTCTCTAACCAACCTTCTGTATTCTTAGTAATCCCTTCTATCTTATCTTGATCTAAGAGATGTAAAAACGCCCCTGTTTGTAGGTCAGGAATATCACTCTTTATTATATCTAATATATGATTTTTTTCTTTATCATCCAACGTAGTTTCATGTAAATCCATTAATTTAAAATTAGTTTCTACACGATCCCAGCTATGAATAATTTTAGCAAATATTTTTTTGTCTTCTAATTTATTTTCACAAACGGAAAATACATAATCTAAATCAGTAACTTTATTAACTAGATCTGGAAATTCTTTTACTATTGTTTTAATACCTAATCCTTTTACTCCTGCTAGATTATCTGAATTATCTCCTAATAACGCTTTTATTACGTTATAGTTTTTAGGAAGAACTTTTAACTCTTCTAATATATTACTGCTATTAAGAGTTTTCTTCTTTACAGGAGCATATACTTCGATATTATCGTTAACTAACTGTAAAAAATCTTTATCCGAAGAAATTATAGTTACTTTTTTATTATTGCCAGCTGCTTGTTTAGCTAAATATGCTATAATATCATCAGCTTCTAATTTTTCCATAACTATTTGTTGCATAGGTAAGCATTCTAAATAGTCTTGAACTCTTAGTAACTGATTTACCAGTGCTTCTTGTTCTTCTTCCCTAGTATCATACAAGCCCCAATGAGTAATTCTTGCTGTTGCTCTCTGAGCTTTATAGTTAGGGTCTATATTTTGCCTATTTCCGGAACCTCCTTTGCCGTCCCATACAACTACTACTCTAGTTGGATCAAAAATCCTAGTTACATACCCTAATGAGCGAAGGAAACCCACCAGGCCTCCGATATGCGTACCTGATGGATTCATCGCTTTGAGTAATGAAAAGCTACGAATTAACATATTCATAGCATCAACCACTAGGATATGGTCGTTCAACTCTCTAGGTGGGGTTTCTTTAAGATTTTTAAGAATATCTCCGTAATTCGGCATTAATCTAAGATATTAGGAGTTATAGTTTCTTCTTCTAAATCTCCTTCTTCGATTAAGTTAAAATCTAAACTACCAACTAATTTTAACCAATGATCTTTATGCTCATTTTTATATTTATCGATAGCTCTTTTATCATCAGGAATAAATCCATGAGAAGTCATTACAACTCTACCTCTTGATTGTACTCCTCCGATATGATTTTTCTCTACCTGTACGTTTGTACGTTTAGCAAATTCTACCTGGAGTCCGTCCTTAATAGCTTTTATTTTAGACGTACCCGGATTTGTAATATTACCAAATGTAATTACTAAAGTAGCATCATACCACATAGACATTCCTCCTTTATTTTGTAACTTAGGCATACCCATAGGTGATTCAGGCTTCATAGTCCAAACCTTATTGATAGCAACCATAGTATTAGTATAAGGAGAATTTTCTTTTCGAGATAATAGAATCTTCTGATTTAGATTATTACCAAATTGAGTAGACATAGCACCAGCGTTCCATTCATTATTATTCTTATTAGAACGTACTGAAAGGTCGCATGGTACTGATCCGATACTATCCCAGAAGAAACACATATCAAAAGGTAAGTTACCTTTCGCTTGTTCATCCATAAGATCTGCAATATAAACTGCTACATCTTCGATAGTATTTAATGTACCTCTATCGGCATATAAAAAATGCCCTTCGTAATCTAAAACAGTTCCATTTTCGTCAGTAACTTCCTCAAACTGTAATCCCATCTCTTTTGCATGTTCCCAAGACCATTTCATCTCAGTAATAATGAAGACTGGGAGAACGCCCAGTTTCTGAGCATTCACCGCAGCTTCTAATAAGGCAGTTGTTTTGCCTGTATCACTATGTCCACGCAATAGAGTGATATGTCCGGTAGGTATACCGGGTAAGGAAGTTATATCCTGAAAAGCTTTAGATAGAGGTATCCATCCTTGTTCTTTAAACTTAACTGAAGAGTTAGAAAAACCTTTCTTTTTCTTAAAGTTACTAAGATTAAAAGATTTTCTTACTGATTCAGTTGCTCTTGCTTGTACTTCTTTCTTTTTTGCCATTACTCGTTAAATAAGTCATCAAATTTACTCACAGTATCTTTATTTCCAGCTGTTGCAGTCTCTAAAGTAAAATCTGTTTTATTACTTCCTAGACTCGAAGGTGTTTCTGTATCGTTACCTCCTGGCAGAGCTGTTGCTGATTCATCTTCAGCATTCGGATCTAAATAATTCTGCAATTGTTTTTTGATAAACTCATAGTCGTACTGAGTAAAAGAATCGGTAGGGTTTGGTTGTTCTTTTAACCACTTATCTACTAAATCATTATTATCAGAAAGAGGAGTTTGCTTAGGTTTAATTCTAACAGTAGTAGTTGGGTAAGGATTACCTTGCTGTTGCTCTACTACTAAATCCCATCCATTGATTACATCTGTGTAGTCTCCTACATCTTCATCTTCAGCAAGAGCTAGAAGTGCTTTGTAAATAGTAATACCGAATCCCCATAATCTAACTCCTTTATCTTCTTCTCCTCTTACTACTACAGGAGCAAAGATTCTAGTTTTAGGTGAGATCTTACCAGATAAAGACCAATTATCTTTATCGTTGGTTTTACGTAACTCTTTTACAAATTCTTCAATAGGGTCTTGCTTACCAAAGTTAGATAAAGCAACCATTGGATATTTTCCTATACCGTAATGGAATTTTAATTCCTTAAACGGAAAAGTAGGATCGAAAGCCGACGGTACAATACGTACTGTTTGCTTTCCTAATTGAGGTTTCCAAAAAATTTCGGAATAATCGGTCTTTTCTCTTTGTTGACCGTTGTTGTTTAACGCATCTAATTTTGCGCGGATAGCATTAATGTCCATATATAACTAATTTAAAATATAACTTAATATTAATATAGTAATAAAAAATTAAAGAAGCAACTATAGCTCAATAATTTTATATAACTTAGTATTTACTCTTTTGAGTTCTGGGCCTTTAGTAAGAAGCACACAGTTACGGTAATCTGCCCAGTTAATTCGATAGCTAGTATCTAAAACTCCTCCATTTAGCTCTTTGATTAAAGTGTTAAGAGCATTAATAGTGTAGAGAGTATTAGTTTCTTTTTTTCTGTGTACTAATATAGTATTTTCTAGGAAAGTGCCAATATTACCAAAATCCACATTATAAGTACAAATATACTCATCTTGGCTTTTAGAATAAAGTACAAATATCTTATTGTAGATAATTTTGTACCTTTCTTGTATGTTAGAAAGCACCTCATCTAGTCCTTCTTCGGTAGAAAAAGTGCAAAACAGCTTGTTACTCATATCTTCGCTGGTAAATATTGGTTCTATATCGTAATCGAACCTTGGTCTTGTCGCATTTGTTATCATATATAAATAGTTGTGCTGTTCTATAAAACTAAGTTTGTATTATACTTGAATTTAACTGGGTATTTCCCTTGTTTCTCCATTATTTTTTTAATATCTTCTAAAACTTGCTTGCCATCTTCTTTACTAAAATCAAATAAAATAGCATCGTATGTATATAAAGTAATAAAAGATTTTTTATCTTTTAGGTACTTCAAGATATCTTTTAATATAATAATATTATTTGAAGTTTCCAACGATTGCATCATATAATTCATCAATTTTGCTGGATTCATGTCTTTTAGCTCTTGGGTAAAATGTTTACCTGATTGAGGATTCCATACATAACCTCCTTCTTGAAAACTTTTCCACATAGCGTCAATATACTCTTGTATTTCTTTAAATATTTTTAGATTCTTATGTTCTTCTGGTATTTTTCCATAAATTGCATGGAAATTAATCTGTTTTGCTTTTGTATATTCTTCGTCAGTAATATCTTCTTTACCAAAATAGTGTTTAGCAAGCTGTTTATGTGCTGACTCTTCTGTTAAAGGGTAATTAAGCTGATCAGCAAGTAACCTTAAATGGTACCCGTCGAAATCAAACTCTACAAAATAGTCATTTTGAGGTTTAAAGCATTTTCTATATTCTTCTGCTTTGGGTATAGCTGCAAAATTAACTGAATTAAAGGTATTTGTAGGTCTTGAAGTATTATTGTAAAGGTTGTATTCTGTAAATACTGTATTATCAGCTGTGTTGTATAGTGGATTTTTAGGTTTAAATAAATTATTAAAGCTATCGTATATTATACCAACACCAGATTGTTCTAGTAAATAAAATACATTAGTAGCTATTTTATTATAAAAATCAAATCCAGAAGGTATTTCAAGATTAATAGTTTCTTTTATACTTTCGTAAATATTTTCACTTTTTTCATATAATTTAGCTATTGGAATTATAGAATTTAAGTCTCTTTTAATACTATGTCTATTATAAAAATAATTTATAGTAGAATTATCCCCAGGTATTTCAAGTCTATCAAACTTTACCATAGAATAAAGTAATGATAAGTCTATAGCATCCTGTAAATTAAAGTAGTAGAGCAGTTTTTTCTTATTTAATGTATATAGTTTATTTGCTTTAGAAAGTATTTCGTAGACACGATTCTTATCTACGTTTAATCCTTCATCATGATTTATAGGAATAATATAACCATGCTTACTATTCACCATTCTTATATAAACAGCTACTGTATGATTAAGTCGTGGGTGGTATAGATCGTTTGCAGGAATTACATCTACATAACAACCTAATTTTACTAATCCTTCTAACGAAGATAACTTGGATTCTTCTTCAACTATATAAAACACTTATAAAACCTTTTTATTAATATACGAAAATATTTCGTATTTACAACCTTTTACCTGGAGAAGGTATAACTATATCTTTATCTGATGGTATAATTTTTTTAGCTGACTTGATAGAGGTATCTTGTACGTATTCTAACGGAGATTTAATTAACGCTTCTATACCGGGCATTATTTTCTTTAACTGCTCTATAGATCTTTGATTAGCTTTTTCAACTCCCTCTACAATATATCCGTTTACTGCCTGATCTTTAGCAGGACCTTTAATTACCCAATCTACTTTTGCTATTTCTATACACTTATCTCGAGAACGAGCAAGTTTAGCTGATTGTACTTTAGATATTTCTTTTAATTTACCAGTACATTTATTATTAGAAAAATACCTTTCTTTGATACCTTTTCTTCTTTCTTCCGATGTAGGAGGTAGTTTTAATGAAGGTGCAATTGAATCAGAAGAAAGAGTTGGATTTTCTTCTGTATCTCTATCGAAGTCTTCGTCTGATTCTTCTACAAAAAGTTGTTTAGCTTTAGAAAAATCTCCTTTATCAAAATCTATTCCTAATGTATCAAAAATAAAACCAAGTGCTGTTAAAACTACTTTTTTATTAGATTGTATTTCTTCACCATCTTTATCTCTTAATGCTATTACATCTCCAGGTAACTCACTTTGATCAATTATTTTATATTGTGATTTAGGTAAATACATATTAATCTACAAATTTAAGTTCTTTACCACCAAAGGTACCGGTTGGAGTATTTATAGCCTCTCTAGTATCTTTCATAAATTGAGGTAGCCAAGAAGAAACTGGTTTTGCATCTTTAGCGGTAAAATTAGTTTTAATAGTTCCAGTTCTAGAATTTCCACCTGCGATATCTGCATGGGCTGAAGTACCACTCATGTAGTTTCGTCCTGTACCTATACTCTGCACTCCTAATTTTCTAATAGCTTTGAAAAATTTCATTGCTACTGGTGTCACAGATTCTGCAACGTTTTGCTGTTTTCCTTGATAGTATATAGCAAAATCAGCTGCAAATCCCATATCATGTCTATTACTACCTAATGAATTAACTTTATTAACCCCAGGACCAGTAAACAATGAATTTTTACGTTGAGGTCTTGGTACATTACCTGCAGAAGAAATACTAATATTAACATCACATTCCTCTGCTGCGGTAGCTAATATGTCCATGAGCTGTTTTTGAACCGGTAGCGGTCTTTTTTGCTTTTTGATATCAGATCTATACGTTACTCTTCCGTTTGGCGGTATATATAAATCTGGTCCTCCTTCAAATACAACTTGAGCTGTTGTACCTCCTGATGTTGAAGATCCTCCGCTGCCAGATGAGCTTTGATATGGAGCTGTTTCTTGACCGTACTTTTCTTTAAAGTAAGCTATTTCTTCTGGGGTTGGTTTTTTAGTAGAGTAAAATTGAGTTTTTACATCAGTAGTCCATTTTCCATCAGCAATATTATGAGATAGTCCTGTTATAATAAATCCAAAATTCTCTGAGTATTGATTAGGTAGTAATCCTTCTTCTATTAAGAAAGCCTGTCCAATCTTTAAACCTCCGATACCCATCATAGTAAAAGATAATTCTATAGGAATAACTCCAGGAGCTGGTATAGGATCTGTTTCTGATTTACTTCTTTTTTCAACAACCCATCTTTGACACCATTCTTTATGATACCCTTTTATATTAGCTACAGCTTTTCTATCATAATCACCGTCTTCAAAACTTCCTGCCCCGTTAAATTCTTCCCAAAAATTATGATAAGCGATAGTCCATTTTTTTAATCTTTCATCTTCAGCAGTTTCACGATTTTCTATAGGATCTCCATTTGGATCTGTTTTTTGAGCTTTGTGAATAATATGTCTGTCTAATAATCCTCTATTCCATTCTAATAAAGGTCCGATATTATCTTTAGTATGACCTCCTGTTCCTTGAGCAGCAACAGAAATCATATTACCAATATTTGAGCTAATTTTACTTTCTATAGTTAAATTAGAAACTATAGATCTGATACCGGTTAGGCTAATAGTTGGAAGAATATTACGTAATGAAGGAGTAACTTTACGATCAACTATATAAAACATATCATCTTGTTCATCATATATAGTTTCTAAATCATTTATACCTCCCATAGCTTCATTACAAGCTCCTAATACAGTTTTCATAAACGTAACCATATCATTAGCATCGTTTTGATCTGAATCTTTTGAGCTCTTTACTATCTTATCTAATTCATCTTGTAAAAACTGGCAGGATATAAGTATATTTAAAATATCATCAGTACCGCCCCTCATCAATCCTCTTTCAAACGCTGATAATACGTTTTTGTGAAATCCATTTTTATATACAAATCCTGGAGCGTATGAACTGGTATCAGATAAGACTAAATTATCCGTCCAAGGAACTACTTGTTTTTTACTATCATATACTTTTATATTAGCAACTGGTTTAGGTAAAATACACACCATAGGATCTATGGAAAAATGCATTTCATTAGTTAAAAATTTACATTTCTTTTCGTAGACCTGATTAGTAGGGTTTTTATCTTGATAACCTGTGTAAAATTGTGTTAATTTCCTACCAGGTGTGTTTGAACCTTTTTGCGGTTCTTGAGTACCGTCTAATAAGCTAACATACTGATTATATATGTCTAATATAACGAATAACGGTATCCAATATTCATTTAAATTATCGTTATCAAAAGTACCAGTTCCTTTATCTTCTACATTCTTCAATTTAAAAGCAACAAAACCGCTTAACATTTTTTTGAAATGCTGTGCTGTACTTTTTACAAAACTATCTTTGGTAAAAATAGGTAATTGGTCATCTGCTCTTACAGAAGCAGAAGATTGTGTTGCATTACTTTGAGCATTAACTGTATCTGGATTAGCTGTATCTGTTGAAGGAGTATTTGTAGAAGTTGAACCAGGTGGATAATCTTCAGCTGTACCTCCGTATACTTCATCTACTACTGATTGTACTCTCCATATAGAATCGACTCTTCTTTGTACTCTTTTTACTTCATCTGTACCAGGTTTTTGTCCTGCTTTTACAGCGTCTCTAAAACGAATAGCTGAGCCAGATCTTACATCTAAAAATAAATACTCTAAACAAGCGATAACTGGGTTTTCTTCGCTTTTGAGTATATTACCTATTGCTTTACCGCTTTTTTCGGATACTAAGTAACGAATTTGAAAGTCTAAGCTATCTCTTGTTGGTATATCAAAATTAGCTGCTTTTTCTAACTTCCATCTTCTTTCATTACCGCCTTTCTGTCCTGTCCATTGAATTAACCCATAACCTCCTTTACCTCCTATCTCTCGACTAGTACCACTTTTTTCTTCTAATGCTTTAGGGTCAAATGAACTTTCTCTATCTATATTAGCTAATACAGCCTGTGCTCCTGCTTTAGTGTATCCTTCCGCCTTCAAAGCTTTACATATAGTAACAGCATTAGGCTTTTCATTAGAAGGAATACTCTGTCCTGATTTAGGAGTAGTATCTAAATATTGTAATCCGTTTATAGTATATTCGCTAGCCATCCTACTTTTTATATTCCAAATTTTGCTTTATACTCTTCTACAGACAACCCAGCTAGTGAAGCAAAGGTATTTAACATCCTTTCTTTCTCTTCTTCTTTCGTTCTGGCGTTTTCTATAAGAAAATCAGCTAAATCATACGTATTCTTTCTAGTTCCTTGTGCTGTTTCAGTATCAAATCCAAATTCTTTGCTTATACTTCTATCAAATGTACTTGTTACTATTATCCAATCACCTGTTACTCCTGATTGTTCAAAAGCAAAACCATAATCGCCGAATTTACTTTTTAAAAAATCCTCAGCTTCTTCTTCTTCTAAAGAACAGAATGGATCTCTTTCAGTCCAAGTATATCTAGTACCTTTATAATTCCAAAAAGCGAATTTTTTTCCTAATATTCTTTCAATATTTTCTAAAAATTCTGGATCTTCTGATAAGATTTTTTTACCTCTAGTGCTCTGTACATCTGTCAATCTTTCAAATGCATCTTCATCATCTCCAGTAAATATTTCTGTAAAGTCTTCGGCTGCATCTAAAGCTAACTGTCCTGCTAAATCAAAATCGCCTTCAACTAATGCATCTGTTGCTGCTGCTGCAGAATCTATAAATTCAACAGTATTTTGCTTAACTTCAGCAAATCCAGATCCAGGATTTCCTACTAAATGCTCTAATTCAGTAAATAATTTATGGTATATAGATCTCCTTTCTTTTTTACCTTTATCATCATTCCAAGAAGCTAGTTGGTCTGGAGGATATACGTTAGATGTATCAAAAGTAACAGCAATAGATTCTAATACCGTACCGGAAGAGATTATTTTAACCATACAATCATACCCTCCATCATCTCTAAATGACCAGTTAAAATTTGAAACATAACCAACCATCGAATCATAATTATAATCCGAATCAAATGCTATATCTCTTAAATCGTTTTGTATTATATCTTTAGGAACTTTATTGCGTAAGAATTTTTTATATACCTGTATATCTTTATTAACTGTTCCTGTTTCGCTATCTAACTGTAATGAATGTCCCCATTCTAATAATATAGTAAATCCAGGTCTTAGATAAAGAGCTTGCATCATTTCTAAGTCCTCTAAAGTCCAAACTGTAACATTAACTTCTGCTTCTCTTAAACTACCATAAGTACCTTTAGATTTTACACTTACTGAGTTAATACCGGGAGTTGGTCTAAATCCTAGACTTTCGTAGTTGTGGTAAGAACTATCTTTAAAATCGCCGGCTGTAATATATCCTTCATTATTAATGTTAACAGGATTATGTTTAGCTTGATTTACTCCTCCACCTAAAAATGTTGGTTCACTTGAAGTACCTTGTTTTAAGGCACCGCCCATTAAAACGTTATTATAAGCTAAATTTTTATTACCAACCACTTCTTTAATAGTTTTAGTGCCGGTAGCTAATGCTTGAGTTTCTTCTTTAGTTATAGTATTAATACTAGATACCAGTCTCGCCCAAGCTCCATTTCCGTTAAAGAATAGTAATTGATTTTTGTCTTTTTTAGGAGTAGACACAAGCTTTTCACGGGCGATAAGCTGTTTCACTACGCTTCCGTCTATTCCTCCTCCTATTACGTCTTGAGGTTGTCCTTGTGGTATATCTTGTCCTGTTTTAGACATTATCTGGTTTTATTTACATCATTAAATAAACTAATAGCAGTTTCTTTATCTGCTGGTATTCTCAATTGTTTACCAGGAGTAACGTTTAAAGACCCTTTCTGAAAGTTATTCGCTGAAGAAATAATCCACCATAACTCAGAGTCTTTATAAAACTCCTGTGCTAATGTATCATATCTATCTCCATATTGAGATAAAACATAAACATCATTTTCATTAAGAGGTATTTCAGGATATATAACGTTTCTTTTATATACTGTACCTCTTGAGGTTTTGTTATTTAATATTTTTTTAAATCTTCTACCCATATATTAAATATATGAAATTTATTTTAATTTTTATTATAAGCCAATACCTACTGGTAAACCAACGTCTTGACTAACTTCGTTTTCGATTTGTGCTTGTATGTTTGCCCTTAAATCTTCAGGAGTAAAAGTAGGTTCTGTATCTCCTCCTAAAGCATTATACGATTCTGCTGATTGTAAAGGACCGGCTGCTCCTGCGTCAGTAAGTAACTGATCTTCTGCTTTAGCTTGTTCTTCTTTTAATGCTGCCTGTTCTCTTGCTTCTCTTTCTTTCTTTTCAGCTCTAGTTTCAGGAACTACAAATTTTCTATCCTGTAAGGGAATATAAACTTCTTTATTATCCTGAATAGGTCTATAATTAGTTATGAAAGGATTAATACCAGTTTCTGGTAAGAA
>Ga0209645_1001154_pt1 | contig 13361 bp, 19 predicted proteins | sample ETNvirenome_6_30_FD_184070 | JGI IMG/M metagenome (GOLD analysis project Ga0209645, IMG submission 184070) | Marine viral communities from the Pacific Ocean - ETNP_6_30 (SPAdes) (version 2) | ecosystem: Environmental > Aquatic > Marine > Oceanic | place: Pacific Ocean | collected 2013-06-19
TTGCCCGATCACTCGAACATATTGTTTTGGAGGTTGACGACTTTGTTATCGCGAATCCCATACCGTCGAATGGTGTTGTGGACGGTATTAGCGTTGATACCGAGTTTTCTGGCGATGTCTGTCCCGCGCATTTTGTTTTGGTGCAGGGACAGGATTTGCAGTCTTACGGCATCGGTGAGGGGTGCTGACGGTTTTTTCGGTGGATCGTCAAGCATGCTATTGGATCTGCCTCGCGGCAGTTGTTTGGCTTTCTCTTGTGCGCGGATCGCGGCTAGGAATTTGTCTGTCATTGGTTACCCCTACTGCTCATGCCACGCGTGCCGATTGAAGAATGCGACGATCCCCTCTTTGGTCGCGGGGAACTCGCAAGTATGTTTATCGATCTCAACCCACGCTCCACGGTCGTGGACTTGTTGAATGTATTCTTTCCGTTCTTTCGCCGTAGCGAATACATTTACTTCGTTTTCTCCGCCATCTTGGGCGTTTACCCGTGCTAAATATAATTTCATTCACTTTCTCAAAGTTGTGGGGGCCTCGGCCCCCGTGAGTTTAGCTGGCTAGTTGCCAGTACCCGTAGACGCATCGCTGCTCGTCTCTGGAGCAATCGTAGGTGTCATGGATGACGCCATCGATCACTGCGACGAGATGCTTTGAAACTCTGCAGATTAATCGTCCGCTCGGTAACTCCTCGGCGTTGAGATGCACTTGGCATCCGCTCCCGATTTGCATCGTTGGGGTCCAGACAAAGCCTAGCTCCTGCATGTAGTCCTTGAACCATTTCCGCTGGATATAAATACCATTGCGGGCTGATCGGGACTGCTTGCCCGTGCGTTTCGATCTACGCTGCGAGGCGTTGCCCTCCGCCAATCGGTCGTAGACCTGCTGGTAGGGAAGCTGCGCCGCGATGGCGATGGCTCGGCAAACGCAGTCACCTGCATCGCCTTTGTAGCCAGCGCCCTTGCGACCGCCGTCATCGTAGACGAACGCAGGGTTGGATATGGCTTGAGTCATATCACTTTCTCCAAGTTGTTAAAGATCTGGGTTGTTCCACGTGGAACATTGCCCCCGACAAGGTATTTCCCTAGCCGGTATGCATATTATCGCATACCCAACTTTTAAAAGATACCCTCAGTTCTTAGACATAACTTAGACAAAAGACTATTCTTCGCAGATTTTGCAGACCTCGAAGAAGTAATGGCCGTCTTCGTCCTCGCCGGACACCACTTCGAGTTCGATCTCAGGGTGTTTCGGGCAGAAGGTTGCATCTGGCAAGTTCCACGGTGCGCAGGGATCGCTCCGCTCGGCGTCTTCGCGGTCGATCATACCGGCTTATCTCCTGCTGCTTTATCGCGTGCTTTTACTTTTTCCGCGATCCGCTTGTCTCGTCTTTCGTTGAGTACTTCGTTTGGTTGCAGTATCGGACCTTTTTCCATTTGCTCAGTCAGTACTTCCTCGACCGTATCTTGAACGTCTTTGAGCAATGCCGCCTTCAGGTGTTTCGATGCATCGAAGACCACTTTCTTTCGCGTCTCGTTTGCGAGTTTAAACTCTGCATCGGCAAAACCTTTGTACAAGTCCCACGGTCTTTGTTTGATCGGTAGTGCGTCACCGGCTTCATCAATTTCAAAAATTTTGGTTTCTATTAAAGCGGCTTTGATCACTTCCTCGGTGATCTTTACCGCGATCTCTCGTTTCAAGGTTTTGTTTATGCGGTGGATTTCTTCCTCCACGCAAGTGCGTATGTACTTTTCGGTCTGTTTCATCTTTTTTCCAAATTAGGGTTGCATCGGTAAGATAACTCCCATACCATCGCATTTCAACTTTTATTGGAGAAAGTGATATGACGACAGTAATGGAATACCTCAGAAGCTATCTGGCCGACTTGGAGGGCGCATACGGCGTCAATGACAAGCGTCTGGAAAACCTTAATGCGCACACAAGTAAAACGCCTTTCTTTAACACCCACGAAGAGGCAGAAAGCTACCTCGAAGAACTGCGGTCAGTTGTGGAGGCGTTAAAAGATGCATAAAGACGCCAAGAAGATCGCACGTCGTATGGACTTAGCGTTCGCCGCGCTCCGCGATAAGGGGTTCTTTGCCAAGGCCAACCATACGTGCTGTCAGTCCTGCGGGCTGGCCGATATCCCCGAAGACAAAGAAAGGGCTTACGTGTTTTATCACGCGCAAGACGCGGAGCGTTTGAAGGATGACGGCGTTTGCTATCTGGCGTGGGGCGGCAAAGTCGGAGAAAAAAGTGGTCATACGATTTGCGACACGCTTCGTTCAGCGGGCTTGGAAGTCGATTGGAACGGTAGCGAGCACACCCGAATTGCAGTCACCGGATTGGAGTCTAACGCCAAGCAGTGGGACGTGACCATCGTTCAGACCAGTGTCGTGACGGGCATCTCTGCCAAGACAGAGCAGGAAGCGATCCGCAAGGCGCGGGACGATGCCAGTTGGTCAGACCACGTGGTCGATGTGCAAACGATAGCGTCTGTGTCATGAGGGCGCAGATCACTTTGAATTTTGACGAAGACGAGGCGGAGCAAGTAGTAACGCTGGTTCTTGGTCTTGATGAACGGCTGTCCTTTATGGAACAGCAAATGGAAACCCTGTTGGAGAAAGTGAATGAATTACAGCATGGACAAAAACCCCGAAAACGCAGAAGAAGCCCTGTATCAGGGGCTGGTGATGCGCCTGCTGCCGAAGATAACTGACGCAGAGCGTGCAGAACTGGACGACACGATAATCCGGTTAGAAAGACTGCTGCCGGAGCACGTCGTGAACATGTGCAAGTTCAATGCAACCTGCAAATTTTTGGGTATAGGAGAAAAACATGTCGGTTAATTTTTTAAAACTGCATGAGATGCAGACAGCAATGAACGCTTTGGCCGTGGAAGAGGCTGAGAAATCTGGAAAGAAGATCACGGCGGGTATCCGCACTGTCGCGGAAGCGGTGGGCGTGGACTATGCCACCATGAAGGGCTTCGTGTTCGGGACGATCAAAAAGCCGTCAGAGCGAACCGTGGACCGCGTGCGGTTGTTTTTGCGTGACGGTGAGAGCAAGACGCCTCCTCCGCAAGAGCCGAGAGCCGTGAAGGTTGATCCTGTAGCTAAAGGCACCGCTTTGTTGGTCACAGACGACGAAATTGCAACGCTGATAGGCTTGTTACAAGCAGCGGAGTCTGATATCCACGGCGACTACAGTGGCTTTGAGGAAGATCAGGGGCATGAGTGGGGACGTGAAGTAAGTACTGCCAGTTATCAGGCGCTGTATCGTCAAGAAGGTCTTTTGAAGCGGTTAAGAAAAAAGATTGAGGCGCAATCTCCGTGTCAATTTCAGTGGGACGCCGAGCTACAATCAATAGTTCCCGTGAAAGCTTTTTAATTGATATGCTGTGGGGCAAACCAGTTCGGGTTGGGCGATCACAGCCCTCCAAGCGCGTTCCCGTCCGCGTGCCCCAAAGGCGGGTTTTCGGTTTGACCGGCCACTCACTGCTTCATTCCCTGCGGTGAGTGATCCACAGCACGGTTCCCGTCCCGTGCGGTCGTATGGCGGGCTTTTTTAGGATTATTGATGAAAAAAGATGACCTTAAATTAGGCGTGGTGATTGGGTTAAGCCTAGTCGTGACAATTTATGTGCTGTCTTTTGTTTTGGTAACCATTGTAGGCCGGTAAAAATGACAGAAAACGAAGAAGCAACCCTTCGCGTAAATCTTTCCCCCCAAGAAGCACTGATGCTGCTTCAACTTTTAAAAAGCTCTAGAGACGATCCCCGCATTCACGGGTTGATTGGGACTTGTTTTTGGTTTCACGCGCACGATAAGGACCAAGAGCAGACTGTTAAAGACAATTGGACTTCGGTTGTAAGTAAGTTAGAGGCGTTGAAGCTAGATGGTAAATAGAACTTTTACCCATGAATTGCTTCAAGAACTTGCCGACACGGCTAAAATTAGTGACATTCAAAAGCGTTTACAGGATACCGCCACTTTATTGGTAGCGTATCCAGACGCGTCGTCAGATCAATCAGAAGAGTGGCTGAATGTTATTGACTGCTGTCGAATAGAACTTCGCCGCAGGTTTTATCACAAACGGTTGACGGGTTAGCTTTCGCGGTAAGCGTCTAGCTGCCGCGCTTCTCGGGCGCGATCTTCTTTCCACTCGCTAAAAATCTTACGCAATTGTCCGCTGATTGAGCGGTCTTCTAACTGCGCAATTTCTTTGATCTGCCGGTACACGGGGACCGGAACGAGAACTGATTTCCATTTGTTGGTATCCATACGCGAGATTATAAGGCAATCCTATAGACCCCGCAACCCTTACAGTTCTTCGGTTTCTCCCCAATTTGGCCCAATATCGATGTCGCATTTGCTAGGCACTTTGAGCGGTATCGCCGCTTCCATGATGGCCCTGATCCGCTTGGCGTGTTCCACGTCTCGCACACTGCAACCCAGTTCGTCGTGTACCTGCAACAGGGGCCGTTCTCCCGCCTCGTACAGATCTACCATGGCCTGCTTCGTCATATCCGCTGCCGATGCTTGTATCAACCGGTTTAGCGCCTTGTAGGTGTATGCACGCTTCAGCGGTGCAGTCTCGCCGTATGTAGCCTTGGCTTCTTTCAAAGGCATCGCTTTCTGCACGTCGTACCCCAGTGGCTCAAACATGTTGAACCGGCACTTTCGGCCTTTTAAAGATCGTAATGAGCCGTCTGCTTTTTGATCCACGCTCCGTGATACGCCGTTCATTAGCTCTTTCACGAAAGGCACGCGGTTGTGGTACTGGCGCGTAAGATCTTTTGCTTCATCGATGTCCAGATCTAGCTGCTCAGATAGCTTACGCACACCCATGCCGTACATCATGCCAAGGTTTATCGTCTTGGCTTGCTTGCGGCTAATGTTTGCCATGTCGGCAACCATGGTGTGGAAATCCATGTCCGGATCGTTGGTGTACCCGTCTACAAACTCTTGCGCCCCGCCCAGCGGCTGGTTCTTCCATGCCCCGAATACACTTGCGTAGTGCGTCAAGATCCGTGGTTCTTGCTGCGAGTAGTCGATAGCTGCCCACAGTTCGTCCTCTTCGGGCAGGAACAGGCTGCGGATCATCGGTCCTAGCTCTGGATCGCGAGCAGGGATCTGCTGGAGGTTTGGATTCGACATCGACAGGCGTCCGGAGACGGTGCCCCCGTCGTCGCTGCGAAGCTGGTTGATGTGCCCATGGATACGCTGATCCTTCGACACAAACTTCATAATGTTATTTATGAAAGTGCCCTGAATCTTATTAAGGTTGCGGGCTTCCACGATGAGCTTTGCGAACGGATGTGGGTTCTCGTTTAAGAATGCCTTGGTAAACGACGGTGCTCCCTTGGCCGTGCGCGGGTAAGCAACTTTTAGCTTGTCGAATGCTTTGGCTAAAGAAGTTGCCGCCCAGATCTCAACGTCGAAGCCTGCTTCTTTGTTGATGTCGCGGTAGGTTTGCTTCTCTCTTTTTAAAAGTTGTTGCTTCGAGCGTTCGCACCGATCCAGATCAACCCGTATGCCACGGTAAGTCATGTCGATTAGGCAAGGCGTGAGCCGCGTTTCGAGGTCAAAGATGGTTTCTAGATCCTCTTTGTTGATCTCAACGCGAAAGAATTTGTACAGGTCATAAGCCAGACGGGCGTCTTGTTCGCCGTAAGGCCCTACAAACTGCGCAGGGAGCTTCCATAGCTCTGCCTTGGGGTCTACCCCGAAGTCCACTGCGGCCTGAGTCAGAAGCTTCTCTGACTTAGCCTTCCCTAGATAGTCGTAGGACAGGGCGTTTAAGGAGTAGCTGAAACGGTTCTCGTCTAGCAGCGCAGCCATGATCATGGTGTCGATGATCGGGCCGTTGACGGGTATGTCGAGGGCCTTGAGCCACCCTAGATCGTAAGGTGCGTTGTGCATAATCTTCGGGCAGTCGGTTGCTAGCTGCTTCTTGAGCCAGCGCAGCACCTGTCCTTTGTCGAGATTACCCCCGCCAAGGTGCGCGATAGGGTAGTAAGCTTCAAAGCCTTCTGTGGCAATGGCTATGCCGACAACGTCCCCGTCTTTGCGAGGCCAACCCGGCCCCATCTGCTTGAGGTTGGGGTCACGCGTCTCTAGGTCGATTGCGATTTCTTTGGCACCGGTTAGGTCTACCAGTTCAAAAGGCGCTGTCCATTCGGATTCGGTCGAAAAAAGTGGAAACTGCAATTTAGTTGCCTTCTGCATGTGTCTTCCTTGGATCATCACCCATTGCAAAACGGGTGTACCAGATCGATTTTTTTAAATCTTCTTGCGCATCAAACTTCTTACCTGCCCTCCACTGGTACTTAAAGCTGGCTAGACGGCAGTAAGTCTGCACCGCCTCTGGGCCGAAAGCCGCGATCATGGCGTCGATACATTCGATCTCCGCGTCAGCGTAGTGGGCAGGGGAATTGACCATGTCGTTCATATTGCGTAGCTCCTATAGAAGTTCTGCGGCTCTAGGGTATATAGATTCTGTCGAGTGCGGGTGACGGCCACATAAAAGACCCTGTGCATGGAGTCTGGATCGCTTTCCATGCTGGCTTCTGCGGCTGCGGTTATGTCGGTGAACAGTACGACGTTGTCTGCTTCGCCTCCTTTGGCACCGTGGATCGTGGACAGGCGTATACGAGGATCTGCTGACAGGTCCTCGCCTCGCTGCACTAAGGCGTTGATGTAAGCCACGTCTACGTCGGGCAGCTTGTCGAGTGCGTCCTTCCAAGCCATGTCTGGCGTAGCCAATAACCCGTTAAAGTCTTTTAGGTCGTCGTAGGTAAACAATGCTTCCGGATCGCCTACAATCTTTTTGTAGCCACGGGCCACTCGCACGCCGTTGCCTGACATGAACGAGTACATGGCCTTGGCCGACTCGAAAGAGATCGGCTCGTTGTTTTGCATACAGTTCCACGCAGACAGTGCCACACGTATCTTTTCGCGAACGCTGCGCACACCACCCCCGTACTCAAAGTAGTAACCCTGACTTTTTAAAAATTGCTGCACAGGTGACAAAAAGTAGTTGGCTTGGGCTAAGAAGAGCCAAGAGCCGTGGTTCATGTCCAGCCCGCTGAAGTCAGTAAGCCGCTGTAGTTTGCCTTCGCTGGGCTTGGGCAGGTATTTTTTGGGAAACCGGCGCTTGATACGTGCGCAAATGCGTTCTGCCACGGCGTGAATATTCGATGGGACGCGATAGCTTTGCTCTAGAACTTCGCTGCCACCGTCAAGGTTGATGAAGTGCTCAACGTCTGCGCCAGACCACTTGTAGATTGCCTGATCGTCATCTCCTGCGCAGTACATCCGCTCGGATTTAGCGTCAATCGCGTGGGCTATATCCCACTGCAAGGGCGATAGATCCTGTGCCTCGTCAAGCATCGCCAGCTTGAACGTGGGGCACACAGAGGGCGCAGTCTTGGCAAAAAGCTCTAGCATGTCCGTATAGTCAAACAGCCCGTGTGTCTTCTTGTACGCCTTCAGAGAGCGTGCAACGTAGTCTACCTCTACCCAAGGCTCCTCTAAGCCGCTCTGGTTATATTCATCCTTGAGTCGGTTTTTCTTTAGCCGTGCCAGTGTAATCAGTCGAAGCAGGGGTGTTTCTTTGGTCAGGCTGTAATTAACGTCAGTGACGTAGTTCTGAGGAGCGGGACCGATGTGGTCCATGGTGCCCTCCATAAGTTCTATCCCTGTCGCACGCTGTAGCTCTTGGTAGTGCAGGGCCGTCATCAACTGGTCAGTGCGAAGTCCTGTCAGGTTGAATGCAAGACTGTGCAAGGTGCGAAAGAACGGCAGATCGTTTCTGGGGTCTAGCCCAAACCGCTTGGCCGCACGGTCTTTGGCCTCGTTTGCCGCCTTGCGGGTAAATGCAAAGAACGCGATTCGGTTGGGAGGCGTTCCTTTTGCTAGCTCATTTTCGACTAGATTAAGAAGAGTGGTTGTCTTGCCAGTACCCGGAGGGCCAAAGATACGCTGCATTAGTGCAGTACCTCCTCTTCTGTAATTTTTATCCCGTGGTCCGCAGCTATCTCGGCCAGATCTTTTGTTGGAAAAACAAACACGGGGTTGGCTTTACCCATGTTTGCCGAGAGCACGTTGTAATCCATCCACTCAATGGCATCTTCCATGCCCCAGCCATGTTGCTTCATAAGGACGGTTAAGCACTTATTGTAGTCATAAACCATTACAGGGGAGTCCACTCCAACGCACTCCCCCACCCCGATAGCTGCTTCTTCAAAGCCCTCAAGAACTATCAAAAGTCGGCCTGCGGAGCGTTGTCTGGCTTCCAATCGTCTACTTTGCAGTACCACCCCGTCTTGGGTGCCTTAGCTTGAAGAATATCGATCCGAATCTCCTCTTCCTGCTGCTGTTGCAACCAATCGATAAGTTCCTGACGGTTAATCAGCAAAGCGCCTTTGACAAACGGAGGTGCCTTTTGTCTTGGTTTGAAAGCTCTTAGTCCCTCTGGGAACACTAATCCTGTCATTTTTTTCTCCTAAAAAGGTATGTCGTCTTCTTTACCGAACGATGGCTCTGCCACACGTCCGGTTGGTTGATCATGTGCGGGGATCTTCCACAGCCGCACAACCTTGTTTTGTATGCGAAGCTGAGTCGCTTCGCCGTTAACGTCACGCAATCTCTGCGCTATCTGATGGGTCTTGTAAGCTTTGAAATTAGCTTTGACCAAGTGCGCCTCCAGATCCTTAAGCCGAAAGTAAGTTAGTTTCTGGTCTTCATCAGTCCAAGGGCGCTTGAGCAAGATCTGTTCTTTCTCATCCGCCGCCTGATGCCCTGTACAGAACTCTTCCAAGTGATCTGCGAACTGCCCGTTCACACTCACGTCCTGACTGACCTCAATCACATGACCTTCGGTGTCGCTCATCTCGTTAAGAAGCGCGTTGATACGCTGCTCCCACTGAGCCTTTTGTACGGTGCGAGGAAAGAAGTTCAACTGTTCCACGCAAGCTCTCTGGAACGCCGCTTGGTTCATTAAATCGTCTGTCCCTAGCTCCAAAGGCTGGCCTTGAACGTCTAAGAACCATACAGGCGGCACACTGTTGTACTTGCGCAGGTTAGCGATCTGCACGCCAGAGACAGCAGCATCGATACCAAACTTACGAGTCTTGCATAGCTCGGGATTGCAGTACGCATTGATTGGCGCGTCCTTGCACTTGTACGCATAGTCTTTGCGCTCAAGCTGTTTAGCAACCGTGTTCACCTCGCCCAAGGGCAGCGGAGGGTGGATGAAGTTCATGTTGTGGTTGAGTATCTCTGTTTCCCACGTATCGGGATACGCCTTGCGTAAGTAAACACCTACGTTGAACAGCCCGTTATTCCTAGCGCCTTCGCCGATGCCTTCCTTACAAAGTATCTGTAAGCAAGGTGGACCGTCCGGTATGGGCAACGACTGATCTTGCTCAACGACCAAAGACAGCGCCTGCTCATGCGTTTGCACGTTCTCTGCCACCAAGGCAAAGAACTGCTCTAATGTTGCTGCCGTGCCGTCGAGGTTGAAGGCATACCTCAGACCATTCTCATGGTCGAAGTAAGGCATGTTGAGGAAGTTACCCACATCGCCACGCTCAAGGTTGAGACTTACCTGCTTCGGGAATATCTCGCTACCGCCGTACCCTAACCCCGCACAAAGCTGAGTCAGTACGTCCTGCATGTCTTTTGCGGGAATGAAAGAGTCCGTAAACAGGAAGACGTGAGCGCCCCCTGACTTACTACGGCACACCACCAAAGGCAGCTTCGCCGCCTGTATCTTGTCGATTAGAGCTTTGTGGTTGAAGTTGTATTGATCAATGTCAATACACCCCCAACGGCAAGCGTTGTCTTCGTTGATCGGGATGATCCCAATCGACTGAGTACCCGCTAGATGGTTTTCCCAATCTTCTTTGGTCCGAGGTTCGCGAACCACGTTTGCCTTACCCTGCGTCTTGCCGCTGCTCGACTTGGACTCAATTTTAAAAGTCCCATAGGCCTGTTTCAGGCCATCAAATATTTCAGCAAATCTACGAATATCCATAAAATCCTTGGTCCGTGCATGGGGCTATCTGTGAGGAGACTTCAAACGCCCCTAACGACGGCACGGAACGCCGAGTAAGTTGTTACCAAGGTATCTGATCGGAATCATCGTCACCTGTTGTTTGTGCTGCTGCCGGTTGTTCCGTCTTACCGGCCACACCGTCCTCATGCTTTACCGTCACCGTTCCTGAGCTAATCGCTTGGTGAAAGCTTTTCGCGGCTTGATACTGCCCCGCGTCCTCAATCGCACCTTCTAGTTCTATCTTCCAGCCATGCCATACGCCCTTGGAATTTTCTTCCTTGTTCGTAGACAGGTTGTAGATATGCGAGAACCGAGGCGGCGTGAACGGCCCGTTTTCACCTATCATGCTGCGCGTGGCAATCATTGAGTTCCACTGACGAGATTTCTTCAACTGCGTAGACTTCATAGAAATCAATGCGTTAGACCAAGTGCCGTTGTCTTCGAGGATCAACACGTAATGCTGGTGCGTCTCATCGATGTACTCGCCCTGCATGTTTTCAACATAATCTTTGTTAGTTGCGGGATCTCGCTTTGTTGGCGGTCGCTGATCCTCTGGTCCAAAAATTTTCAGAGGAGCGCCGTTGCCCGATCCCCGAGGTGCCCACATCAAGAATTCCCGCTTGTAATGGCATGGAATCACCTTCAGCGGCGTTTTGCTGGAGTACACCTGCTTAGTTACTGAGTTGATCATGTCACCAAGCTTTGCCTTGTCGGCGATGTCGGCGTCCTGATTCAATAGTTCAGAGGACACAATTTTCAGAAAGGGTAGTGCTAGATCGTCCTCCGTCATCTGCATACCCGCGCCAGCATCTGCCTCAAACATCGCTGCGCCTGCGACGACTACGTCGCCCTTCTTCTTTTCCGCTACTTTCTTTTCGTCTTTATCAGCCATTATTTTGCCTTTGTAATCGTTGCTCGTTGTCCAACCCATACGCTAAACAAATCCATGTCTAGCTCCTTACCTTGCTCGACTCGCTCTTTGACCCAAGCCTTCAGCGTCGAGGCATGAACCTCCTGCTTCTGCTCTGGCTCCCAAGCTTTACTTCTCAGTTCCTCAACCAAGGCTTGCGCTTCGTTATCTTTCTCCTTACCAAAGCGCACTGTGACGGTATTTTTTATGATGTCCCCTTCACCACGCGAGCGTAGCCAATCGAAAGCCGCAGCTTCGTTGTCTTTGCTGATACGCGCACCGTAGGTTTCTTTTATTTCCACCCTGCTTCCGTCTTGCAAGGTAAAGTTGGTCATGCCGATTTCTTGCATCTTGCTAGGCAGATCTTCGTCTGTGAGCTTTAGCAGTTTCTGCTTCGCTTCTTTTAGCTGTAATTCAAGATTTTTGACCGTTTGATCCGCAGATACGATACTATCTGCGATAGATGACAAAGCATCTAAGCTCTTGTCTCCGGGCAGAGACAAAGAAGATTGGCTGTCGGCAGCCATGTCGGCGAGTAAATCACTCATCGTCGTTCTCCGTTTTTCAAGTTTCAAGTGGCGCTAGCCACTTCCCAAACGAAGCATAATCCCATAATATCGCATGTGTCAAACAATTTAGGCAAAACATGCAATTTACTTTCAAGACCCAACCCTACGAACACCAGCAAGAGGTTTTTGATGCTAGTTGGGATAGCCGCTCGTGGGCGCTGTTCCTTGAGATGGGCACGGGCAAAACCAAGGTAACCATCGATACGATTGCCAAGCTCTACTGCGACGGTGAGATAGATACAGCCGTGGTCATTGCGCCAAAAGGCGTGTACGGCAACTGGGTACACAAGGAGATACCGCAGCATCTGTCGGACGATATACCGCTAAAGGTGGTGCAGTGGCAACCGAACCTCACGCAGACCTTCAAGGGAGAACTGTTGCAGCTTGCTAACGACAAAGAACATCTCAAGATCTTGGTGATGAACGTCGAGTCGTTCTCTACTAAGAAAGGTGTGGACGTGGCTAAGTGGTTTGTGAAGCGTAACCGCAACTGTTTGGTGGCGGTGGATGAGTCCACGTCGATCAAAAACCGTACAGCAAAGCGTACAAAGAACATCGTCGCGTTAGGCAAAGAAGCCAAGTACAAACGCATCCTGACCGGCAGTCCTATAACCAAGAACCCCATGGATCTGTACGCCCAGTGTGCTTTTTTGGGGACCGATCTACTCGGGTTCGACAGCTACTATGCGTTTCAGGGCCGTTATGCGGTGATCACGCAGCGTAAGTTTGGCAACAGAAGCTTTCAGGACATCACCGGCTACCGCAATTTGGACGAGCTAAACGTCAAGCTAAACGACTTTTCTAGCCGAGTTTTAAAAGAAGACTGCTTAGACCTACCGGAAAAAATCTACACGCAACGCAACGTGGCGCTTACTAAGGAGCAGGAGCGAGCCTACAAACAGATGCAAGACATGGCCCTAGCTATGCTTGAGAAGGGTGAACTGGCGACCACACAGAGCGTCCTGACGCAGATTATGCGGCTACAGGAGATCTGCTGCGGGCATTTGAAGACAGATGATGGCGAGATACAGTCGCTGAACAGTAATCGGATGTCAGAGTTACTGGATGTGATCAGTGAGATGGACGGCAAGGTAATCGTTTGGGCTAGCTGGGTCTACGACATAGAGCAGATAGAGAAAGAACTAGCCAAGGTCTATGGGCCAAGGTCCGTGCGCACCTTTTATGGGGCCACCCCTGCGGATGAACGAGACGAGATTGTGGCTCAGTTTCAAGATCCAGACAGTGATCTGCGGTTTTTTGTAGCTAACCCGCGAACCGGGGGCTACGGGCTGACGCTGACGGCTGCTACCAACATGATCTACTACAACAATCAGTACGACCTAGAAATACGACTTCAGTCAGAGGACCGTGCGCATCGTATCGGTCAAACGCGGCATGTTTTGTATGTGGATCTGGTCAGCCCGGATACCGTGGATGAGAAGATCATCAAGGCTTTGCGCGACAAGATCGACATAGCCCAAGAGGTCTTGGGCGAAGAAACCAAGAAATGGCTTATCTAGCTACCTGCCGAAAGGTGATCCGGAGAATTGTCTAATTCGATACGGTTGAGGTCTGGGGGCCTGATATCTTTGCGGCGCAAAACTTTGTGGTGGAGGAGCATACGCTTGTGGTGGAGGAGCATACGCTTGTGGTGGCGCAGAGGAATATTGGGGGTAAAAATTAGAAGGAGCGTTGTTAAATGCGCCCGAGTTATAGGGTTGTTGCCCCATCCCTCCCTGCATCATTTGCTGAAACATCTGCATCATTAGCCGCATCATGCCGCCCATATCTTGCTGAGTGAACTGAGGCTGTTGAGTGAACTG
>Ga0209645_1001156_pt1 | contig 13356 bp, 2 predicted proteins | sample ETNvirenome_6_30_FD_184070 | JGI IMG/M metagenome (GOLD analysis project Ga0209645, IMG submission 184070) | Marine viral communities from the Pacific Ocean - ETNP_6_30 (SPAdes) (version 2) | ecosystem: Environmental > Aquatic > Marine > Oceanic | place: Pacific Ocean | collected 2013-06-19
CGTATATGTTGCCTTCTATTCAGGGTCGGCAAACAATAGTGAGCCCGCCGGTTCGCCTCTAGAGTTAGTAAAAGACGGCAGTTCTGTAGTAAACGGTAACCTATATGTTACAGGGGGTGTCACCACAACAGCCGGGATTTATACAGCATCTGTTTGCTTAACAGCGGCAGCTACTCCTTTGGAAACCATATTCGATGTGTGGCATGGCGCTTACGGCAATGATCCCAATTTGATTCAAACAGTAGGATTTACGGGATCCTTTAATCCAGAGAAGATTAGCCTTGGCACACAAAATGATTCTGAAACTTTTGTAACCACCGTTAAGAACCTTAAGCCCGTGTATAAAACCTCTGAGACGGCACGCTTTAGGGTCTTCACTAGACAGAAGGGCTGGAACCCCAATATTTACACCAAAGCTGTGGCGACCATCCCACCCTTTGTAATTGAGAGCGGCTCTTATGCAATCACAAGAGTAATTGACGAAGTGCAGGCAATACCCTATGGAACTGGGAGTGACTCTTCTACGCAAATGTCATATGATGTTTCTGGGAGTTATTTTGACGTAGATGTGAGCTTGCTAGAGCCCGGGTATGCATATAAGATTAATTTTGCCTATTACAATGGGTCCATTGGTGACTGGGAAGAGCAGCCCCAAGAATTTAAATTTAGAGTTGAAGAGTAATGAGTTTAAAAGATCTATTTGGTACCGACCGTACATTAAAAGTAGTTTCAGCCCAAAGTCTAGATTCCCTAGCTAAAGAAGGTGAATCAGCGGGCAATGTTGAAGCTGATCAGAAATTAGCCAGAGAGTTCATACCTCCTATTGATTTTAGTTCGGCTTCCAATTTTGCTGTTTATGGTTCTGCTGAAAAATACTATGAAGATTCCATCACTAGGATATATCAAGAATTTCCCTATGATGGTTCTGAGAAAGAATTTAATCAATTTCATCTCACCTCCTCATATCTAGACAGATACATTCTAGAAAAGAAATACCCGCGCACTAACGGGTTTATAAAAATTTCAGCAGACGGCTGGGGCACACAGACCTCCTCTCCAAGTGGTTACGGAGAGCCTTCAAGCCTTGAATATATTTTAGTAAAAGGGGGACCTAATACTACACTGTCTACCACTGATGCCCTTTCTACGGCTTTTGAAGCGACCCCCGAAAGAGACCAAAATAATGTTCTAGATGTTGCCAAGGGTCGCGGAAACAACCTTGCCCTAAATCCTGCCGATGGCTCTACAATAGAGTTTTGGCTACAAAAATCTAATTGGATTCCGTCGCTTACAACTAAAGAAGTAGTTTTTGATCTATGGAATAATCAAGCTACAAGCTTAGGAGACTATGGCAGACTTAGGGTAGAAATAAGCAATGCGAGCCCTCCTGTTTCTATAACGTATCGCTCTGGTTCTGCTGGCTTCACAGACCAGTCTATTGGCGCCTCGACACTACAAGACACAATGAACGATACCAACTGGCATCATTACGCAGTGTCCTTTTTGTCACAAAGTAGCGGCTTCGTTGCAAAGCTTTTTGTCGACGGGGTGCTTGATGATACGCAGACCTATACCGCCGCTCATGTTAGTGAAATTACGGGCGCCCTAGTTGCAACAGTTGGCGCACTACAGACAGCCACCGCAGCAGAATCATCAGCTGGACTGGGATATGGTAAGCTCTCAGCTTCATTGGACGAGATGAGGTATTGGAAGACAGCTCGAACCTCTGAGGAGATAGGAAGAAACTGGTGGACTCAGGTTCGTGGTGGCACCAATACGGATGATGCGAATACCGATTTGGGGGTTTATTTTAAATTTAATGAGGGAATAACGGGAATTGAGAGTACGGACGCCACTGTATTAGATTATTCTGGTAGAATTTCTAATGGTGCATGGACTGGCTACAATACCTCCTCTCGCTACACTGGGTCCGCTATGGTTTTAGCCTCAGCCGCCCAGTCGGAGTTTAAGGATCCAATAATTTATGCAGATCACCCGGCGGTTGTGGACTTAAAATCATCTCTAAAGGTTAGTGGAAGTAACTATGATTATTCAAATAATTCTGCTCTTTACAACACCCTTCCGGCATGGATTATTGAAAGTGACAATTCGGGAGACCTTAAAAATCTAACCCAAATTATGGCTAGCTATCTAGACAAGCTGCAAAATCAAATTAAATATATACCGCAACTTCGCAATACTTCGTATCTCAGCTCAAGTGATAAGCCCTTTCCCTTTGCCTCTAATTTGGTAGATTCTGCGGGGTTGAACACCCCAGAGATCTTTGTAGATGCGTCTATTCTTGCGTCTATAATGGATAGAGACGAGGACAGAAGCTTTGTTCTCAAGTTTGATGATATTAAGAATCAAATATATCAAAACATTTACAATAATCTGATTTATCTTTATAAGTCTAAGGGAACTGAAAAGTCATTTAGAAATCTAATACATTGCTACGGGGTCGGAGATGACTTAGTTCGCTTGAATACGTATGGAAATAATGTAACTCACGAATTGCGTAACAACTTTAGATCTGTGAGCGTTGCAAAGCCAACAGTTAACTTCTTCGAACAGGGTAACAATGGCGCTACGATTTATCAGATGACGGCATCAGGTAATTCTAATAGCGTGGCATATATCTCTGGTTCTGAGCACTTGGCAAAAGAGGACTATATTGGATTCACCTTGGAAGCCGAGGCAGTCTTCCCGCGACCCATTGGATCTGAAAATACAAACGCCTCTTTGTTACCCAGTCCTACCACGGTGTCGCTCTTTGGAATGCATCGACCCGATGTATCAGACACGAACGAGACAACGTGGGCAAGTCCCGACCACGCAGACATACAGATTCAGGCTATTAGACCCGAAGAGGGGTCCAACGACGTACATTTTAGATTAACCTCTTCGCTGGCAGGAATTCCCACTTTAACAAGTAGTGTTTTTAAGGATGTGTACGACAACAACAAATGGAACTTTGCTGTCCGTGTAAAAAATTCAAAATATCCTCTTGGCGACATGGTTACGGGAGTAAGCGCTAGTGGAAATTCATACGACGCCACCCCTTATATTCTGGAGTTTTATGGTGTCAACACTGTGGTTGACCTGATCCGAGAAGAATTTTCCACTACCGTAACGGGCACTATTGAGAACACCGCCGCACTTAATTTATTACGCAGCGCAAAGAGAGTTTATGCCGGCGCCCACCGCACTAATTTTACTGGTGCACTTTTGCAGCAGTCAGACATTAAGCTGTCAAATGTGCGTTACTGGGCAGATTATCTACCTAATGAGACAATTCGTGCCCATGGTCGCGATCCAGATAACTATGGAACATCACAGCCTCATAGAAATGCATTCTTAACCCAAACTAGTTTGACGGGCACCTATATTCCCGAAATTGAAACTTTGGCTCTAAATTGGAATTTCTATAATCTTACAAGCTCTTCTCCCTCCGGAGAGTTTGTTGTTGACGATTACTCCTCGGGATCAACAGCTGATCAGACTCGCTATGGCTGGCTTGGAAACATTACAAAAGCCCAGCATACCGGACGCGGAAGGTTCTTTAATAATTCTGATAAAAAAAGTGTCCAAAAATATTACTTTAACGCCGCACGTCAAGATTTGCCGGAAGTGATACAAACATCTGAAATGATAAATATCATGACGGATGATAGCACCTATTTTAATCCCGAAGAGCGACCGATTTACTATTTCTTCTCAATTGAAAAGAGTATGTATCAGACAATTTCTGATGATATGATAAATATTTTCGCTACAATGAAAGAATTTAATAATCTTATCGGAGATCCTGTAAATCGCTATCGCCAAAACTATAAACTGATGAGAAAAGCTAGCCAGCTCTTTTTTGAAAGTGTGGAAAACACTCCAGATTTGGACCAATTCATCGACTTTTACAAGTGGATAGACTCATCTCTGTCAGTGTTTTTGCAGCAGTTTATTCCAGCCTCGGCTAATTCCTCTAATGCAGTGCGAACTTTGGTTGAGAGTCATGTATTAGAGAGAAATAAATATTGGTCTAAATTTCCTACGCTTGAGAAGGTAATACCAGCAGGAGGATATGAGGGGACTGTTGAATCATCAGAGTGGACAACCAGCAGCCCTGCGCACTACGTTGGTCTCAGTGACCCCGTCCGCAGCGGCCGACCTATATCTGGTCGTCAGGCGGATCACGCCCCCTACTGGAAAATTCGCGCTCCTAGAAATTCTGGACTGCTTGCATCCGGTATTAGTGGGGTTGATGAAGACCGCGAGACACTACGCGCCACGCTAGAAACGGGCTATAGTCGCGACCAGCGACGACCTGCGAGCACCACCGTATTTAGACAAAAGACTATTCACGGAGGGACTAATTACGCAGCCGGCAAGAAGAGGACAATGGTATTTGATGCCACCTACCCCCAGGGACCTATAGCTGGCTCGGGAACACCGCTAAATGTTCTTTTGATCGATGATGTCACTGTAGATGAGTTTCAAAATATTGATGACGTGCTCGACCCTAACGAAAAGAAATTCTATCCTTTTAAGGTTTCTTTCCGCCGCCTAGACGAAACTGGCATCCAGGGTAAGGGAAATGAAACCTATGAGTCGGTGATGAAGGGGGAGATAGCTGCACCCTTTAACTTATTGAGTAGTTCTGCGATAACAAATGGATACAATAATTTAATCGCGAACACCTTTAAGACGGGGACACATGTTGTCAATCTTCACTCCGACACTACAACTTTGGACAATGAAATACCAATGCAAGGTCCATTTACACGAACACACGTAGGAGGTCACCAGTCTCGTCATGTTCCTGTAAATCGATACAATGCGGATAATGAAACTTTAAATAATGTGGACAACTACACCACGCGCCCCGAGGCTTGGCAAATGCTTGTTGGCGCTGGGTTTGGTACCGATCAGACGTTTATTGGCTTTGTGGGTGCTGACTATCCTTATCCTGTGGGACCTTACCCATTCACGACGAGAAAGATGGCAGTCCATTATCGTGACGGTTTAACAAAAAAGCCAGTTAACATTGCCAACATTAAATACACCACTTCATCTGTTAATGTCGGAAACTACATGCGTGATTATGAAGTTGTGCAGGTTACCGGAAGAAATGCTCTTAATAGATATTTTATTGACAACGATGGTATAGCTCTTCCCGATGCAGACAATTATTCTATAGACTTGCAGAACACCCTCCCCCAAACCAACACTTTAGCAACGCTTTTGGGTCTTAAGTATGGCGCTGGCACTTTTGGAAACTTCTTTGGAGTTAAGCCCGACACTACTGATCCTAAGATTTTAGAAGTTAGCAACAGGTATGAAATACTATCTAGTTTCCCCACAATTATTCGAACAGGGTCCGCAAGTGATTCGGTATTTGTGAGTAGGTTCTCTGCTCCCGGTGGTCCCGAAGTAAATACGCTAATCTATTTGGACCTCCCAACAGCGGAAAAGGCTGTGTACAATGCGCTGCCATTCCGAAATCTCTCTGTTGTTGGCTCTGGTAGTGGTGAAGTTGGCACAATTAGGGTGCAAGACCAGCTCAACAAGAGAAGAGGGCTTCGAACATTGCGCGCTCTTCACTCTGGACCATTTGGTTCGGACGCTACATATGGAACTGTTCCTTCGGCGACCTATGTTACAACACCGTCATATCAAAAGAATAATAGAAATCCGCGTCACCGTATAGAGTTCGCCGGCGCGACAGGTTATGCCGACAACAGCTATGTAACCGGGACTATTTTTGATAATGACAATGTAATGCATTCAATCCCTAGAAGCGACCTACAGTACACTTGGATTACAGCTTCATATTCCGTGAGTAAAATATATGGCAATACATATGGCGATAATATCTACTCAAGTTCGCTTGGGGGATATGAGCAGCAAATTCAATTTATAACATCTAGTCAAATTAGTGCGGGAGGGGTGTATGTTGATTTTGTTGGACTAAACTCTCTCATTTATGATCCCATAGATATTAATATAAACCTCCTGAGTGCATCTAGCGGTGATTATAGAAACACATCACTCGCAACGCTGCCAGCCTCTGAGGTGCTGAACGCAATACTTCTACACCGGCAAGGACCTTATGGCTTAAGCACTTGGCGACAGATTAGGGGAATTGATTCTGCGATTGCCAGGCTAATGAGAAGAAAGAATGTAATGTCTTTCTTTGAAAAGAATACCTACACTTATCCCGTCTCTATAGGAGACAGAGTCCCGCAGGCTGCAAGGGGCGCGATTACCAACTATACAGAGGCTCCCTTAACTGCCAAGTATAAGCCCCTTACCCAGGCGCTTAGCATAAGCCGCATCACGCCAGACGGCGAGGACGTATCACAGCCTGTGCGACTACAGACAAGTTATGGAAACTCACTATCTGCGTTTGCTAATATTGGATTAAATAATTCTTACAGAGTAAACCAGAGAAGAGTCGAGGCTTATACTAGAATCAAAGACCTCTATCTCAATGATAATAATGATACACCTGTTCAGGATTTTAACTCCCTTCAATATCGAGAAACAGTGTATCCTGCGGCTATTAATATGTTTTCTAGTAGTGTCCGAATAAGGCAAAATTACACCAATAATTTCTGGAAAACTGATAGGTCCGAACGCACAGACACAGCTGCAAAGGATTTATTCGAAGTTTCTAATAGCACAATAGAGCAGAGCATATGGCCACTAGATGCAAACGCTGACTTCTTAACATTCGCTCAGTCTACTAATATCACCTCTACTGGTGGAGCAGGCGTTCTCCAGAATGAATATTCTCAAATTCACAACGGAAGCGTCAACTCGATCACTTCCTCCATTCAGTACGCTCGACGTCATACCGTAGATACCATTGGCTCGGTAGTCTCCCCAGCTGGGGGCATACCTATAAATGCAACTGGCTCAAGCGCTGATATTGGCTATGGCAACCAAAAATTCAACTCCTTTTCAGCCACAGGAGATGGGAAGCCGGTAGGGGTTGATCAGTGGTACTCTGGGCAAGCCTTGTGGGAGGGGGGATCGCAATCAGGCGGGCAGCCATGGTACAACAACTATGATGAATATGTGTCCGAAATGCGCCTCCTTGGGAAAGATTACTCTATAGTTCCAGAGTTTAGAATAAGCGAGCACATAGCACGCTACACTAAGGACCTTAATGGAGACTTTTTTGCCGATAATATTAACTTCCTACAAATGCTGGGAGGAACAGGCGATAGAGATAAGAGCGACGAAGCGTTGTTTTATAAGACCTATACTAATTCAGACTTTTTGAAGTTTTTTGAGGTCATACGTGATGAGCACGAACAACTAGCAAGCCCCAGTAAAGTAAAACTACAATGCAAGGCATTAAAGAAGTTTATACCTTATGACGGCTTTTATCCTGCCGATAGAATGGTAGAGCTGGGTCGTCAGTTTGTCTCATCGTATCAGCAACACGTCAAATTTACTGGTACCGACTCAGGTGATGATAATGTTTCTTTGCGCTCATTCGTGGCACCGTTCTATGCACCGGGAATTGGCTTTAACACCATAAAATCAGGCATAGCGGTTGACTATCCGATGTTTTCCGCTAGTATGGATGTGCACATTCAAAAAACTAAGGGCGCTGGCTCTACCTATGCGGGTGCTGTTATTTCGGGCTCCAATGGCATAGGGCAGTTTCACTATAGAATACCCTTTGAAGCTATTATCGAGCCTGCAAAGTATATTGCCGACAAAGACATTGTTGATCTAGAGCCCCACCCAAGTTGCTCGCTAGACGTTACCGCTTCTTGGGGCGGCCGAGGAAACGACCTTTACCGAATGATGGCAAATAATTTCTTCGCAGAGATACCAGAATTTTTCCTTCCCGATCAGCAATTTGCCTCTTTGGTTTCCAAGCCTGAAAACAGCTTTCTTGAGGTTCAGAAGGACGAGCAATTTGCAGCGCGAATCAAAGTATTTAAGAGCCTAAACGTGCCCTCATTTAGAACTGGAACCTTGGGGTATCGTAACCCCACTATTCCCCGTGATCAAAGCGGGGTGCATGAGACGTTTACTATGTATAGTCGCCCCACGGCATTCGGACCACCTGCTGGCGGTGGCATAGGCACGAACACTACTCCACGCCTGGATCAAACAGCTTTTGACGGATACAATTTGCCGTTTACCCCACCATACTATAATGGAGAGTGTTGGGCTGACTTAATATTTACAGCTCCGCGAACCTCAACGCCCACAGAGCCAATAACACTGCAAGATATATTTTCACCTGCTAACCTTAGCGTATCTTACAAGAGAGTTGGGAATGAATGGTCTGACACTCTTGCTCCAAATACAATTTATCATAGTGAAAATGTGGAAAATAATGCAATGCAACTGGATGCATCTTTTAATTTGTTTGGAAAAGCTCAGGTGAAAAACCTGCGTTATGATCCCGCAACTGGTAAGCCAATTGAGGCACTAGACGGCGATGAGAGCGTGTGGGTAATCCAACCAAAGATGGAGACTCCTATGCTAAACTTTAGTAGTTCTGCCATCACATTGCCCACATTTGGCAGTGCAAGTAGTGCTTATGGCATGTGGCATCAATATGGAGAATTGCCCAATGATCCAAGTAAGGGTATCTTCATGCAAATCACTGACATGCCTGATAATTATATCAAATATGCACTGGGAGGAACGCCAGACACAACCGGGTCTCTCGTTGATCTGGTCGGCTTCAAATCATCTCCCATCAGGCTTGGCAAGGTTGCTAACTATAAGACAATAAGGGAGGCAGTGGTTGCGGTACCGTTTGTCTTTGAAGAGGGCGAGAGGAGATTCTTCAACCTTTCGAGGGACTTAATAGAAAAAGCACAGCAAATTGTGGAGTTTGATTCAAAGGCTGACCTAGGCAATGGCGAGCCACCTGGATCCAGTATTGTAAACATGGTCCGCGCAATGAACAATTATGTTTTCCCACCCAGAATGGACTTTTTAGAGAATCCCGATGCGGTCGAGCCCTTTAGTATGTATATATTTGAGTTTGAGCATGCTTTTGACCAAAAAGATTTGGTTAATATGTGGCAAAATATGCTTCCCAAGATTGGATATTCTCTAGATACTTCATTCTCCTCTCCGCCTCCTACCTCGCAGGTAACTTCAACAGCGATTATAGAACATGAGGTGTTATCCAATGAGATTTTGGGAGGCAACCTGCAGAGCAAGATTCAATGGATGGTTTTTAAAGTAAAGCAAAAGGCTAACAAAAACTACTTTAGCAAGATAATAGCGGAGGAAGTAAATCAGGTCAGCCGCTTTAATAGAGATGTGGGCATTGAGGTGGGCAGGACTGACTCTGCTAAGGCATTTCAACCCAAGTATAGTTACAACTGGCCATATGATTTCTTTTCCCTTGTTGAACTAGTTAAACTAGAAGCTGAGATTACCTTGGATAAAAAAGAAGATAATAAGTAATGACAGTCTTTTTTGATAAAAAAGAGGAGGTTATAGACCTCCAATTGACCCCATATGGGGAAGCTCTTTTGTCACTTGGGCATTTTAAGCCTATGTTTTATGCCTTCTTTGATGACAATATTCTTTATGATGCAACTAACGCAGCGGGGGTTTCGGAGAAGCAAAACGATATTGAAGAAAGGATTCAAATCAATACTCCAAATGTAAAGCCTCAAGCAGTATTTAGCGGGATAGAGAGCAACTTATACCCCCTCATAGAAGATTTAAGATACTTGGATGACGGAACGCCTAATTCTGATGGGGTTTATAAACCTATACCCCCCAATATAGATCAAAATTTTAGTTTTATTGAGCCCCTAGGAACGATGAACTTGGGGAGTGAGTTTGCACCTGCGTGGAACATTCGAACCTTGCGAGGAGAACTAACGGGGGCTATAAACTATATGACAAGCTCAGTCGAAGCTGGCATATATTCAAATATTAAAAGAGTCCCCCAATTAGAATTTGACATTAACTACAAAGCCTTGGTGGGAAACATTAGTGAAATTGACATTAATGGTCCAATAAGCCGAGACTCCCGCCTTTTAAGTGGCGTGTATGAGGACGGAACATTCTTATATCTAGCTGAAAGGGCGCCTAGTATTATTTTGGCTGTTGATGAAGAGAACAGCTCCATAGATCTTGAATATGATATAGAAGTCTTTGAGGTCTTAGACGATACGGCAACTACAACTAACTCACCTACGCTCCAACCAATGAACTTTTTAAAAAGTCCGACCCAAATTAAGAACGGAGTGTTGTTAGATGAGCCAATCCCCGTTAGAAATATACGCCTTGATAGCACCTTTGCCGAGTATTTCTTCTTGGTTAACTGTGATGACGAGATCCCCCCAGAGGATATATGTCCCGTACTGGAGGGCGTTGAGGCACGAGGCATAACGCTTAACAGTCTTCCCTATGAATGTCCAGATGTTGAGGACTTTGGAAGGTTTGATATTTACGGCACAAACGCTGTTGAGGATCCATGTGATGACTGAAATTAATACAAATAGTATTGGAATAGGGGCGCACCCGAGGGTATACGCAAACAAGATTATTTTACGCCCAGGCACTTCAACTGATTTTAGAAGAGAGGCGGAGACAGACCGTGGCAGCGCTACACAGGCTTCCAAAAATTCAGAGGGAGATATTGCTTATACCACTGATAACCAGCAAAGCGCCGTACGCACATCTACTGCACCACTTAAGGCAGAGCTTCAGGTGTATATTCAAGATATCGGTCGTGGCACTTGGCTTAATAGCTCATTGCTGCGAAAAAACCTTGTGCTAAGAATTGTTCAGAGCGCCAACAGCCAACTAACAAAAGATCTTCTGGACAACAACTTTAACCTCTTAGAGCTGGAAAAATATAATAGGAATCAAGATTATCAAATCATAGAGATGGGTCTTGCAAGGCAGGATATTGCAAAAGATAAGATATATTCCTATATGGCTTCTGACAAGCGCATGGTGCATAGTTTGGTTAAAAGTGTTGAATTTAACAGGAGCACCACCCCGCAGCATCTAACTTATTTTTATACAACTTTTAGCTTACCCGAAGAAGGCTCCACAGACGAGGTCCGTGGTCCGGTGACTGTTGAGAGGGTTTTGGAAAAGTCCATGGTAGTAGAAAGCTCGTTTGCTTTGCAAGACACCCCTGATAGCGTATGGGCTGGACCTGCACACTTTCATAGACCCTCGGGCTGGATGGAGGGCTATACGCATGTTTCCACCCCGCATCAAAAGTTAATTAAAAGCGTTGTGAACAACTTTAAGGTTATAGATCTGAGGGCTGTTGGTGGAGTTTCTAACTTGAGTATTGAATTGCACCAAAGTCAAAATAATGATAACACAAGTTACGTCTCAGATTTTTACCTGGCCAGAAATGCCTCTGGTCATGCGGCTGCAATTTTTAGTGTGGACTATTTTAATTTCTTAGCCGATCGCTCAAGATACGGAAACTTGTTTAGACAAGCTCCCTCTGAAATCAAAGATCAGATATTGGCGCGGTGTGAAATTTTATCTCTTGAAATTAAAAGAACTCGCGTTAAAAGCAAGACTGCCGCCAATCGTTTGGAGAGCACAGCACAGGTTCTAGACACTTTTAGTGACAATACATCGGCACAACCCATAATTAAAAGTCTTGATTCTAGCGGCCGCCTGGTAACCTTGAGGAAATACGCGCCACCAAAAACGTATACAAATTTTTCAGTAGACGTTATGGAGAATGAAACTCCACCTGATGGCTATGAGATGCTTAGCAGCATTGAAGAGTTAAATGTAGATAGAAGTCGACGCACTAGAAGCTTTGCCATAAATGATACAATGCTAGGGATTACAGATGGTGTATATCGCTATAGCGCTGAAATGAGGATTAAAGATGGCTCATATTTGTTTTTAAGTCAAAAATTGAACGAACTTAATGAGGCAATTTCCGCAATGCAAAATTATATAGGAATTGCCAGAACTCCCTCTAACTACGACTCTAGAACCAACAGGTTCACTCGCAGCTTTATTAACTCTCAGCTAAACTCCGATACCTTTTTAATTCCCAACTCCTCAGAAGGAATGACTGCCTCTAAAATAGTTAAATCCAGGAGTGATAACAGGAAAGTGCAAGTTTGGCTTGGTGCCATTATAAAATATATCGAACTGCTGAGCTTTTTAACTGGAATTTCACAAGAGAGTAAAGATCGCCTTGCACGCACGCTGTATTGTATGTCATCCCCCGTGACAGGTACGCCTGAGATGCTAGAGGAGATGGTCGAGTTAATGCAATCTTTGCAATCTCAGGTGATGTCCCTTGTGCATGGACAAAAGGCTCGCCATACCCGCGATCAAAGCGATGCCTATCAGCCCTCTCGGGCAACTGAGACCTTGAGTATCAATGCGCTCTTTTCTGAAACATTTGATTCTAATGTGCTACGATCAACGGGGTTTGATTATTTTGGCTCTGCTAACGGAGAAAACGGTATCTTAAAGATACAGCAAAAGCGCTTATCCGAGGTGATAAATTTGCAGCTTAACAATTTAACAAATAATCTATATAATATTGATTTTGTTAAAAATAATTTTGACTTCTTGCCAGGAGTGGTGGTTGATGCCCTGTACTCTAGAAAGACGGAACTGTCTTACTTGTCTCCCGCCTCTATACAGGTCGCGGGAAATAAAATTAGTTTATGGTCAAACGACTCCCTAGACTATATTTCTCTAACTGCTATAATACAAAACATGGTTAGAAAGTCGACTGGAAAATTAATAAATATGCAACCCTCCTCTACGACTCTTGGATTATTGAAGCAGTTTGGAAAGGGGTCGTCTCAAGAGAGATTAAAAAATATTAATCGCTTGTACATTGACAACGCCATAGCCAGCGGCGTGGTTTTGGAAGGGTTGTCACCCTTGCTCTCTAGCGCCGCCAATAACGGTCTGGAATCTTCTACTGCCCCTCTCGGGGAAACTAATAAATTTACATCAGCGACCCCAGGAAAACCAGACCTAACTACGCCAGCCGTACCAGACAATCTTGAAGATATCTTGTCGGTGTTGGATCGTATTTTAGAGGTGGAAAACTTGTCTCTTTCTCTTTCTTTGCAAGCCACCAGTCCCTTAAATATCTCGTTCGATCTAAGAAAGCAAAACAATTTCTTAGTAAGATCTATCCGCCCCAACTCTGACTTCGTTGGCGAAAAAGAGCGCCATAACCTAATGGCACAGCTGGTCGCAGCACTCCCCCAGCATATAAAACTACTTACTTTAAATAGCGGACGGTTTTATGACGACACCGCCGGCGCTCTCTCTACTAATGACGACTCTAAGACAGATGGTTTTATGTATAACTTTGGTCTCATTAGGGTCATTGAATAT
>Ga0209645_1001158_pt1 | contig 13344 bp, 7 predicted proteins | sample ETNvirenome_6_30_FD_184070 | JGI IMG/M metagenome (GOLD analysis project Ga0209645, IMG submission 184070) | Marine viral communities from the Pacific Ocean - ETNP_6_30 (SPAdes) (version 2) | ecosystem: Environmental > Aquatic > Marine > Oceanic | place: Pacific Ocean | collected 2013-06-19
ATCAGCGTATGATTGAAGAGGTCTTCAAGAAAGACAAGAACATGCAGGCACAGTTTCGTGAGCAGTTCACAACTCAACCTGCCGCTTTCCGTGAACAAATGGAGCGTATTGAGGCTGGTGCTAAGGGATTCACAATAGAGGACGGTTATCCTATCAACAACAAGACAGGTGAACCCGCCAGTGAGATTGAGTACAAACTCATTCAAGACGCTACGGACAAGGCCATGATGCGTCAAAACCCCGACCTTGAGCGGTACAACATGCGCCACGAAAACGGCTTCTTCATCCCCATTGACTTCAAGAAAATCATTGAGAAGGAGGGGCTGTGATGGTCGCCACATGGACGGAAGGGTTGGACGCTCTCATCAACCTTTTTCAGTCCGATTGGAACCGTGGAAACACCAGCAACTACCGCCCTGTCGTTCTTGACATCGCTGATACTTCAGCCGAAAAAGGAAAGCGTCTTGACTTGGACAAACACGATTATGTCCTGCTGTACGAGACAGCCCACAACGAAGAAGCACCGGAGTTGTTTTACGACTTTGTAACGACACGCATAAATATCACGGTGGATGTCCGTACAGTTAAGGGGCGTAAGCATTTACAGGCTCTTGAGAATGAAATTCGGAGGGTGATACATACAAAGAGGAAAGGCGACGGTACAAACTTTGACCGACTCGTGTTCAAAACCCGCACCGATTTGAGTGACCGAAGCAAATTCCTTTTCCGTATGACATTCCAAATTGAAGTCGTAATTTTAGCGGAACTGATACCATAGGTGAACAAGAATGCCATCAACAGTGTACAAGGGCGATTTGGCGGAGGTTTCCTTCGCTCCCGAAGTAGGTTTGAAGTTGCGAATTGGAACGGATACAGCCTCCGATGTTGGATTGGAAATTGCGACCGTTGCTGGCAATGATTTTACAACACTCACATTCAAAGCCGAGGTAAACACGACGCTTTTTGAATCGGGTGCTCACAAATTGAAGTTCCCAAAAAACATGCTCGTTGGCTCGCAACTGGTCTTTACCGCTTCCGGTGGAGCCAATGCTGATGACATAGACACTGTGGACTTGGCTGATACAGGCAACGGTGGTCGTGTATTCACCATCGTAGAAAACAGTGAAACAACAATGAAAATCTCCCCTCCTATGCTCACGCCCGATATTGGTACTGTCGGGCCGGGGAATGTGTTGCAAATCCTTCCTTACAAGACCCCACCTATGGATGTCGGTATGACGGCTGGAACAGCCACAGAATCAGTACACACTGACCAATTCCTCGGTATCACAAGTGCCCTCACACTACCCGAAACAAAAGTGGATTTGAAGCGTTTCCATGTAGTTGGCCTTGGCCGAGATGTAAGTGTCCAAGTTCCCGGCAAATTGACCAACGAAGGTGGCTCGTTTGAAGTTGCTATGCACACGGCCCGCTGGCTCAAGTATTGCCTTGGGCACGAGTTGATTCATTCACCCAACGGCGGTAGTGTCGCTACAACTCTTTCATCTGCTACCCTTGCTGGTGACTCATCAATTATCGTGGCCAACAAAAGCGGCATTGCTGTAAACGACTACATTGAAATCCGTGATGACGCTCCAATCGTTCCTGTGGTGAGCGACCATGAACCCGATGGTGGTACATGGGACGGTACGCTTACGGACTTTGAGTTTGACAACGCAAAGCCCCATGAAGCACGAAGAGTCATCGGCATCTCCGAAAATGACAACACGCTTTACTTGGATGAGCCTTTGCTTTATCCTCACGCCTCAAGCACTGATGTTGAAGTTCGTGACCCCGATACTTCGGGTTCACTACCAGTGATTGTTTCCTCAACGGGTACAATCACAAACCCAGTCACGCACCTTATTTTCTCACGCAGTACACAACCTTCGTTTGCTCTTGAAGTATCACAACGCCGACGAGACATGGACTCGGATGAAACCAGTGTGGATGGTGGTGTAGGAGATACCAAAGAGTTGACTCGTGTGTTCCGTGGATGTAAGGTCACCGACTTTACCCTCACGACCGACAATGATGCCGCTCTCCGCTTGGCTGTGAACTTCAACGCCGCCCTGTGCTACACTGATACAGGACGATTGGAAGGCACACCAATTACCCGTTATTCTTCCCATCGTATGTTTGATGATACTGCCGCTACCGAACAAGGTCGCATTAACTCCGGTATCGCAAAGGGTACGCAAAAACCGTTCATGTTCTACAATGGTAGCATCAACTTGGCAGGCCAGCAGGTTGCACAAGTCCTCAACTTTACGCTAACTGGTCAAACAGGTATGCAGGCGTTCCATACCATCAACGGACAACATCAAGCAACTTCAGCATACGGTGACCAAGTACCATTCGCTGGCGCACGAAACGCCACACTCATGGTTGAAGGACAGACCTCCTATGAGATGACCATGGAAATTGGTGTGGACGACCCACTCTTCTATCACAAAATGCGAAGCGGTGTTGAGTTTAGTGTGAATGGTGAGAACTCTACTACAAATCAAATCCGCATTGAGTTTGAAAAGAATCTCACGGGTAGCACTGCCGCAGGTGCAAGCGAGAAAATGGTGATTCTCATTGACGACTACTACATCATTGAGGCTCCACTGCAAATCCCCGAAGACAAGGGTATGGTGAAGTCCACACTCAAAATCATGCCAAAGGCTATCAAAGTCTTGGCTCGTGATACCCTTCCAAAGTATTGAGGTGAACATATGAAGAAGTCGTTACAAAAATACCGCCGTCTTGGAGCACTCGGATATGCCCGATGGGTGTGCGAGGCTAACGGTGTGGAGTTTGACGATGAAATGGTTTCGCTGTTGGACAACCACGCCATTCACGCTTGTGTGGAGGGTAAGATGGCCCCCGTGCCTGCTCCTGCTAACGAACCAGCACCGCTGGTGGAAGAGGATATCGTGAACCCCTTCCCCGCTGACATCCAAGAATACGATTCATTGACCGTCGCAGAACTGCGTGCGCTTTGCAAAGAGCGTGGCCTGCCTGTGTACGGCACCAAGGCTGAAATCATCCTGCGCCTCAAGCAGAATGACGGAGGCGTTATTCCCGAAGAAGACCCCGAAAGCCCTGCTGAAGAAGCGGCCCTTGAAGGTGATTCGGAAGCCCCTACCGATGAGGTAGCCGCATCCAATGGAGAGGAAACTGATGAGCAAAACAACAGTAGTGACAAACAAGAGCCTGTTATTGAAGAATGACGATACGACCAAGCATGTGATTGGGATTGACCCCGACGATGAATCACAGGTCATTGAGGTATGGGTACGAGACATCTCATTCCTTGACATTCAAGCCGCCGCACAACACATGCTTCGTGTTGAGAAGGGCGATGTTACACTTGACTTGGCAGGCTACTGGACATTTGCCTTCTCCAATTGGATTACCAAAACCAACCCCAGTTTGACGACTGACGAATTACTTTCCCTCAAAGGCCACATCGGAGAACAGGTCTGCAAGGTACTCCCACAACCACAGGAGTTGGCGGAGGCACTGCAAGGGGGGTTTACCAAGCCGACCGAGTGAGGGTAGAGCGTTTCCTCAAGAAAGACAAGTATGATTCGGTGGAGGACATAAGCACGCAGATTGAACTGTGGGCTTACATCATCGCAAAACACTTTGGTATTTCATTGTTGGAAGTTTACTCAATGCCCCCTCGTTTATTCAAGCAATCGCTTGTGTGGGCGATGGTATCAACCGAAGAGAACAATAAGGAGATTGAGCGTAAGAAACAACAGGCGAAGACAGGAGATAGGGAAGTCGTATCATTGGATTATTCGTTTTTAGACTGGGAGTGAAAAAATGTCGCTAATTTCCATGATTTCGTCCATGTCCAGCATGGTGTCGCAAATCGGGCCGATGTTCAAATCCGCCGGAAAAATGGCGGTTGACGCTTTGAAAAACTTGGGTAAGTGGTTCAACGATACTGTCATTCAACCCATTCGTGATGCAGTTGATAGTGTAGGGGAAAAATGGGATGCACTCAAAGAGATGGTTGGTGGTGTTTTCACCAGCATTGGTGAGACAGCAGGTGCCATCCTCGGTACAATGTTTGATTTACTACAAGAAATTCCATCGGTATTTACACTTGAATTTTGGACAGGGCTGTTTGAGAGCATAGGTGAAACGGTCAATGGGTGGGCTGTAGCAATATGGGACATGCTACCCGAATTGCCCGACTTTTTAACAGCACAATACTGGATTGATTTGTTCACTTTTGAAAGCCCCGATTGGGGTGCTATGTTCTCTTTTGAACTTCCCGACTGGTTGCAAACCTCGGTTGATTTCATTCTCGGCAACGGAGCGTTTGCAGGCTTCTCGCTGTCCGACAGGCTTGACTTCGCCTTCAACCTCCCCGACTGGCTTCTCACGACCATTGATTTCTTGACGGGAGAGGGGCCGTTTGCAGGCTTCAGCATTGGTGACCGATTGGATTTGGCTATTGGGGCGTTGCCACAACCATTCAAGTTCATCGCTGACCTGTTCCAAGGGATGTTTGGTATCTCCATTGGAGACTACATTGACTTCGGTATTGACCTTGTTGGTGATGCGTGGGACTTTATCAAGAATTTGATTGATGACCCGCTCGGCACCTTTGCAGATGTAGGAAAGGGAATTACTGAAATGTTTGAAGGTTTGACTCTTGGAGACATCGTTAAGGCACCCTTCAATTTGTTGATTTCCGGTATCAATGCGGCGTTTAGTGCTGTCAATTTCAGTATTGACATTCCCGATTGGGTGCCTATAATCGGTGGAGAAAAATACAGTTTTGACCTTTCCGATTGGAAAATTCCCGAACTTGCTAAAGGTGGTATCGTCAATAAGCCTACGCTTGCCATGATTGGTGAAGACGGGCCGGAGGCTGTCGTACCTCTTACGCAACGCAACAATCCACAAGGCGCAGGCATGGGTGGGGGCACCTTCAACATCACCGTCAACGCTGGTGGCATCACTGACCGCACGGACAAGCGTACACTCGCCCGTGAGATTGGCAACATGATTCAACAAGAGATGGCTCGCAACATCGGCGGCACCACCATGAGAGGGCGATACTGATGGGCACGCCAATTCGCCTTGTACGCAACGATGGCGGCATCATTGAGTTGATGGCTACCACCCTCACCATGAATGTGGACAGGGGCGTTACGCCCCTCCCTATGCCCCTTGCTGGTGGCTCTCGCTTTGCCTTTGACCTCAACCTCCCCAAATCCCTCATCACCATTGAGGGTGTGATGACTGATGACCAGTTGTACAGTAGTGATTTGCAAAATGAGGCAGGTGCTACAATTGATTTTTCACGAATACACGGTCAAGCGGTTGATTCAACTCTTCGTTTTGATAACGCATTTTTGATTGCTGGTCTTGTTGATGGAGTGACAAATGACGCTATTGATGAAGCGAAACATGCTATCAAAATCAACAATACTCACGAGGTGTGGCTTGCGAAGAGTAGTTCAGCAAACCAAGGATTTGATTCGGGTAGCAGTAGGTACTACATCACCATTCACAACAACACCACGGCACGCTCCGCCGCCGATATTGCGGCAAGCCTTACCTCTTTGGTTGGAACTTACACTGGTACATTTGCTCTTACCGCATCTACTATCAACTCACCAATTGACAACGCCACTAATACTGCTGTAGTGCTCACTCAAGTCAACAAAGGAAAAAGTGGAAACATGAGTCAACCTACTTTTGCAAGTTGGGAAACTGCACAAGGTAAACCGTACCATATTCCATATTCGGGCGGTAGAGATGGTTCTTCAAACATAAACAAAAGTGCGGGTGACAAAGTGGCTGAGTTGTATGCAGTGCTTAACAACAGCAACAACGGTGGTGGTGGTTCTGTTCCGGTTGCTATAGGTGCGGGGGCTGTGGGGGCAGGAAGCCTACTAAGAGGAGGAAATCCTAAAGACACCACACTGAGACTCATGGATGCAAAATATGGTGATTACATCATAGCCATACAAATCCCCTTTTCGTCCAATGTAAACAATAGTGAATCATTGTTTTATATGCCAACAGGGGCATTCCAAACGGTCAATAGTAAAACAGCAGATAACGCTGTAGTTGCGGGTTCGGAATACACTGGTACAGGGGATGAATACACAGCAATCAAAGGCACTGTAGCCAACGCTACATTCGTTCAACTTGGTGGTGAGCCAATTTACAGTTACACCATCAACTTCGCACCGATTGATTGGATATTTTGAGGTGAAAGAATGGTTGCAATCGGTCGCAGTAGTCACGCCTTCTTCTTTGATGGCGTGAGCGATTCAGTGATTATCCCTCAAGGACGCTTCACCAAGACGGGTGTAAAGGACAGTAGTGGTACTAAGGTCATGACCAAGACACTGCAAGGAGTTGGAGATTCCGCCACAATCAACGATAAGGCGACGGGAGACTTCGTGATTGAAGCATGGGTCGTACCCGATTGCGGTGGAGTGATTGCTCACCGAGAGGGGCAATTTACGCTTGAAATGGGCACGGTGGACACTCCCGGCCCCGCTGTGTTCAGCGTTAATGTTGAATCTATCGCTGGCCCATCGTATTTCCGCTTGGCTACTGCCTACGATGCCAGCACCCGATGGGATGGTATCGTGTACCCACAGCAAGAACACGGTGGCATTCACGACTCTTACAATCGTTATGACAAAACCAACTACGGTGATGCCACCAACCTCAACTTCAACAACCGACCGCTGTACCATGTCGTGGCTGGTATTCAAAAGAACCGTGTGTTTTTAGCCGTCAACGGTGAAATTGTGTCTCAACAAGACATTCCGCCCGAAACACGCCTTGCTCGTTCTACTGAACATGTGTACCTCGGCGGTAAAGGTGGTGAGTTTCGTGGCGCAATTGAAGCCATTCATTTCTCAAATGAGTTTGATGAGAACATGCTTCAACCATCTATGGCCATCAAGGGTAATACAACCTCGGCTCTCTTCCGATTTGAGGAACCTCTTGACATCGTAGAGGGTACCTACGACTTTACAGCCTTTACTGCCGCCAGCGACGGCACCACCAAGACGCTGACCATGACGGCGGCTGATGCACAAACGCTCATTGCTCGGTTGACTGGTAAGGCGTATGACGCAACCTCTCCAACGGCCACCTTCACTTCCACGCCGTATAGCATGGGCAACTACAAGGTCGTGGATTACTATACCAACAGCGGCACAGCGGCCACGCTGAGCGTACCACACACGCCTTACAACTTACTCATCAACCCCGGTGCCATTAACCGCAACACGCAGAAACCCAATCAATCCCCACCCGAAAGGGTGCGACTGGAAAGCATCAATGGAAACACAGGTGTCGTCACCTTCAACAGCATACATGTTGATTTTGTTCTTGGCACCAGTGGTCTGCGAGGTGCATTGCACAGCCGTACAGCCGATGTGGATAACTACTTCGTGGTCATTGGGGCTGACTTGCTCATTGACAACGGCACGGGTAAGCCCTACCAGCCTCCGCATTACGGCACGCAAATTTTTGACAAGACTGGACAGATGGTTCTTGACGAGGGTGATGCGACCAATCACGGGTTGGTATATTCCTCACAGATGGCCACTGACAACACCAACAACCCCTATGCAGTGACATGGCCAGCCACTCTTGACACGCTGTTCCAAGTGGGACACAGCGGGCGGCACACCTTCTCACACATCACCGGCCATGAGTACATGCGCCGCTATCCAAAACCCAGTGAACTCATCATTGACCAGCAGGCTGACGGCTCCGCTGACATCGTACAGATGGCCTATGATTCAAACACTCGTGACATTGACGAGATGTTCCCGATGAACTCACTCCTTGACTTCTACAGCGATACATTGGAAGCACCCATCGCTCGCATTGAGAACTCGTCCAGTGTTGCCACCATCGTCAACAACGGTATGCCTGCCAGCAAGAAGGAACTTATCGCCATTGGTGGTAGCGGCTTCAAGTACGCACCGTTTATGCTCAAAGGCCCAGTGCCCGAAACGGGCGACATTGATGAGAACAACCGCCTTTACCACCTCGTGCCGGAAACCGAGAGCCGTGTGGCCCTTCTGCATGTCCCTGCTTTGAGGACTTCGCATGACCTTGCTCCGTATGTTGAGGTTCATTACAACGCCATAGACCTCACAGGAGCGAGCATGGGACAATCCAACCCCATGCTCATGGTCACCAAGACCGTACCAGCAGGTTCGCACGATTTGGGAAGCGGTACACGAGTGCTGGATGTCATCACTTCCGACCTTGCCAACACCACACTCTATTCACCCGGTGGCGTAATTTACCTGTCAAATGCCATCAGCGGCTACGGCTCACTCATGCAGGAGTCGCACACACTGATTGGCGACAACACGGGCGGGCAGGACAGCGACACCGAACTTGACTTTAGCCGTACACCAGCCCTGTACACCCCACCAAACGATGTCAATGCTGAGCCAGCAGGCCCACCGAAAGCCGTCGCTCGTTCCCACAACAGCGGCACGCACGAATCCGTGTACCATCGTCTTGCCATTGAAGCGATGTCGTCCAGTCAAAGCGACACCATCACCGACGAAGGCGCAGGCAAACGCACACGCCAGCCCACCACCGACAAGTCGGGCACAGGTGTGTTTGACCTCGGCCCGACCACACATTCAAGTCGTGTCTTTGAGATGTTTAACATCATTGACAATGTTTTGATTACTGATGAAGCGGGTATTTTGGCGAAAATTTTCGTTCAGCCGTCTGTTAAATCACGAGTAAATCAATTGTCGCTGGTGCGTTCCCTTGGCGCAGGTGATACGCCCAACATCGCCAGCATCATGTTCCTCATGAGTCGCTGTCGGGTGCGTGGGGTGTCCAAGCAGGAAAGTCCCGAATCCAACATGTCCACGGTGGTCGTCACGGCATCGGGCATCGCTGACTCCTTCGTGAACGAGAATGTCTCAGCCGTTGGCAGTGGCTCTCCCGACTCACATGTAGTGAAAGAGATTGAACCCAACGCACCTGTAGTCACGGTCACACTTGGAGGGCCGGGGCAGGGTGGTGTGAACACCAAGCCTACCTTTGACCCAAGCCCGCTCATGCGGCTTCCCGGCTCTACCCGTCGCAGTTGTGCTACACAGGCACGAATAGTCACCACGACTGGTGCTCTCAGCATGAGCGTCACACCAGTCAACAACAACTCCCCCGACCTTAAATCATGGGGAACTATTTGCTTCCCACAGGTAGGGCGCATATTCCTTGAAGACGGAGCAAGTGCGGCGTACACAGAAAAAAACGGTGCAGGTTTCTATTTCAGTGAATCCAACGCAGTAGCCAGCAGGACATTTTTGGATGGTGCAGGTACAGCGTATGCGACTTTCCACGCATGGTGTAACGCTACAGGTATCATCAGTCAAGGCTCAGCAGGGACTTATTTGACCTCGGTTTACATTTTCAACGATGGAGACTTTGACAACGACTCATTGACACAGGACGGTAGCACCGTCAATGACCGCCTGTTCCAATCGCTTGACGATGTAACGCACGACTATCAGTTGGGCACTCAATATGCCAGCACCCGTGCCATGGTTGAGATACCGATATTTCCTCAGCAATTCTTTGACCATACGGAGCAAGGCATTTTCCCCGGCCCCGACAACAGCATGAAAGTGCATATTGACGCTACCTACACGGCCCACACATGGAATCCAACGCCTGTAGGTAGAAGGGCAAACGATGTTGCTACAGCCGACAAAAGTGCAAATTCAGCGTATTCGTACACCATCAACAATCAAAACTACATTGAATCGGCTACCATTCTTCGCATTGAAGATGCCACTGCGTCCCATACACACACAAGCACAGGTAGCACTTCCTACACCAACCATTTCCACATTTTTGTATCTCATCCAAACATGTTCCCCGATGCCACAAACTCTTCCGATGCTACGCCTACAATTGTAGCGGCTGATGATGTGGGTAATCTCAAGGGGATTAACCGCCTACGCAGGGTATTTCTCACCAGCGGAGAATGGGCTGTGTATGACAATAATCCTGCGTTAGATGGGTTTTTGTCAATTCCAATCAATGCTACAGGAGGTTATTTTGATGGACATTCCGAGACATTCTTCCAAAACGCAATCGTTGGTGCAAAAATACACACGGGTGGGGGTTTCCGAAATGAAACGCTCATGCCGATTGACTCCGATGCTGAATTGCCATCGTCGGATTTGGAAGGCCGCTCGCCATTTTATTACGATGCGGCGAACATGAAAACGCAAGGCGGGAACCTTGATTACGGCCTGCGCCAGTATGTTTCAGCCGTGGAGTTCAAGGCTGGCCCATTGGCCAACCCACACGCACCTCGCACCATATCAAAACGAGCAAAATCAACCATCATGCAAGCACAAGAAGTAAGTGGTAATGCAACCGATGGTTTTCAATTCAACATCATTCTTGATGATGCTTCACTTTTCCCCGATGTTCCATATTCAAGGGACAGCAATAATAACAGCATCGCCGAACAAGGTGATTTAACCTATATTGCTGAAATTGGCACAGACACTCCGCTTGAGGTGTATTATTTAGGCAAGTTAGACTCCATAGCAGGTGCAAATTCTGTATTGGTAACAACACCAAAAAATGTTTCATTGACTGTTGGGGACTTCATTGGGGCTGAGTTTAAACTTGTAAAAGCAGGAAACGCCTTTCAATCAATCGTGAACCCCGCAAACATGCAAAATCAAGAGTTGCAAACGGCTACTTTTCATCCATCTACATCAGCCGAGCAGTGGACATTCGTTGGTGCTACATCAGCGGGTGCATCCACAACGCTAAACATCACAAATGGCAGTAATCGTTTTGCTCATGCTAACACCATCGGCACAAACATTCGCACTGGTGATTTGTTATTCCTTGAAGATTCAAGCAACGCCATTAAGTATGTAGGTGAAGTTGCAGATGTAAAATCCAATTTGATAAGCGGTGCACACACAGTTGTCACGCTTGTAGCCGCAAATGCTGTTGCTGTAGCAAATGGCGACGATGTGCGTATAGGTGTAGGCACCGTTGTGCAGAATGACGCTGATGCTATTCTCAACCGAAGTTGGGTCTATCCATTCGCCCAAGGTGGACTACGAGACGGAGATACCGTTTGGATGAACATGACCATCAATAATCCACATGCTGTAGAAGGGTTGTTCGCCAAAAGTAGAGGTGTAATGAATGAGGCTTTTGTTTGGAGTGGATTTAATGGTGGTGAAGGAACATTAGCAAACCGTCCAAGAGACTCTATCCCACTTGAAAACTTCTTGATTGGCAACTCTTGTATTGAAACCGCACAAAACTTTGTTCAGCATGTGAACAAGACTGTAGAGATGAATTACGAGGCTATGGGATTGAATGCCAGCCAAGCCCCTACAGTAGCCTACATTGACCCGTATTTGTCCACTGATGGTCATGCCCGTGTTCTTTTGTTTGATGTAGGGCACGACCGTGAGTTCATCGCTTTTCATGACCTGCACATGCAAGTGCAAAGCAGTGCCGCTACACCGACAATTGGTTTTACTCGCAACATCGCATACGAAGGCGGCACCATCAAACTTGACAAGCATCTTATCAGTGTCAACGGCGGTGCTCCCCATTACTTCACTACACAGATAGATGTAGCCAATGGGTTCCCATCGGAGAACAAGTATGTGCGCTCTACGCAACAATCAAAATTCATTGAGAGTGCCTACGCACACAATGTGCCCAATACAGCATCACAAGACCTCGTGGATGGCACACCCGGCTCCGACACCAAGTACACCCTACAAAACCCAAGTAGCCTTGGGAACAATCCGTTGTTGCGAGGTAAGGGGCACGGACACTTTGTGCATACTGGGTTATATCACGAAGAAACAGGGAACACACATACTGTGGGCGATAGCGTGCTTCCTCGTGTGCAACCTGCTGTAGCATCAGTCTATTACGCAAATGAAATTCATAAGTTGATTCGTAAAGCAAAAGAAGGGGATTTGTTGTTGCGTGAACTAAAATTACATCGTGCAAATCAAAACCCCGCTACGCACTCCTTGAAAGATGCAAGCACGCTCTTTGACACACCCGATGGTACTCGTGTTATCTCAGCATTCCTTTGTTTGAAGGGGAAAAGAAACACTACACTTGAACTTGCCAGCCATGAAGAGTCTCGCTTGCAACACCTCAAACATTGGACACAGATGGACTTTGTACGCCGCATGACACTTGATTTGGGTGAGGTTGGTGTGAAAGAAGGTGTCACGGATATTGAGGCGGCGGCACGAGAAATGGTGCGCCTCATCAATCAAGGGGGTGCGCTTAACGGTCGCACACATGCTCGTCGTCCATCACAACAATACCCCGGTGAAAGTGAGCGGCTTGACCTCACTCGTATTGGTGTGCGACAAGACACAGCAGACCCGAATAAAGACCCAACCTCCGCTCACATCAATGCTGACTTTGCGGCTACAGGCTCTACCTATGACCCTGCGCCGTTTTGGTATGGCGACATCGCCTTTGACACGCATGACCGTGGTTCCCACATGGGATATGTCCGAGCACATTTGGGTCGTGTTGTTGAAGACATCAACGGTAACGAAGGTTATAGCATCGTTATTCACTCTACTATTCCGGGTGCATCGGGTCGCAACTTCTGTGTGTGGCTTGACAACAGCAAGGGGCAATCACCATATCAACCACAATTCCTCATCGGTCACGGTGGTCGCTTCCGCAACTTTTGGGCACAGCCCGACGAAATACTGGGCGAAAATATGCACCCTGCTCCCATGCCACTCAACAAGGATGGACGGCCTTTTGCACCAGTATCTACTTTGCGTGAGTTCGTAGCACAAGAAGAACCGGATGAGGCTTTCACCAGCAATCACGATATTACCCCACGCCGTAATGAAACGGCTAACCCCAAGGGACGAAACATTTCCGCTCACCTTGGTGGTATCGCACATAACAGCGTAAACGACGAATCGTTTGAAACACAAAGCCCGTCCACTGCGTTGGTTAAGGGATTGCGAATGGGCAAACAGGCAACTGGTCGCATCAACTTTGGTGGTCTTGTGGCATCCGGTGTACCGGGTTTTTCACCCATTGCAGGTAAGCATGGTCTTGGACGCAAAGGTGATGACTCTTTTGACAAATTGTACAATGAAGGCTTACCCAAAGCGGGCACATCCCCTACAGCCATCACTTCATACAGTGGACATGTAAACACTGCTGAAATAACAGACGATGCGGTAGGAGACACACCATTGTACGGTTTCCGCTTTAACGACCACCGAGGACAAGGTTACGGTGTGCGTTTCATTTATCGCAAAATGGATGAAGCGT
>Ga0209645_1001159_pt1 | contig 13333 bp, 16 predicted proteins | sample ETNvirenome_6_30_FD_184070 | JGI IMG/M metagenome (GOLD analysis project Ga0209645, IMG submission 184070) | Marine viral communities from the Pacific Ocean - ETNP_6_30 (SPAdes) (version 2) | ecosystem: Environmental > Aquatic > Marine > Oceanic | place: Pacific Ocean | collected 2013-06-19
GAAACAATGCTAAGAATATTAGCAATTTTTTGAAACATGATTAAATTTGCAATTTTGAAAGCACTATCTTTTTCAAGTGTGCTTGTATTACTGCTTATTCTAGCTCTATCCCCTCTTTACGTCACTATGGGGTTAATGACAAGACAAATGCAAGAAAAGGTTAATTAATCAGCTTCCTCTGGTGTATTTCCAGCTTTTACCCAATCAATATAAGGTTGATAGTTTTCTGTGCAACTTATTTTGTAAGAACCATCATCCTCTACACATATATACATTTGATCTTCATAATCTTCTCTTTTTTTGAGTTTTTTAAATTTCATAATCTTATTGTAACTCAGAAATCAGCATTAAAGATAAGGTATGAGCCAGATGTTTTTAAAAAACCAAAAACAGCTTGCCCTGTACTCCATCCATGACCTGTGCTAGTAAAAGTTACAGCACAATAATGAGGTGATGCACTAGACATAGTTGGTACAGATGTACAAGTTTTTGTAGTATCTCTTCTTACTGCGTAATCACTAGCTGACCCTGTTGTACTCATTGAAGAAGGAGTGATTCTAAATGGTTCTTTAAAACTGATTAATACAACATTATTATCTCCATCATTATCTACATTACCCATTCCAACATATCTATAAGTATTACTTCCTGTATCTATTTTTTGAGTGTATCTCATACACCTTAAAAGTTCGTCATGGTAGCTCCTATGCTCAAAATCTGTTGCAACACTGCCTACTTCTAACTGTATTCCTGTAATTTCAAATGTTGCGTTATCTGTTGTGTACCATGTTTGAGTTTGATCTGGTGTTCTGGCTGAGCCAGAAAAAGCTGCCCAAGTGTTTAATGAAACTGAACCTGTTTGATCTGTACCTCTGAATAAATCCCAAACTATAGTCATTCCTTCATTAACATCATTGTCAAATTGTACATTTGAATTACCTGGAATTGTTTTTGTTACTTTCGTCCAAGTATCTTGAGACAATGAACCAGTTTCCATTGGAAAATTTTGTTGCGTTCCATCATTAGCCAACATATAAAAATAAAAATTTTGTGCAACACTAGATTTTACCCAAAAACTTAACGTTATAAAACTTGAACTAGATTTATAATTCCAACCGCTATTAGCAATATTTTGTGCCTCAAGTCTCTGTCTAAACTCTATTTTGTCGCTAGTTCCTGCTCCGCTTGATTGATCTCCATTAGTAACCTTAAAACATTTTCTAAAACCTAGAGTATAGGGTGTAGTACCACTTGCGACATCAGCTTGTGAGAAAGTTGGTGATTCATCTACATTATTATAACCGTGATAAATTCTATCAACTGAGCCGTATTCATCACTGCCTAAAGATGACGTACCACGTTGAGCCACTTGCATAGCTCCGTTAATTATTAAATTTCTATTACTTAGGTTATTAGTAATATTGGCAGTACACGTTCCATCAGAATTGTTGACAGTAATAGCAGCAGTACTAGCTCCTACCCCTTTTATCGAATTTACTTTGAGTTCGCTCATTGTTTTACCTCCATGATTGACATATATCTAGATACAGCACTATAGTCTGTGTTTAATGTACCACCACCACTAGATACTTTTACTCTTACTTGTGCAACTAAAGCTGTTGTATAACCTGAGTCACCAATTAATCTTATATTAAGACTAGGATAAGCACTTGTTGAAGCATAATAATGGCTGGATATTCCCTCTGCTGCAATGACTCGACTGTTTGTTGTGTCATATAGTTCATATCTAGTAAGGCCATCTTCGTCATTTAATCTATTATTCACATTAGTTTCAAAGATTAATTTACTATTATTAAATTTTGGTGTAATAGTTAATTTCATATTGCCATAATTAACAAAATTCGTAGAGGTAATATCTGAAAAATCACCTGAAGAATAATCATTTGTAAATGAACCTGTTACCACCTGAACTATCTCCCCTGCTTTATATCGGTCTGCATCTGAACTTGTTGTTGTTAGTACTGTTCCATCTGCAACATCAGGCAAAGAATGAACCCTGTTATTACTTGATGATGAAGGTGCTTGGATACTTACTGACCCACCACCTGATGCTGCGTTTAGTTTAATCTTTGCTGTCATGGTTAACTATAAGGTGAGTCTCCAAGAATTGAGGTATTCCATTGAGCTTTTAATTTAGCCTCTGTATCAGCAGACGCTATACCAGAATCAGCAGGAGCATCTCTTAATGCTTGCTTCTTACTAACTATATCAGTAGTACTAGCACCTGTCTCTAATGCTTTTTGAAACTCAATATCAAGTTCTGCAAGTTTTGGTGTTCTTGCATTTCTTATATTTGTTTTGTGTATCTCTCTGGCTTTTGCCATGTCTATACCAAATCCCATCATTTACTCCGTATAAGTCCAAGCATCTCTAAAACTCCTATCAGTAGGAATTGCAGATTTATTAACAGTATAAACTGTCTTACCACTAGGACAAGATTTCGTTTTAATTTCGTCTAATGTTAAATTAGTATTATCAGCAGGAGTAACAATAGTAAGTCCTCCGTCATCTCTAGTATAAATAAATCTGTAATCTGAATTTGCCATAATTTTATTGATCTCCAAAAAAAATAACATGAGCAATGGTAAAATCAGTTTTACCTGATGTTCTATCTGTTCGTGTAATAACTCTACAACTACCTACAGCTTGACTACTATCAACACAACTAAAAGCACAGTTATCACCTTGAGCAGCCATAGTTGATGCACAATAGTCATCATTAGCGAAATCAGTGTCAAAAGTTACATTAAAATCACCAGCACCGTTATCACTTAATGCTGAAACATTAAAACTATCAAGGATTGTTGTTGTTGAACTAATTGTTATCCATGCTTTTGCTCTACCTTGTGCGATTTGTGCAGTAGTAGAACTGTTACTGCCACTACTATCTGTAATTGTCCCTGCTCTTAAATTTCCACTTGAATCAACAATGACTCTAGTCGCTCCACCTGTATTTATATTGACAGTATCAGATGCAAAATTTATTCCTGTATTACTATCTGTTCCTTGTAATGCTGGTGCGGAAACTGACCCATCAACTCCAGAAATACCAGTAGTGCCGTTAATGTTTAATGCCATAATTAAAGAATAACAAGTAAACTGCCAGATGGCACGGTCACAGTGACATTGCTATTTATAACAGGGCTAACTGTGTGTGCATTTTTCCCTGATGTTATTGTATAATCTGTCGTTACGTTAGTGTCCGATTCAAAGAATACTTCATCATTACCTCCTCCCGTAGCTCCAGCACCGCCTCCCACAGCAGTAAACTCAGATCCGTTATATATTTCAGCAGAACTAGTTGTATCGTTAAACCTAAAATCGCCTTTTGAAGGTGAGCCGGGTCTTTGTGCAGTAGTTCCAACAGGTATCTGTAAAGCTGTTGTGTAATTATGTACAACATCTCCTGTGAAAGTTGCTCCTGATAAGGCTGCATGACCAAAGTTTGCTTCGTTTATCTTTCCAAGAACAACATAAGTCGCTGTATCTCCTGAAACTGCTGTAGCTATTTTTAATTCATTAGTGGATGTATTTATATGAGGTTGAAACTGAGCTATATTTGCTGCACCACTTGGATCGCTACTTCCAGAACTTATTGTTCTTAATGCTTGAAATATTTCATTTAACTTCGCACGAACCGCAGCACCCGTTCCATTGGCGGTATTGTAATTATTACCTGTTTCGCTGGTAGTAGATCCTGGTCTAGCCATTTAAAAAAGTAACATTGAACCTATTCTAACTTGCTTTACCAAATCCGACAGCTTGATAGGTGAAATTTCTATCAACTGAAGCATTTGATGAGTTTTTGAAATGAACAGTAAAACCCGTTCCAGATACATTTGATATTTCAAAAAAGTCTCCAGATTGCATATTTTGTGCAGTAATACCAACTGAGGGCAATATACTATTTGCTCCACCCTCAGTATTAGCAGTACCAACAAAGAAAGGATGCTGGAACGTAACTGATTTTGCCCCTGCTCCACTTGCTGTAGTTGAAGTACTTAGTTCAGTTCTTTGCTCCATAGAAGCTGTATAGCCTAACTGAAATACCCTAATATCTTGGTCAGGATCATTACTTGTTAAATTAACTTTAAATTTAAAGCCTCTACCTTTGTATCTTCCATTTGCAAAAGTTTGAAATGGCTTGTAGGTAGGCGATCCAGTATTAGGATTATCTTGAGTAACCGCAACTAGCATTTCAGCATTAACTTCAGTTGCAACATCTCCATCAAAAGTACCAGTTGTAGGAAATGCTAATTTTCTTGAATCAAGTAAGTTTGAAGGGAAAAACGCTTCAGTTAAAAAATGCCGTTTTAAATCTATAGTAAATACATCCCCTAAATCTAAAAAAGTTCCTCCTGCCGTTCCACCAAACTCATAAGTGCCGAGTGGTTTGATACCGCCAAGATCGTCTATAGAACCAACATCATCAAATGTTCCTACAATACTGCCACCAATATCATCAAACAAACCGCCACCAATTAAGTTAAGAGAATTTGTTGTTGCATCAAAAGCAACATCCGTTTTTGTCCCTTGAAATTTTGGAACGTCTAAATCTTCTCTTCTTGTTTGAATTAATTTATCATCAACTGTATCTGGTAAATCTATAACTACACTTGCTTCACCTGTACTAAATCTACCTCCATCATCTTGGAATTTTAGAATGTACTCTCCTTCAAGTAATGGAACATCAGCGATAGTCGTGTTACCAGCCAATGCTTCCACCAAATCTGTAGCATTTGAAAATGTTCCCGTTCCATCAGTTTTTGTAGAATGTCTTACATAAACACGACCACCATGAGTTACATCTAAATCTGTTGCTAAATTCCAGCGTAATCTTACAGTTGTTTTATTTATTGGTTCTCCTGTAAGTCCAGTAACGTCAGCAGGGACAGCAGTTTTACCGATAGTGTTAAACGTATCAGTCGAAGCTGTAGCACTAGGTTCTAATGCAGCATTTAAGCTGCGAACAGATACTTCATAAGATCCTACTTTTGTATTAAATATTTCGAAATCAGGGCTACTTGTTGTAGCGGAAACAATATTATTATTATCAAATCTGTAATTCACCATATAATTAGTAACACCAGCTACGGGCTGCCATCTAACAATTAATTTAGATACAGGCTGATTATTAATTAGAACAATCACTTCATCTGCTGATAATCCAGTAGGAGGAGGCTTAAGAAGATTTAAAACTGATATTTGTTGTGGAGTTATTGTTTCTCCATCTTCAATAAATGCGTATTTTTCATCTACATAAGCTAAAGCAGATATTGAATAATTAATTCCATCTCTTTGTTCAACAGACATTACTCTGAATGATTGAGCAGAAACAGTATCATTTTCAAGTAACCAAACACTATTAGCATTTGGAATAGTACTAAATGGACTAGAAGAATCAATACTAATTATTTTTCCCGATATTCCCGTTACATTTTTAGTTTCAACAGTTCCATTTGGCATTATTACACTTAATTTTGGATTATTCTCAGCAGATAAATCAGTTGCATCTGAGTTATCTACAGTTATCTGAGTTGTTGTAGCACTACTAATTCTTCCTCCTCTTCTTACTCCCGATCTCGCTGGATCAGCAATACTTACAATCGTTCCAGGTCTGACAACTATGCCTGATTCCATAGAAACAGAAAAATTTACAGCTTCAGTTTCTCTTTGTTCAGAAAACAATATAGCCTTTGCAAATCTTCTAGCTTGCCCTCTACTTGTGCAACCTAATGCCTTTACTCTTTTAACGTGAAGTCCATACTTATTTCTATAAGATGTTTCTGCTTCTACCTCTTCATAATCTAAATCTCTAGTATCCATATTAAAATATGAAACCGCTACAACTGTACTTCTAGTCTTTAAACTGCTTCCCGAATAGCTAAAACCTTCTGGCCCAACATTTGCTAATGTAAATAAATAACTTGGATCTTTAGGACTATCTTGGGTAAGAAGTAATGCACCTTCAGACCAAATAGACATACACCTCATTATGCCTGATAAAGTGCTGATGACATCAAATGCCTCGACACTAGTTTGAATATTTATATTGCAAGCAAATCTAGCTTCCTGTCCACCAAATCCATCTGATACAAGAGTATTAGAGAACTTACTTGCGGTTACAAAAGAAAATAAATCTAAATTACTATCAATAATATGATTACCTAATCCATATCTAGTGTTAGTAAGTAAATCAAGAAGTATCATCGCAGGGCACGTTGTCCATTGAGCAGCACCCATTACACCATTAAAAATGTAACCAGTAGGATAAATTATTCTTCCTGTTTGTAAGTCTACTGTTGGAGTACCTGATGAGTTAGCTCCTGCACCTGGAATCCTTACTTTTACTCCTCTTACTCTAAATTTTCTAGTAGGGATTCTATTAAAAAATTCTGAATCTAAACGAAGTCTTGTAAATGCACTATTTGGGTATGTACTTGAATCATCTTCTAATTCTGAGTAGGATTGCCAAATTAAATCTTTAAAATTTCTATCTGTACTATTCTCACTTGTTTTTACAAGACGAACATCTACAGGATGAGCACCAGTTAGTTCAATTCTATATTCTCTGTTATAAGCGTCTGCTGTTCTACCTCTGATAGTGTCAGAATGAACTGTGTTAAAACCACCGCCATTGTATTGAAGCTGAATATCAAAACTAACTTCATTACCAACTATGTCTCCATCATCTTCAAGAATCTGCAAAGTGGGAACAGTAACAGTAACCTTTACAGCATCTAAATTAGTATTATTAGTAAGTTGTCGTGTAATTGGACTACCATTTTCAACATTTACTGCCACACCAAAAAGAGAAGCACTCCCAGAAACCTTTGACATTTTTGTTTGAGGATCTGTGCCAAAACGAATATCAAGGTCTACATTTTTATGGTTAAAATCAACATCTTGTGGATTAGTTGAATCAGCGTTAGAGTTTAAAATAGGAGTATTATCTAAAAAAATATCTTTCTTTGCAGCAGTTTTATATGCAGTAGTACCTTTAGTTCTACCTTCTTTTGACGGACTAGAAAAACCTTCTATTTCACCTTCAGAAATAAGATCAAGTAAGGTTGCAAATTGTTTACTATGTAAATTATCTTCAGCAATAGTTGGTGGATCGCCACCGCCACCTTTACCGCCACCTCCACCAGATCCAGTAATAAACTTGTTATCTTCAATCATACCTGTACCGCTTCTGTATCTGTATCACCACTGATAACAACTGATCCTGTAAATATTTCTCCATAAACAATAGGAACTGGAGTACCAGCCCTTGCTGTATTCTGCGTTCCAGAAAAGTTAAATGATATTTGTGGGTTATCTTCAAACGTAGGCTCTTCATATGGGTATAATATATTGCCTACTCCTTGTAAAATTAATCCAGCACCAATATAACTTAGACTTGTACCAATAGTAGCTCCAAGACCTGTGGCAACACCACCCGTTAACTCTACTCCTGTCTTAAAAAACATACCGCCACCAGGGAAAAAGAATGATGCTCCAATCAATAATCCTCCTAATAAAATGGTATTAAAAGTATCACCACCAGCACCGCTAATAACTGGAATTATATGAATATCCTGTTTACCTATTGGAAAATTTAATTCATCTTTATTAATTTCATAATCACCAATTTTTACCTGATAATATTTAGGGTTCATATAAGATTCAACTTCTGGAAAATTATTTCTCAAGAAACTAATAGCTTGAGGTAGGCTATGCACTTTGATTTCAAATTCTTTATGACCAATAAACTTAGCCAACTCTCCATATAGTTTTAATTTACGCAACATAACGCAACCTCTTGCCTGTACATTTTAGTAACCAAGGTGAGTATGGTTCTTTACAACTAAGTCTACTAGAAAAATGATGCAAGACATCTCCATCTATAAAAATACCTACATGATTTAATCCAGCATCTAATATGGACATAAATAATAAATCACCATTCTCAAGTTTCTCATTTGGTTCTAGTTCTCTAAAACCTGTAGCTTCTGCACATCTTTCAAACATAGGATTTTTAATAAATTCTTCTGGGGTTGTAGGTCGTTTCCAATCTCTAAGTTCAATATTTTTTTCTTCTTTATACCAATCTCTTACTAGTGACCAACAATCTGTAACACCCCAAACCCATTCTCTTCCTATTAAAGGAGCTTTATATCCTTTAGGTTCACAATAACTCCATTGTTCTGTCTTTGGATTAACAATATGCCAAGGCAAATTTGATTTTTCACAACTAACCAAATCTGCCTGACTAGGGGTTGGCGGTGTTATTGGGTGACTATGGATAATAGCTGTTATTTCCCCTGTGTTATCTGCTCTAACATAATCTTCTGGATCAAGAATAAAGCATTGATGATTGGTCATGGATAAATTACGGCAAGGATAGTAAGTTTCTTTACCTTTTACATTTAACAATAAGCCACAAGATTCTTTAGGATCTTCAACTTTTGCATGACTAAGAGCAGCTTCTTTCCAATCATTCATGGTAAGAAAGTTCCAATAGAAGGAAATAGTTCTTTTGTACAGACTCTCAAAGGAATTTTGATATTTGCTAAATCAAATGAAGCAGCTAATTCAAATTGAACAACGGCTCTGTTTTCTGCTGATTTTCTATCTATTTTGTAAATTTCCTGTGGATATTCTGCTGTAGGATCTGGTGTGCCATAAGGATTTGACTGACTTGTGGTAGTCGAAGATGTTGTCTGCTGGATTGTATTTGGATTGTTCATCGTGATTGTATTACCCATATTATTTCCATGACTTGTGCAATAATATCTCAAATCATTTGGAGCACCTGGATATGCTGGTTGATAAGTAACTGTTGCATCTGTTCCAAGCGTTCCAGTATTAGTTGTTGTTTGCTGTCCTCCAGCATCAGATTTTATTCTTAAAGGATGGTTTACATTAGAACTATGAGATTGATTGAATATATAAGTTGAACCACGTTTCATCGTGATAACTGGTTTTTGAACTCCATTTATTGCAAAAACATTATTACCCCCAGAATCTTGAACTACTGTGACAGTATATGTGACAGTTTCAGCGTCAGAGGGATCAGCTACAGTTTGAGTTGTTGTAGTTGTTGTCGCTACAGGAGCAAAGTTTACAGCGTCTAAAAATCTAGCTAAAGTTGTTCTTCTTTTTACTATCGCTCCAGTAAGGTCATTTCCAGGAGTTACCTGATTCACATTTAGTAAGATCGCAGTGATTACATTAGTAACATTACTGATCGTCAGCGTAGGTCTAGGTAACTGACCATTTGCATATTTAAAACCTTCAGCTTCTAATGGTATTGCAATATAAGTATTTCCATCCCAAATAATATTTCCATTGTTTATTTCATTCGTACCAGCATGAAATCTATATGTAGTAGAAGATCCATGTAAAGCTGCGTCTGTTGTCAGTTCAAATAACTCTATAAGTGACCCAGGATTTATTGTTTGGGTTTCAGATATAGGATTTGCCATTAGGGTTCAAATACTTGTGTAAATGTTGCGTTTATTCTATTTCTATCAAAACTAAATACTTCTTTGGTAAAAGAAGGACATATCCATTTAAAAGTAGTAGATGAATCTGGAGGAGACCAATCAAAAGATGCTCCATCAACTTTTCTTGCTTCTAAAAATGTCTCAATCTCAGTTGCATCTTCATTGTCAACATTAAATGTAAGACTCCATTGTTTTGCTTTTTGGTTTATACCAAAAGTAAATCTTTGTTGATAGCCGTCACCAAATTGAACTGTTCTTGTATTAGTAATATCAGTTTTATTTGCAGAAAAAACAGGGTTGTAATCAGGAAAAGTAGTCATTATCTTAATAAACCTCCTGGTCGTCTTTGTTTAATCAACTCTGATTGTATCGCTACAGAAATGAGTCTGCCAAGTTCTTTTCCTTGTTGTTCATCACCTTGAACAGAAGATCCAGAAGCATCTACATTTACACTTATGTTTGTACTGCCTCCTCCACCTAACTTGTCATTAGGAATAATAGTTCCTGATGTTTTAGGTACAAATAACTCTGGCCCTTTCTCTCCTACTAATGAAGGTTTACCTACTGGCGGTCTACCACCTTTAGCAAAACTAGCCATAGTAAGTGTATTTGGATCGGTTGGCCCTGCATTAAAACCCGCAAAAACATCTCCAGATACAGATTTTGATATTAGTCCTAAAAGCCCTTGCTGAAATTTAGTAGCCATCATTTTTGCAGCCATATCAAAGAAATGATCTGCAATTCTATTTAACATATGGCCGAAAGCCTGTTGTACCGACATAGTTCCCGAAATTATTCCCTTAAATGACTGCTCAAAGGAGCTACCCATAACTTTAGTTAAGTTGACAGCTTGACGTTGAGTATCATGTAACTTCATCATTTCTTGGTTAAGTTCATCTGTCCTACTAAGTAGTGGATCTGCTGCTCTTAATCTGTTTTCTGTTATTTGTTTTACAAGATCAAGTTCAAGACCTAAATTTATTAATGTCTGCTTTGCTCTCTCTAACTCTGCTTTACTTCCGCTTTCTTCTATTGCCTGTATTTCTGCTTTTTGTTTGTCTATTCTAAATATTAAATCTTTTATCTTTGCATTTTGCTCTAAATTGATTAATTCCTTTTCGGTTAAATTGACCCTGTTTTTTTCTATCTCTAATTGATCTTTTAACTTTATCTCGGTATCTTTTAATATTCTTTGTTGTAATTTTCCTAGTCGTACTAAGTTATCAAAATTCTTTACTTCTGCTTTTAATCTTTCTAAATTAGTTTTATCTTCTGATATTTCTCCTCCTAATCTTCTAAATTTTGACTGTGCTTTTCCTAACTCGCCTGATTGATTAAGTTCTTTTCTTTTTTCTTTATCTGGTTCAAATATAATTCCCTTTAGACGATCTCTTTCTTGTATTTTTGCCTCTAAAGAATTTTCTAAGTCTAATATCTCCTCTATGGCTTTTTCTCGTTTTCTTATTGTTTCAGTTAATGTCTCGGATAAACTTTGATCGGAAGAACCAGTAGTTCCACCTCCACCTAATACAAAATTCAGCATTTTCATAAATCCCGTTAATGGTCCTGACGCTAATATTGCAAGCTCTGTTCCAAGTTTTGCTGTTACTCTTCCAAACTCTTTAAACGCTTTATTCATCTCCGCAATACTACTTGCACCACCTTCACCAAATTCTGCTCCAAATCTGGCTCGACCAAACTGACCAGCCGATTGTGTTAATCCAGCCGATTGCAAAATGTCTATAGAAGTAGAAATACTTCGATCAAATTTTGATAAATTTTGGGTTAATATACTTAAATTTCTAGAAGGATCATTTAAGGCACTACCTAATTCATTGATTCCATTTACTGTATTGGTTATTGTTTGCAATAAAGCTGTAGCAACGAGACCTCCTGCAAATCCTCCCATTTGACCACCTACTTTTGTTCCTACAAAACCTCCAGTAAATCCTGCTGCCGCACCTAATGGCCCTTGTCCGAATAGTAATGGAAATGCACCACTAATTAATCCGCTTTGTAAAGCACCGCTACCTCCTCCAGCCGTACCCCCTGTTGTACCCCCTGGTTTACCTCTAAATCTGTTAGCTTTTGCAATTTTCTCGGAACTTACAGCCTGTTGTTGTAATTGTTTTGTGAGTAATTTTTCTTTTTGTAGTATTCCTGTTAACTGTTTATTACTCTGTTTATCTACTGTTAGTTGTTGTCTGCTTGTGGCTAAATTTTGCTTACTAGCTACTAAAACTTCTTTGCCTTTGATTCCCCCTTTATTTATTGAAATTATAGACTTATTTATCCTATCTACAGAAGCATTTATTTTATTTAACTGACTCAAACCAGTAGTTTTTATTTGTATTTTTGCCTGATATGCCACAGATTAAAAACTATTTGTTCTATTCTATACTACTGAAAAAAATTATCTAGTTCTACGAGCTTTTTCAAATTCCTTTTCTTGTTCTTCATTAAGTATCTTAAAATAACAACTCCATCCCACTAATTCTTGCTCTGTCATATTTCCTATTTCTTGGAGCGTTTTGCCTAATTCTTTGGCTACACCAAACTTCAGCATCATCCAGTTATCTTTTTTTAACTGGCTCGCTAGGATTTTGGGTCTATTAATTCCTCCTCGTTTTCACTGAGTATTGCAATCATAAGAGCTTGTAGATCGCTGTCCTTTACTTCGTTTTTAAGAACATCTATTTCTCCTGATTTAAATAATCTGACCCCATTTTGATCCGTTGCTTTATTTATTAATAATTGTAAAGCGAAGCCGTTTGTATCATCACTCTTAACTTGTCCTTGTGCCCTTTCTCTTTCTGCCATTGTTAATGGTGTTACATACATTTCAAACATCGAACCATCGGATAGTTTTACTTCCTTTTTAACTGGACTAAGGTTCGCAGCTTTTCTAAGTCTGTCGAGAGCGTTCATTGTCGCCATAGATTTAATATTGCTTTTATTAGTGTACTTCATTATGCAATAAAAAACCTCGGATTGACCGAGGTTTATAACAATTAATAACTGCTAGTAAAATATTATGCAGTCTTAGATAGGTCGAATGTAGGAGCAGCACTAGGTCTAAAGGCTATCTCTACAACCTGTCCGTCATCTGGGTTTACGTTGAAACTTGCAGATGTAAGAATAATATCTGCCAAAATTGATCTACTTGCGTTTTGATCTACGTTAGCACCACTCATCTGACGATCAATATACAATCTTACCTTTGCACCAGCTTGCTGACGTTGGATAACGTCTTCAACCATTCTACTGGATAGGAGTGTGTCGTCATCTGTAGAGTAAACACTGGCAGAACCACTACCATCAGCAAAACCTGAGATGAAGGTTCTAAATGGTGCGGTTTGAGTAACTGTTTGACCAATACTTGTTACGTCAATTTCTGCTCTGGTTATCTCAAAACTCCACTCTCTTACAGATCCAACAACTAATGGTGCTGTAAATGTGATACTTGCAAATGTTCCAGCAACGAAAGTAGGAGATGCTGAAGCTGTTACTGCTGCTCCTCCTGCTGTTGAGGAAACTGTCATAACACCAGTTGAAGCATCATAAGTCTTTACGAAATAGTCTGCTGCTGGAATACAGTTGGTTACTGTAGATCCACCTGGATATGCAAGTGTTACTGTGTCATTTACTCTAAAACCCAACTGAGATCCAACAGTAATGTTTCCTCCTGATGAAGGGAAAGCTGATGCTGTAAGAGTTGTTACGCTTGTACCAGCAGGAGAATAATATAACGCTCCCGAAGTACCCGATAGAACTGTAGCCATGATTAATAATTCTAAGGTTTGAACATACGGGTACTACCC
>Ga0209645_1001160_pt1 | contig 13326 bp, 21 predicted proteins | sample ETNvirenome_6_30_FD_184070 | JGI IMG/M metagenome (GOLD analysis project Ga0209645, IMG submission 184070) | Marine viral communities from the Pacific Ocean - ETNP_6_30 (SPAdes) (version 2) | ecosystem: Environmental > Aquatic > Marine > Oceanic | place: Pacific Ocean | collected 2013-06-19
CATCACTCATGCTTCCCCCTTATCTCTGCATATTCATCTAGTATCTTCTTTGTCTTTCCATACATATCATGGATAACTCTTGAATAACTTTCTGCCTTAATAGAAGTTTCATTCTCGGAAGCATTAGATTCATGCTCAATACAATAGTCTAAATAATCATTTATTTCTTTAAGCTTACTCATAACTTCTTCGTGCCTACAAATAGGACATCCATATCCTTGAAGATGTTCGTCAGGAGTAGCTAAGAAATCACCATGACGAGGACATCCTATTGTGGTGTCCTCATCCATGATTATATACTTGTCACTAAAATGGGATATCGTCATCTGATAACTCAGGGGTTTCTTCAACAACAGGAGGTGTAGGCTCTTGTACTTGTTGTTGTTGAGGTATATCCATTCTTGTATAGAAGTAGTCACGACCATTCTTAGAGGTGTTATTCCATAAGGCTAACCTTACTTCTACCCCTCCTTCTTTTCCTACTTCTCCGTTCTTCATCTTCTCTACTATTTGCTTTAATAGAGGTTTAGTAATTTCTACTTTACCATTGAAATCAGGTTGCTTACCTTCCTTCCTATCGTTAGTAAAAATTGCTCCACTACATTGTGGTCTTTCTTCAAATGCCATTTTATTTATCCTCCTCAGATTGATTGTCAGCTTTTAAGCTATCGGCTAATTGTTTGGCTAGATCATCTAACCTTTCCTTTTGTTTAGGAAATCTTTCTTTCAAGATACTTATAGGCTCTGCATTAGTCTTGTAATGAGTTTTAACATCTTCAGGTGTCTTAGAAAATCCTGTAGCAGTCTTTACAAAGGTGTCAATAAAATGATTCGCCCACGCTTCATCTTTATCATCCTGGATTTTCTCTACAGGTTCAGGGTCTTTCTTAGGAACAGGTTTCTTACCCACTTCTTTTTCTGCCTGATTACCATCATCATCCTCTTCAGAGCCAATGCCACAAGCAAGAGATAAAGAATATCTACGAGCATAAGTTAAGGCACTTCCAAACCCTTGAGCAGTCCTTTTATCTACAGGCAAAAATATTTCCCCTGTACCTAACTCTTCTCCATGACCATGAAAGATAGTTTCTATACATATACCATTCTCTGTATATTTAGATACTTGCCTATACAGGATTCCATACTTGAGAAGGTGAGGTTTTACTGCTTTGATAACTGATTCCAAAGAAGCATACTTGCTTTTGAAATGTGGATTAACCTTATCAAACTCAGCAGAAGTTATATCACTATATGCTTCAATCAAAGCATTTATCAATTTATTATTTTCGTCAGCCATTACGCTACCTCCTTATATTTATCAGCGTTCTTTTCATTAGGCTCGTAGTTCCCTTGTGCATCAGCTATAATATTTTCTAGCTTCCACCCTCCAAGATACTTTTCTAGCACGTCATATTCTTTTGCGTAAACCTCGCTCCACCCTTGCACATTAACAATACGCAAGTCTGCCCACCAATCATCAAATTCGTCTTGCTCTATCCAATGAAAGTTCCAAGCCAAGATACACTCTTTCCAAAAGTTTTTGTTGGCTCTCAAATCTTCATTAGTCATTTCGCTTTTAACAGGAACATAATCGTAGTATTCCTTGTCTCCATCTCTATTATGGAGTTCAATTATGTAATAATTCATTTATCACCCCCCATATCTATAATTAAATGATCTTTCATCCAATCTTTGCTGATACCTTCATCAGCAAGTTTATCCTTGATGCGATTTTCATATCGCACAAGCATTCCTTTCTTCTTTTTTTCCCATGCTTTTTTATTCATGTTCACCCACCTCGCTAGGGTCGTAGTTTTTAGTTAATTTCCAATATGTTAATAAAGCATTAAACATATCTCTGTGTTTAGAATGAGTCACTTCATCCCATACATGACAAGCTATTAGACTTGTATCTTCCCTATCAACAAAGATAGAGATTCTTTCTGCCTTATCAAACCCACATCCTTGAACGTAAGCTGATAATTGCATACCATGTTCGTCATATACCAATCTCTTAGGGTCTTTACCTCTAAGATCATCTTTGGTTTTAAAATCTATAAATATCCCACTCTCAGAATACAAGTCTATCTTTCCTCCATAGCCTTCTTTAGCACAAAAGGAGTCCTCTGCTATCCATGTTTCTAAGGGGTAATTGTCATCTAGCCAATCTTTTATAGCTAGATATGGTTCTGATTCTTTGCCTGATACAAAGCCTTCTTCTATCTCGTAATGTATTTCGCTTCCTTTCTCTGCCGCTTTCTGTCCTACTAACTTTGAATGCTCTCTACATCTTCTAACAAACTCGTCTATGGTTTCGTTAGACTCTATGTTTAATACCATGCCTGATTTAATTCCTTCTTTTATCATCCACTCTACTAAAGCAGGTTTTGCAGATACACCAATAATGCCTGTGACTGAAGGAACAAGTCTAAGCTTTCGTGCATCAGCTAACGTAGTATTTCTCTCCTTACCATTAGCACCTATGAGCGTATACATTGGCTCACCTTCTTGTGTATACCAATGCCCTGATTCTGAAGTGTGCCTGTCTGTCATATTCTCCACACTCCTACACCTTCCTCTTGGGTAAGAATACGAAATCTTGAATCAGGATTCTTGTGTGTGTATCTAAGACAATAGTTTCTTATTATCTTTATCTCTTGACGTATCTTGCTCTTGGGTAGTTCAATCATTATATGATCGCCCTTCTTCATCTGTTCCAAAGGTAAGTCATACTTTCTAGGCTTGCCTCTACCTACAGGCAAGGGTACTCCTTCCTTAATTTCAAATTCCATTAATTGTACTCCTTGATATAAACATAAAATCGCTCCAACTATTTATGATGTTTTAGTGATGATAGCATGAGGTCTTGCTTATGTGCAAGTAATGATTTATTATTTAAGAATGGAGAACAAGTTAGCTAAATTAGACTCATTAATTGTCAAGCAAGCTATCAGAGATGTGGCTAGTAAAGACGTTCAAACATCTCAAAAAGCACTCTCCTACTTTATCTCAAATGACTTCAAAAATCTATGCCAAAGAAATAATTTTGACGTAGATAAAATGATTTTGAGTATTAAGGAATTGAATGAGTACCCCTTGTTATCGAAGAAGAAATTATCTAATGACATTGCAAAAGTCTTAGATAGTGTATTTATATAATAGGTACTTATTAGATATAAATACTTATTAATATTTTTATTTAATAAGTATTTACTATATAGATTATACATAATACTAATGGAGGAAAAATGGAAGGTCAAGCACTTGCGGAAAAAGAAAGCATCAGAAATCATATAAGTTCTAATTCCAAAACAAATGATTATAGGCACGGACAATATAAAATTACTTGTCCAAGTTGTCAGAACGAGAGATCAAAAAACAGGAGAGACACACCTCTCTCAGTCAATATAAATTCAGAGACAATAGTTTACCATTGTCATCATTGTGGCATTAATGGAGCTATGCCAAGAACACAAGGAGTCAAAATGAAATCAGTCAAAGTAGAGCCAAAGAAAGTAAAAAAGATAGTATTGCCTCCTACAGATAAGAAAGGAAAAGCCTCAGAATGGCTTAAAACCAGGGGTATCAGCGTAGAAGTAGCTGAAATGTCAGGTTGTACGCTTACAGAAAAAAATAAAAAACCAGTCATAGGATTTACCTTTGAGGATGCTAGCAAAACAGTAGCAGTAAAATGGAGAACGTGCGATAGCGAAAAATTATTTTGGTGGGATAATAATGCAACTCGCCTATGGGGAAGACAGGTACACAATGACAGTTTACCCACAGTTGAATCAACAATAGTAATCACAGAAGGGGAATTAGATATGCTTGCAATCAAGGAAGCATTTAAAGATCATTCCAATATAGACGTTTACTCAGTTCCAAACGGAGCACCAAACAAGATTACAGAGAACAAGATAGACCCTTCAGAAGATGGAAGGTTCAAGTATATTTGGCAAGATAGAGAGTTATTTAAAGACGTTGATAAGATAGTTCTCGCCACAGATAACGACAAGAACGGAGAGATACTTGCCTCAGAGTTATCAAGAAGACTTAACAAGGCAAGATGTTACACAGTTAATTACAAAGGTCATAAAGATGCTAATGAATTATTAATTCATACTGATTCAGAAACAGTCAGAAATCAGGTGCTAAATGCAGAGCCTGTTCCTCTTCATGGATTAAACAACATAGACTTTTATGCTGATGAATTTCAGAGTTTGTATGATCAAGGACATCCAAGAGGAATCACTACAGGTTTTGATTCAGTAGACAAGCTATTCTCCTTGCAAACAGGCTATCTTACTGTAGTTACAGGATATCCAGGTGATGGAAAGAGTATATTTTTAGACAACATAATAATGAATGCTTGTAGGAATTATGGTTGGAAAGCTACCTATTGCAGTTTTGAGAAACCTCCTACGCTTCATGCAGTTCAACTCGCACAAATTCTAGTCGGCAAGCCTTTTTTTGAGGGCATCAATACGAGAATGACACAGGAAGAAAAAGACTATGCACAGAAGTTTATAAGTGATCACATACTATTCCAAGATTACCAAGATGGAGGTATGCCTACGATAGAATCTATCCTTGAAAAGAATGCTCAAAGTGTTATGAGGACAGGCAGTAGAATACTTGTCATAGACCCATTTAACTTTGTGCAGACAAACGATAAGTATGCGTTAGAGACAGATATGGTTAGTGATATGCTCACTAAAATACAACTACATTGCAAACAATATGACGTTCTTTGTTTCTTTGTTTGTCACCCAACTAAGCCACAAATTCGTGATGGAAAGAAAAATGTTGTTACAGGTGTTGATGTTGCAAAGTCTATGGCATTCTTTTCCAAATGTGACACAGGTTTGACAGTTTATAGGGGAGAAGGTAGTGTAGATATACATTGTTGGAAAGCTAGGTGGCAATGGCAGTCCTCAATAGGGGTTGCTAGCCTTACCTTTAATCCATTAAACGGAAGATATGCAGAAGCACAAGAAATCGAAGACAACTACGATTGGGAATTCTGATACACCAATCCATGTTAATGATGTAGGCAGTCCACATCTGCATAAACATCACGAAATTGTAATCAGAGTATTCAACAATACTAAGGTTGGCAGAGCCATAGTTCTTGACCAACATCTAATAGATGTTCTGTTTCACCACGACCAACTAGATACAAGACAACACAATGTATGCGATAAGTATTTAGGAATGATATCAAAGTCAGGTTGTTACGTCTCCGTCTCTCCTGCTGGTGAGAAAATATTTACAACTAGTAGCAGAAATAATCAGCCGTTGCCTAAGTCATGTATTCTATTAGGAGTTCAAAGAAACATAATAGACATATGTGGAAGGGCAAAAGAAAGAGTGTTTTGGAGATTAATGGTAGATAATCCCAATAAGATCAGTATCTTAGAGTTAGAGATAGTCAGAGAGTGTGCGGATGCACTATTAAATTATTGGTATATTAGTTCTGAGAGTCCTGTTTCTTTGTTTCAGCAAGCCCTGATAAACCAACCCCAATAGAAACTGTTTCGCTTGTAACTGAACCTGAATAGATATCTTTTCCTTCTTGTTCTGCTATATCTTCAACTGCTTCTTTTGATTCCTGTAAAAGTTTATCAACTGCAACATTCTTTTCATCTGCCATGCTATGTATCATGTGGATAATCTGTTTGTTGAGTGAGCGACTTTCTTTTTTTGCTAATGCGTGTGCAAGATCATAAGTTTCTTGCGAGCATCTAATGAATAGACTTTTCATCTTGTTCCTCTTCTTGTTGTTCATCTTGGTAAACTATTGTCGGTGAGTCTTGTACCTCGGCAATAGCTACGCTTTCTCTACCCACTTGATAGAATCTATCTTCTTCTAACTGATGTATAGCTGATTCTAAAAGCCAATCGTTAGCCATAATCAAAGGGTCATCTAGTAATGAGATAGCAAAACTTAAAGCATCCATTTCATTCTCAAACACCCAAACTAAGTGTACCCATTTGGCACTACTCTTAGATGAAAATACATTTCTGGGGTCTGGAATATCAAGCTGATATGTATGTCTTACTACCGCAAACATAATTATATTATATGCAAACTGCTATCAAATTGAAAGCCAAGAAACTCGTAGCCTGGAAAAACTGGCGACTAGGAAAATATTTTGCTTTGAGCTACCACCCAGTTGTCAAGATGTTTCACATGAAACGTAGAAGAAGTTTAGATGTCAAGTTTTATTTCCTCCTTAAAACTAGGCACAGTCTAGTTTTGTGAGTCAATCGTCATTAACTCATAAGTTCTGCGTGCTATCGGAGTCTCCACCCCAAAAGGACAGGCATCTAAACTCTTTTACTTAAATGATTTTAGAATGTCATAGCGACAAAGTAAGACGTATCATTTTCACATGAAACATAGACTATCTTGCAAGACTATCTTATACATAAAAAAATGGGATAAAAAAAAGAGAGATAAGCAATAATGAATACAAGCAATTTGCCTATCTCTCTCTATACATCTACTAACTAGACATGGAGGTTAGCTAACTTATTAAATTAGCTACCAACAATATAATACTTTTGATTGCAAAACGCAAGTGTTATCCACAAGTTATCCACAAGATATCCAGACTCATCCATAAAAACAAATATTTTCCTAGTTTTTAAAGAACAGCTCAGAATAACTATATCTTGTGTTGTTCATAAACAACTGCCACTACATATAGTCAAACCATAATCTCAACCTGCTGTCTAAAAAATATTTTCCTAGTTGTAGCAATTGGTACACAAAACACAGCAGTAGGTTTACTTTTTTCAGACCAAAAAAAAAGGCGGAGACTACAATTAAGTAATCTCCGCCTTTAATTTATTTTTAGTAATCTTCTAACTCTCGTTGAATTTCTATAGCTTCAGCCATATCATGTCCTAACAGTCTTCGATTCTCTCTCCATTCCTCAACCTCACGCTTCCCTCTCTCAAGTTCTGCATTACTTTGACTAATGTATCTTTCATGTTCTTGTTGTTCATAAAAGGAATCAATATCAACTACAGTCTTTTGCTCTTCTTCACTCAGCTTATCTTCGTAAAAATAAACTATAGCTACACAACCTGTAATTGATTTTGTAGAAGATTCTTCAATCATATAATCTACTTCAGGAGGTATTTCAGATGTTGATAACATATCCGCAACATCACCCAAGGTTATTTTATTTTTCATCTTCATCCTCCAATACAGAAGCATCCAACCAACCCAACTCTACATAAGTTTCTTTGATACCTCGTAAAGCTTCTTCCATTTCTAAAATAAAATTATCAGTTGACATTATTTGCCTTTCCAAAATCTGATTCATTTCAGAAATATCTTCTCCCATTTGTGCAAGTCTAATTTTGAATTTAGAAATATCACTTGTCATGTGTATTAATAAATTTAACTTATCCTTATCTATTTCATTACTCATAATCTTTTCTCCATTTTTAAGTAATAGTTAGTAAAACTGATTTCGACTCTTTTGAGTCTTCATCAGGCAAAATACACATTTTGCGATCAATTTTACTAAAAACGACCTCCACAAATCGTTTCTCCGAGCGAAACTGAAGTCAAGGTAAGTCATAGTACCTCCGAAAATACAGGGTTTCAGACGTTCCAGGGAAATGCCAGGGAAGGAAAAAATATTTTCCTAGTTGTGAAAATTTGATCCTTCACCTGGATTTCAATTAAGCCACTAAGCTATTCCTATCAACGTAAACAACTTCACCGAAAGGTAAGTTTTCAGAATATTGGCTCTCGTCTGTGACACACCATATAACAGGTACGTCAGGCTCAACGTCAGCATCAACATATCCATATCCATCAGTAAAATACACGAATGCTTTTACGTCTTGAACATCTTCTGAATAATCATTGAAGAGATTGAAAGGAGGATTAAATTCTGTTCCTCCTCCTCCTCTAGCTTCAAGTTTGATTTCATCACCTTGGTCAAGTTCATATACATCCCACCATTCATCATTAAGGTTTTTCCTAACGACTGTATCGCAGTAACAAACCCTGATCTTTTCCAACCCACAAGACTCAGCCATTGAAATAATTTCAGTAGTGAATATGTTGAGTTCGTCTTGATCTATTGAACAGGATGTATCTATCGCTATGGCTAACTCTCCTCCTTGAGCAGATTTAACTTTAGAAGGAAGATACACACCTCTCCATGAATGACGTTTATTAGGTCTTGCCCATGTGCTATCGTCAGCTACTGTGCTTTGTAAAAAATCATTTAATAGTTCGTGCCAATTAAAATTGATTTCTCTTAGTTCCTCCATTCTACGACCAATCGCAGAACCTGATTCACTTCCAATAGCTTTTTCTAGCTTGTCAGCTTTTGATACTGCATTCCTGATTTCAGTTTCTAATTCAGCCAACTCAGATTCCCCTAACTGATTTCCTTCTCCATCAGTTGGTGCAATAATTTCACCAACAGGTAAAGGCAAATCGTTTGTATCAGTAGAACCTGAATCAACATCATCTATATCAAGTGATTCTGTTACTTGATCAACTGTATCTTGCAATGCTTCTTGATCATCTAATAAATGCTTATAGACTTTTTCAGCAGACCAACCCCTATATTGAGAGTCAATCAAACCACCCTTGGGTAACTTCATACCCAAGTCAAACAAGAGATATCCATTAATCACATAATCTGTGGCATAGTTCCATAAAACATGATCTCTATTACCTTTTCTTAATGGATGTTCCCATATAACGTGGCTAGCTTCGTGAACCAATACTGCTTGCAGTTCCTTTTCAGAAATACTTTTGACAAAATCTTTATTCCAATAAATTTTTTGTCCATCAGTAGCTAACGTATCGAAAGAAGAGTCTTCAACCAATTCAAGGTTAAGTAACATTGAAGCCATTCCAACATTACCTTTCATTAACTTGGCTCTAGCTTTAACAAGTTTTCGTTCAGTCATTGTATTTCTCCTCAAAAATAGGCTCGACTTCAGTTTTTGCACATTCACTACAAAAACCCCAACTACCACCGAAAGCAATTACGACATTACATTTAATACAATTATCTTTAGTCATTACTACCTCCGAAAGCTTTATCAAGAAAACTACCTTTAAGATCACCAACAGATTTTTCTAAATCGTCTGCTACCTTTTTACGTTTTGCTTCACCCAAGTCTGAATCATCCCTTAGAGAATCATAAGAATTGATAGAAGCAAGAACAGTTAAAAGACTTTGATGAGTATTAGTAATGTCTTGATCATTGCCTAGAATGTCAGAGTTAATAGAAGGAAGCATATCCACCGATTGTCTTAACTTATCAAAACTTCTCGCATGAAACTGCTCACCTTTCTTTAACTTATCGACAATATGATTAACTTGCTCAAGGAGGGCATCAACAGTTACCTTAAAAACATTTTTTACATTGTTCTTAATCTTGCTTTCTGCTTCTCTTTGAATGTCAGCTTTCATCTTGTCTGAAACTTCTAAACGAATGTCAGTTGATCTAGTGATCTCGCTAATGGTTTCTTTCTTAAAAGCAAAAACAAATTTACTTCTTAGAGTTTCAACATCAGGATAGTCTTCACTATTAAAAGCAGAACCTAATTTCCTCTCAGCAACTGAAACAAAAGTATCATAGTTCTGTAGAAACTTTTCAGCCTCTTCATAAAACTCAGCTTTTGCTTCATTCATTCTTTCATCCAACTCCTCTAACTTTGTGCTAGGACATAATCTCCAACCACTAGTCATAGATGAATCATCATCAGAATTTGTATCGCACCAAGGAACAGTCATTTTCCAATAGTAGTTTCTCCTTGCTCTATTCGATATCAATCTGAATATCTTATTAATATTCTCACCGAATATATGCTTGGAAACGTGCAGAGTTCTTTCATCTGCACCTACATCAACTTCCAACCCTTCTCTTAAACTTTTATCAACTTTAATGCCACTTGGATGCTTAATAGTTAAGCTTACAAGTAATGCACGTTTGGATAAAAGGTTTTCATCTTTGTTCATAAAACCTCCATTTTATGTAGTTATCTGTTTCGCATGACCCATAAATGAATAGGTCGCTCGTCAGTAGGGTTAATTCCCTATACAGAAAAAAAGGAGGGTATCTCTACCCTCCCTAATTTTAAACCTCTAAGTCTTGATGCTTAACTTTAAACTCATTGAAAGTTGTTGTTTCAATAAGATCGGTTCTTGCATTGACTAGAGAACGAACAAAAAATATTTCATACTCAGGAGTTGGAAATTGCTCTATATATCTCAGAGCATTTTCAAAATAACTTTCAACCAAAGATTCATTTGCTTCTTTGATTACAGTTATTAAAGCAACTACTGTAGCGAAAAATATTCCATTCTGTTTTTTCTTTTCCTTTGCCTTTGGAGGAGTATCTATTTTCCCCTCACAGATTTTTTGCAAATCAGGTACGTCTTCTTTCAATTGCAAGAAGGAAGCAAACTCAACAGAAGCAGTTTCACCCACGTTGATATCTGCCAACCCTTGAACAAAAGATTTCTCAGGATTAGTTTTCAGAATGTTTGATAGTCTTGTCCATGATCTAGGACAAGGCTGTGGTGCAATTACCTTTGGGTCAAAAACATTCAACCAATTAGGCTGAAAATTTAAGAACCCAATAACGTCTGTATGAACGTCATTTCTCACCGCCCAATTGAACCAATCATTTGAATCATGTACGAATTCAATCATGGCACATCTTGAGTAACAATGAGAAGGTATCTTGTTTGAACCAGCTCTATCACTTGCCTTATTAGAAGCACAAGCAATAACCCAATTACCTTTTCCATTTTGAGGAGTAGGCAATTCATACTCACCGATTCTTTTCTCGTACATAAGTTGAGATAGAACAGTTTGCATTGAATGGTGAGCTTGTCCGAATTCATCAAGGAAAAGCATACCTTCTCCACTTGTAGGAAGATTACCTAAAAAGGCTCTCTTCTGTCTGCCTTCCTCTATATAGGGAATGCCTGATAAATCATAAGACTCATATAAGCTTGCTCTAAAATCAATCCAACCATACTCTTTAGCAGTTGGATTTACTTTATCGTAAACCACCTTTCGTTTGTCAGCCAAGATGTCTCGCACCTCTTCGACTATCGCAGACTTTCCGATTCCTGTTCCACCAATTAGGAAAGGAGTTTCATTAGCCTGTAATGTGTAAAGCATTTTTTGTAATGCCTTGCTAGGTTTATATTTCATATTACCTCCATGAAATAATTATAGTTAAGTTAGTAGAATTACTAACACCAAGAGAAAACCTTTTTACAGGCTAGAGATACCTCTATTTAATTTCTTTCGTATTGTTTCAAATACTCTTCAGTTGGTTTATTTGTGAATAGCACCACCGAGACGAGCATCAAGTCTGTCCGACTCTTCTTTCTCTTCTCGTGATCTTTTTAAAGCTTCATCAAAAGCCTCAATCAAATCAATCCTTATCTCAGTAAAAGCATATTCTAATTTATCATCCATTTGCTCAACTCCTTCTTCGACTTGATCGTCTGTAGGCATTCTGCAAAAACCAAAAAGTTCAAACAACTCTTCAAGCTTATCTGTTAATAAACAAAAGCCTTCAGAGGAAACTGTTAAATCTTCGCAGATGTCTCCTCCTTCTTCTTCATATCTATCAAACAATGGCTCACCTGTCTCAGGATTTTGCACACTACTAGTCATTTGTAACCTCCTTGGGATTATTGACACCCTTCATAAGTGATTCAAATTCTTTGAAACATCTTTGTTTAAATTGAAGTTGTGACTCTTCAAGCAAAGAACGAGTTTGGTCTTCCGTATGGTACTCAATGGATTCCTCTAAATCATTACTTAGTTTATCGATAGCACCCAAGAATTCATTCCTGTATTGATCGTGCATATCTCTAAGAATTAAAGCTTTTACTTGATGATCGTAATCTGCTTCATCAAGCAATCCACTTTCAAATTGTGATCGTACTTCACGAATTTCAATCTCTAAATGAGAGCATTCACAACAATCGTGATAACCTTTTTCATTTATCATATCTAACCTCCATTAGTTAGTTTCTTGAACCCCATAATTAGGATTCTCTTCAGCACGTTAATTCGTGGACTATCTTATTCAATGACTACCTCAAACAATTTAGAAATAAAAAAAAATATAAAAAAAAAGACAAAAAAAAAGAACCAAAAAAATACGCTACTCCATTACAGAGTAGCGTACATATTGGTTAATAAAACCTCACTCAAACCAAAAGAATATTATTCCTATTTGAGAGAGAATAAAAAAGAAAACTAGCATCAGTAAAAAAGGGATAGCTATGTTATACATTGCTAGCCTCATTCAACCAACCCTGTCTAATTGCTTCATACTTAGGAAGAGATACGTTCCCATCTCCAAAAGTTATGACCCCTAGATCAATATGGAAATTTACTTGTTGCAAATCTCCTATTGCTACATCTTGACCTTTAAACCTCAACATCTGTTCAAAGTTCTTTTGATATATAGACATATTAAAGCCAAGAACATGAAAGAGAGAATTCAATCTCTCTCTAGTTGTTACAGTTCCCCAACCGCACATACTAAAAGATAAGATTTCTCCGTTATGATCTTCATCCCAAAATGCGATTTTATGACCATGCAGATAAAACCCTTCTCCATCTGTGTATGTGTTGGATATAGTTTTACTTCTTCTATCAGCGAATGCTTTCGCTATTACTCTAGATATATTTCTCATTGTTAGACCCTCCAGTCTGTTTCGATTATTTGGCTATCATCATCAGGTACAAGCCGCCACACTTGTACGACATTGGAGGATGTCACAACTGGAATTTATCGTTTCCGCACTCTCCCTAACTTTGATTGTGTTAGTTCTCGTGGTACGCATATATTGTTTTGAAGCTTTACTTCTATCTTCGAGGGCAATTCTTGTGACCCTCATAACTGGTTAAAGACCTGTCACATCCCAGTTCACTATCTTGATCTACTCTATAAAACCTCCTATGGGTTAATTAAAAATATAACCATATCATTACACATCATAATTGCAAGCATAATGTGAGCATTACATCTCAGCAATAAAAGTTACATAATGCAAGCATGAAAGAAAAAGAAAAACCTAGTCTTCAAATTGTTGGGAAGGATGACGAGCTGACAATTAAACAACGTAAGTTTGTTGATGCAGTTGTAAAGGGTACTTATCCCACATACAAAGAAGCCTACTTTAATAGCTATGACGTTAAGCCTAACAAGAATGGAAGCATACCGAAATGGGTAGAAGTAGAAGCTAGCAGATTACTAAGCTCTAACCCTAAGATCACCCAAAGCATAAGGAAGGCATT
>Ga0209645_1001161_pt1 | contig 13320 bp, 21 predicted proteins | sample ETNvirenome_6_30_FD_184070 | JGI IMG/M metagenome (GOLD analysis project Ga0209645, IMG submission 184070) | Marine viral communities from the Pacific Ocean - ETNP_6_30 (SPAdes) (version 2) | ecosystem: Environmental > Aquatic > Marine > Oceanic | place: Pacific Ocean | collected 2013-06-19
GCCTGCACAATTTTACGGCAACGACGGGGAATACTTTTAAACTAGCGCTATACGATAGTGAAGCAACACTAAGTAAATCAACAACTGCTTTTCAACAAACTGACGAAGTAGCAAACTCAGGAACTTATTCTGAAGGTGGTGGGACGTTAACATCTGTAACACCTACTTTATCATCAGATACTGCTGTATGTGATTTTCAACCAGACTTATCATTTACAAGTGCAACTATTTCTGCACAAGCTGCTGTTATTTACAACAGCTCAACTGTATCTGGTTTGACTACAAACGCTGCAGTCTGTGTTCTTGATTTTGGTGCGGTTAAATCTTCAACTGCTGGTACGTTTACAATTACGTTTCCTGCTGCTGAAGCAACTGCTGCAATCATAAGAATAGCATAGGAGATAAAACATGGCCTCTATCCAAGGATGGGGCCGAGAAACTTGGAACAGTGGTGCCTGGTCTGAACAAGCACCTGTATCTGTTACAGGTATTGGCCTCACGTCATCTGCAGGTACTGAGACAGTTACCACTGACCAAAATATATCTGTATCAGGTAACCCACTTACCTCTACAGCTGGAACTTCTGTTGCTACAGGTATAGCAAACGCTACCATTACAAATGGTGCATCTGCAACATCAGCAAGGGGCGATGTTTCATTATCAACAGATCAAAATATATCTGTATCAGGTAATCCACTTACATCAAGCGTAGGCGATGAATCAACGAGTGTAACAAGCACAACTGGATGGAATAGAGACACTGACGTTAATACAGGTAATTCTATTGGCTGGAGTGAACAACAATGGGGCGCTGTAGGTGGTTCGTTTGCATTAACTGGTCAACCTATGACCATAAGCACAGGCGATGAGGCTGTTGCGACAGATCAAAATATATCTGTATCTGGAAACCCATTAACATCTACAACAGGAACTTTTGCTGTTTCAGGCGATGGTCAAACCACAGTAGTAGTTGGTGCCGACACTGCTATGCAGTCAACCGTAGGAAATGCTGAAGCTGATCCTGAATTTGTAGTTTTCCCAACAGGAAATGCAATGACCTCTACTGTTGGAACGGTAGGCACGTCAGTTTTTGTTACTGGTATTGGTATGACATCCACTATAGGAGATGCCGAGCAAGAAACTTTGTATGAAGCCCCTAGTGTAGAAGCCACAGCTATTGAGGGTAATTTAAATATTCGTACAGATGTTAGCTTTACAATAACAGGAGTTTCTGGTACAAGTGCAACTGGTACTTTACAAGGAACCTTCTGGAGCCAAGTAGATGACTCAAACAGCGATATAAGTTGGACAGAAGTTCACAAAGCTGCATAAAAGTTTTGACAAACTTTAAAATAATCATTAAATTTTAAATTAGGAGATTAAATGAGTTCAACATATTCAACAGGTTTAAGAATAGAACTACAAACAACTGGAGAAAATTCTGGAACTTGGGGTACTATTACTAACAATAACTTTTCTCAAGTATTTGAATTTGCTATTGCTGGTGTTTATGCAAAAACTCTTTCTGGCACAGGTCCTACGACTTTAACAAATAATGACGGACCACAATCTCAAGCTAACAATGAAGCTAGACAAAACCAAATTATTTTTTCTGGAACTATTTCTACCACTCACATAGTGCAGTTTCCAGCTACACAAAAAACTTATGGACTTTATAATAACATATCTGGTGGCGCTGACGTTACCGCAAGGCTAGGTGCCACAGGAAACACAGTTACAATATCAAACGGTAAATACAGATTAGTTTCTACTGACGGAACTAACTGGTATGATATTTTTACACTCGCTGGTTTAGGTGAGACATGGATAAAGAAAACATCAGACTATACTGCATCAGCAGGAGATAATATTTTTGTTGATACATCAGGTGGAGCTGTAGCAATTACATTGCCAAGCTCTGCAGCAATTGGTGATCAAGTCAAATTTATTGATGCAGAAGGAACTTTTGCTACTCACAATTTAACTGTTAATAGAAACAGTCATAAGATACAGGGGTCTGCAGCTAATTTAACAGTATCAACCAGTGGTTCTGGCTTTGCGTTGGTGTACAATGACAGTGACAACGGTTGGAGATTAAAGTATAACGATTAAACATGGCTAACTTACAAGATATAGTAAACAGAAGTGAAGTAGGGGCAATCAAGCCTTGGACTAAAGCAACAGCTCCAGATGGGTATTTGCTTTGTGATGGCGCTGCAGTTTCAAGAACCACATTTGCAGATTTATTTGCAGTAGTAAGCACAACTTATGGATCTGGAGATGGTTCTACAACTTTTAATGTTCCTAACCTTCAAGGTAAAATGCCTCAAGGTTTTGACGGCAACACTTACAATTTAGCAGGCACGGGCGGAGCTAACACAGTTACAGTTGCAGTCACAAACAACCAAGCTGCAACAAATGCAACAAATCAATCAGTAACTATTACAGGAAGTATTAGTAATACGTCATTGACCACTGCTCAATTAGCTTCACATAGTCATACACAATCACTAGGAAGTGAAAATGTACAACCTAGTCAATCTGGTAATGAACAAAAACCTACTAGAGGCAGTAGGGGATCAAATAATACAGAAAGCACAGGTAACGCAGGATCAGGAACTGGACATAACCACTCTCATACTTTATCTGGAACTTTAACAGGTAATATTACGACATCTTTAACAGGTAGCGTAACAGCAGCAGGCACCAATTCATTTTCGCCTTTTGTCGTGGTTAACTATATTATTAAACACTAGGAGATATAAATGGCAACACAGATTGTAATTGGAAATGGAGATCACTTTTTAATCGACAATACTTTTCATATTGATTGGTCTGATAAAGGAAAAAATTGGGATGATAATTGGCTACCTAATAGTATTCATTTTATCGTGTGGAATAATCTTCAAGGTCAAAATGAAATTCAAAACAAGGATGCATCGACAGGTATGATGACTGGTAATACAAATCTAAATGCTACAAGCGATGCTGTTGGGTCTACGACTATAGCTGCTTTACTTACATGGGCTGAAACTAGAAAAGGTCAAATAACCTCTGCACAATTAGACTATGATAATTATTATGAAAATGCTGAAACTAAATGGGTAGACGATGGTAATAATATTGATGATTTTCATTCAGGTAATTCAAGTGCTACAGCATCTTATATTGATTGGTCAAAAACTTGGAGAGACTTCGACGAAAACTACTCTTAACTTTCTGGTTCTAAATCTTTATGAGGACCGTTTAAATCTACATAATGAATAAATAATTGATGGTGCCAATATTCTTTTGGCTGAGAAAAAAAAGGTCTCCAATGAGGAATCTCTATACCTTTGTATATCACACCATCCCCTGAATTAATAACTATGGGTTTATCTCCCATGCATAAGGGCCATTTATAATTAATATCTTTGTAAAAGTATTTTAAAGTTATAGACGCACTTATTTCACAAGCGTCTCTATCTGTATGTTTTTTTAATTCAGAACCTCCTAAATAAATTCTATTATAAGAATATATTGGTTTTAATTTTAAATTTGTTTCTTTTTCCATAATAGGCAATAAATAATGAACAATATGACTATAGATGTCAGATTTTTTAGAGTGATTAGAAGATGATAGAGGAGCATCAGAATCACCGTGTGTAAAATTTCTTAAACTGTAAGATGTTAAAAATTCTACCATGTCGAGTGACAGCATGTTTTTTACATATTTATATTTTTCTTTCATTAATGAATCCACGTAATTATAGCATGCCTATCTCCGTTTGTTACAGGTAACACAGCATGAGGAAAACAAAAATTACTAGGAAAAACAACAGCACTTCCAGCTTTTTTCGGTACTATGTACTCACCTCCAAAAAATGAAAAATCTCCACCTTCATAATTATCATTTAAAATTAATGAGCAACTTAAGACACGTGGATGTAAATCAAAATGATCGACATGCTCTTTATATTCTCCCTTTTTAGATCCTAAATATAAAAGATGATGATACCCTGTATCTTCAGTTCTAACTGATCCTTTCTGAAACCAAGGTTGGTCTTGACTATATAATTTTAAAATTTTTCCTACTACTTTAAAAATATCATCATTAAATTTATTTTCTAATGGTTTGTTATAACAATTTCTGTGTGTATTTAATTTTCCGTCCCCTGTAGTAGCTGGATAAAATGAAAGATCTTTTTGACTAATAATTTTATTACATAATTCTATGTCAATTATATTATTATAACATTTGATGTAATCAGTTATTTTCATCATTATTTAAAACTTTTCTTTCTCCAAAACATATTTTTATATCTATCTATCCACTCACTATTTAGCATATCTAACACTTTGCTGTGTGCTTTTTCAAAATAAAAGCCACTCCACATTTTCCATGATTCCCGTTTAAATGGAATCACCTGAACCATTGGTTCGCCTTTTTTTATTAAAAATTGTTTATCTCTTTTATTTAAAATAAAAGGAAAATTTATGGTATTGATGTAGGTATCGGTATCAACAGCTCCTGCAATAATATCAAATCTTGGTTCCAATCTATTCATAGGTTTGATAAATAAACAGCTGTAACCTGGTGGTGTTTTAATCAACCATTTGTTTACAAACTTACCAGCATTCTCGCCTGCTGTTTTTCTCCACTGTTCTGGTAATTGTGCTTGATTATGAAAACCAAAATCATTTTGTTCTTTATTAGCTGGTGTTACAGAAAAGTCATTTTCAACAGGATCGACAAGATAATCTTGATCAAAAGGTATAATGTAACCCATAGTTAATGAGTCTAAAAAAGGCATGCAAGTTTTTACAGTAGGGTTATGAAAATTGTTGTTTTGAAATCGTTGTAACTTTTTATATTCGTCTGGAATAAATCTTGAAGCAGGTTGTGGATGAGGCCAAATATCCAACATGCCCTCGTTTACAGCGCAAAAAGTAATTTTTTTATTTACCAATTTGTTCAACAAAATTAAAAGACATTGATCTTCTAATATCTCCTTTTATTTTAGTTTTGAATGGCATAACACAATGACTGTGACATGCTTCAAAAATATAAAAATGACCTACTTCAGGCTCCATCCATTCGCAAGCCGCACCATCTGGATACATAAAACATAATTTACCATCTTTAAATTTATGGGGATCTTTTGTGTCATCAACAAATTTAGGAATTTTTAAAAATAATACAGTAGACCATCCTGTTCTATCATTATGAGTGTGAGGTGGATTATACTCACCTTCTTTCATATCGTTAATCCAACAACTTAATATTTGTAATTTTTTATTGCCATTGTATAAACCATACTTTTCACAAGTTTCAATATAATCATTCATGCAATCAACAATGTTTTTAGATATTTTAGTTTCGCTAAGTATGTGAGTAAACTCTCTTTCTGTTTCAATTCTACCAGCAAGTCTTGGACCAAAAGAAGCTAATTCTTTTTTTCGTGCCTCATATCTATTATTTAAATCTTCTATAGCATCTAAAGGTAGATCATATCTTTTAACCATTCTACCAAATACATGTGTTTGTGATTTCATATTTTAATCCTCATATTTAAAATTAAAAGCAAGTGACATTCTTTCTTTTTTAGTATCTTTTACTCTGTGATTCATATCACTGTCAAAAACAATTAATTCACCAATTTTAGGTTTGTATGAGATTCTTTGATTTTCTGGAAAATAAGCAAACTCAATATCGGAATTGTCATCTGTTAAATAAAAAACGCCAGCACCTTGTTTTAAAATATTTGACTCAATATGATTATGAAATTCTTGATAACCACCTTTCTCGTAAACATTTATCCAAGAACTTGTTATCATAAAAGGTTTTTTTAAAAACTTATTTATTTCTTTTTCTATATATTCTCTTAAATATGTAAATTCATTAACAGCAAATAAAATGTTTTTATAAACACCGTAAGATGTGTAAGCTTCACATTCCCAACTTCTTTCTGTAAATTTTTCTTTGTTTGTTTCTATAAATGTTTTTGTTGTTTCTAGTATGTGTTTGTTTTCCATCTGTGAAACGAAAAAACTTTTTTTAATTATTATTATTTCTTCCATCTTACTTATTGTCTCTTTCTTTGTAATATCCTACTTTTACATTACTAGCATAAGTTATACGTAGTCTTTCTGATAAATTTGCAGACACTGCGTGCCATAAATTACCATTAAAAAATATTACAGTTCCGTCTTTAATGTTTATTTGTTTTGAAATATTAGTTATTGTTTTTTCGTTTTCTTTTTTAGTAAGTCTAAAATGATCATTTTTAGTAAAAATAAAATTAGAAAAAGTTTCTTCTGTGTCTACAAAATAAACTACGGCCATATGGGTTCCATGATAATGGGGCACAGCAAATTCTTTTTTCTTATACCAGTTTATCCAGGCCTCCTCTGCTATTAAGCTAGGAGCATCATACCCGTCTTGAGTGACAGACAAATGAATAATATCTAATATTTTTTCTGTCAACTCTGTCATGGCTGGATATCTAAGATGAGAATCCCAAGCTGTACGATTAGCTTTTACATTACATTCTTCATCAGGCTGTGTGGTAAATTTATGAATATTATTGTTCTCTTCAACCTTAACAATATTTAGAATTTGTTCTTTCCAATACTCGTGGTTAGGCATTGTAAAAAAATTTACTTCTTCTACAAAAATAGGTAATTTTGTTATTTCAATCATTGTATTACTTCTTGTTCTGTTTTTGTAATATACCAAGTGGCATTTGTGTATCTCGTTCCAGATGTGATTGGTAAAACTCTATGCTCTGTTTTATTTCCATCAAATAAAACTATCTTACCTTTTGTTGGTTTAATAATTTTGTCTCCAACCACAGTATGACCTCCCTCGTATTGATCATTTAAATATAAAATTGATGTGTAAGTATGATGATCAAAATCTTTGTGTCTACCTTGGCTTTCTCCAGCTGGCCACTTTACTATTTGTGAGTAATTTACAAAGGTGTTTTTTGCCTCACTTTCAACGAAAAAATTTAATTTTTTTAACAAAAACTTAAAAGCCCAATTGCCGTTACAAGATTGTAACTCACAAGAAATAACACTGGTGTTTCTGTGTTCAAAATCATGAGGGTTCATGTTGTGATAATGTATAAAAAAATCACATAATTCATGACTAATAAAATCTTCTTTTTCAACTAACATTTTATTAAATTTATTTTACCACGAAGCTGTCAAGAAAACAATTCTAAATAATTCTGTTGCAGAACATTGAAATATGCTTACATTAGGTTCTCACCAAAATTAACAATCACAGGAGAAAATATGGAAAATGCAGATTTAAATAAAGCCATTGCCTACCTTGCAGATAAGGTGAGCAAATATCACGAACGACTATTAGCTATGGAAAGAGATGTTGAAAGACACATCAAAAATTCAGAACAGCACTGCTGTGATGATTGTAGTTGTAAAAAATCTTAAGACTTAGGAGTTTCGCCCAACATATCTTTTAATGATGGAGCAAATACTTTAACATCTCGTCTGATTTTTTCAGCAGTTGTTGAAGTGTTTGGATCATCTATATCAGCTTGCATAGCCTCTTCTGATTCATATTCTTGACCAGTGTCAATATTAGTTAATGTAGTTTCAGTTTTAACTTTATATCTAGGAATTGTTCTCCCGTCTTCTAAAGTTACTGTTCCTATTTGTTCTGCGGGTTCAATTATCGGCATTTTCTCTCCAATTTATATTAAAACTTAAAATAACTCTATCTTCATTAGAACTATTTATTTTTACTTCATGTTGTAACCATGATGGGAAAAAAATCAATGAATTTTCTTTTGGCTCAAAATCTACGCTATGAGCGATGTGTATGGAGGCATCTTTTTTCTTTGGTGGTGATAGTACCTCAGCTTGTGGTTTAGGCTCTAGAAACACCAAATTACCGCTTTTTTGAGGCACTTTTAGATAGTACACTCCAGACAAATAATTGTAAGGATGTGTGTGCACATTATTTCTTGATCCTGGCGGATTTATCATACCCCACAAACCTGTCATTTCTGGAACGTATTTATCTTGCACATCTAAGTGGTCAAAGCACTCTTTAGCTTTTAATAATATATCACCTACCGTGCTTTTAAATTCTTCATCTTTATAAAGCTCGTCGTCACTGTGCCAGCCTCCGATATTTGATCTTGGCATGCCTTTTTCGTCTTTTGCTTTTATTTCATAAAGTCTATCTATTAAGTGACTATGGCCTTCTATCTCTGTCATCATAACAGGTGTAATAAATAGTGATTGTAAATCCATTCTTTTTCTCCTTACAGTTGACCTTTTGTAACCTCCATATCAGCAACAGTTATGTGAACTTGATTAGCTGCATTAGCTTGTACTTTCAACACGTCAGATTCTTGCAAGACAATCATGCCTCCAGTAATTCCGTCGTGCTGATTTAATAAATCTACCGTTGCTCCTGCAGCTATGCTTTTTTGGTGAAACTGTTTAAATGTTGCAGAACTTCTAACTGTTTGTACATCCAAAAGTGTAGCATTACCAGAATCATTACAAACAATTAAAGATTTAATTATTATAGTGGTCGGCGGAACAGGTGGTGTAGCACCCGGATTAGCTGTTGGCACAGTTATTAAAGTTGTTAGGTCTGTCGAAGTGACATCCAACATAGGTCCTCTGAATGTATTAGCCAAGGAAAAATGTCTCCGATTCTGTTTCTTCTTTTAAGTCTTGTTGAAAGTTTGTGTTTAGTAAAAAAACTATTTGTTCTAATAATCTTATCATTTGGTCAAACTGACTAGCATCATATTCTTCTGTAGCGTTTGGTAATCTAGTTATATTTATTTTAGCCATTATCTTCTACCGTCTGGTCTTATCTCTAATTTTTGTGAACCAAGTCGCCAAGGTGTATCATCTACTGTGTTAGTTGTATATCGTATTTTTACAGCTCTGCCTCTGCCTCGTACACTTATTTTTTCAGTCGTGCTGGTTATAGATCCACTTGTTTGGACATTGGATGAGGATTGTGGATATTGTTCTAAAGTTAGTTGTGCTGTCATTGTATTAGCCAAATTGTCAAAATCAGGCACTAATTTATTGACAGACATCAGCTGATCACCGTCGGCTATTTCAACAGAACCTGTTTCTAAAAAAGCTGTAATAGCTGTTCCGTCTGCTTGGTTGTTGCCAGATTCGTGTTCAAATATAGATGACGCACCAGCAGTTAGACCAAGTATGCTTGTTGCATTTGCGGTTGCAGATGAACTATATTCTGTTGCTATTGGTTTTTCATATACATACGCACCTAACCATGTAGTTCTTGCTAAATTTATTGTATACCAAGTGCCTTCTAAATAATTGTAAGCAACGGCTCTATCTATTTGTGTAGCATTAGCTGAAGGATAATACCAAATTATTTCGTTAAAAGCTGTGTTTAGACCAACAGCGATATCATTTTTGTTTGTGTAACTTAAGTCATCAAATACATAATCTTGAACAGAGCAAGGCATTTTTTTGACGACACCATCAAATAAGTAAAATGCATTATCAGACATCCAATAAGCAACCCCGTTTACTTCTATGGCTGCATGCTGTGCTATTAATCCAGCATTGGCACCAAGTTGTCTAAGGCCAAATGTAAAAGGTGTACCAACAAATTGAATACCGTGTAATGATGTATCTGTCCATACTAGTATTTGACCTGTCGATTTTACGGCACCGACAATTCTAGAGCCATCTGTTATTCTTAAAGATCCTGCTTCGTTAGTAGCAACAGGTGTGTAATCTGTTGCATCTTCTCTATCTGAAAATCTAAATAGTAAATCATCTTGTGTAGCTGTGTTACCAATTGTAGTTTCAGTTCCAAATATTAACAAATGTCTTGTATCTGTAGAGACAATGCTAAATCTAGAGGCAGTAGGAGCATTTGACAAAGCTGTAGCTCTTGCAGCTAAACCTCCAGATGTATCCCATATAAAGGTGCCACCATTTAATACAGTTGCTATTAAGTCTTCACCAAAATTATCTAGTGACCAGTTTCTACCTTCTACAACGACATTAGATGAAGATCTTGGAGTATCCCATGTGCTCGCACCCCATGTTTCAGTGCCCCATCCATAACCATAAGTAGATGAAGCAGGGCCAGGATTAATTTGATAACTTGCGTCTACAGAACCTCCACCAGATGCAGTGGAACCTGTAGCGTTAGTCCCTGCATTTATTGTATAACTGTTTGCACCAGGAACTGTTAAAACTTCAAATTCATTATTAAAATCAATACCGTCAACAACATTTGTAGAGGACCCATTATCAAAAGTTACAAACGCGCCTACTTCAGCACCATGAGAAGCGTCAGTTACAGTTACTGTAGAAGAACCACTTGTTGTTGCAAAAGGATTAGTTAAACTGTCTGTAGCTCTTATAGGTGTAATATCATAGACCTTACCTTCAGAAAAAATATAGAGTTTTCTATCTGTGCCTAATGCTAAATATCTTGTGCCATCTAAGCCAATCCATGAGTGTGTGTCTCTTACAGCTCCAACTACCGTAACATTCGGATTTGGTAAGTTTGTCCAACCTCCCCATCTTTCTGGTTTACCATAGTGAAATCTAACAAAATCAGAGTCAACATACTTACGATCATCTCCTGCAGAATATGCGGTATCTTGTTTGTCGATTCCTGGACGAAACTTTAAGTCAACTAATTGCATGCGGGAATAATAAATTACTTATTGTTTTGTGGCAAGAATTGAGTTCCAACATTGCCTCTAAATGCATAATTTCCGTAATGTGTCATGCCACTCATGATGTCTGCATATATTTTACCTCCCATGTTTTGCCACAAACGGCAGAAAGCATAGTCTTCTGAAAGATATCTTTTAGTTTGTGGCTCAATCATGGTGTCAAAAAAAGTGTAATTCCAATTAGATGTTTTGTGATAATCAAATTCTTTATCGTGAGATTGATTAATATGCTGATCAGGCACAAATTTTAACTCTGGATATACTTCTGCCATTCTTACAAATACATCTCTTTTTATTAACATAAAACCAGTTGGACCATCCATAACCTCTATAAATCCTTTTTGCATCTCTATTCTATCAGGATTTTTTACATTTAAATTATATTGTAACGAAGCTGCGAGTAATTCATCTTCGGACATATTAGGATTTTCTTTCAATCTTTTTTTGACCTTTATCCAATCAATAGTTTTCCTAGGATAAATACCTGTAACAACATCTTTGTCGTAATCAAGCATTCTTATTACTGCCTCTGGATTGAAAGCTAAATCAGAGTCAATAAACAAAAGATGTGTATAGTCGCCATCCATAAACAGTTGAACTAATGTATTTCTAGCTCTTGTAATTAAAGACTCATTACCAATAGTACCAAATTGCAATTCTATTTTTTTACTTGCAGCTAGAGCCACAAGCTGCATGCAGCTTTTAAAATAGTCTGCTGTAATCATGCCACCGTAACAAGGAGTTCCTATAAAAATTTTATTCATCAATCTTATTTATAAAGTTTGCCATAACGTATCTAGGTGTTGATCCCCCAGCAAATTGTAAAGGGCTATGACATATTTTTGAACTAAAAAATATTGCTCTATTTTCTTTAAAACCTATGTGGGTGTGCAAAATATGTTCATCGCCTTTTTTTTCGTAAAAACCCGTGCCGTTATTGATAAGTGTATCACCTAACAAATAAATTAAACAATTATATAAACCTGTATCTTGATGAGGTATTGGTGGTGTGTTTGGAAAACTTAAAAAATAATATGAAAGCATTTTTTGTATATTACCTATATTAAAATAATCTTTTATTTTTACTTTAACTTCTTGAACAACTTTTGTATTTTGTGCGAGATCCACATGGTGATATGTCCTTTGATACGGGCTTAAACTTTTTTTATCATTAATAGAGAGGTCATTATACCTAGACTTAAATTCTGTAGTAACAAGTTCTTGTTGTATTTTTTTTAAAAAATTATGTTCAAAAAAATCATCCTGTACAAAAATTTTAGGTGGTTGCATACTCTACCTTTAAATATTCTATCTTTCTTACCCACCCTCTTGGTATGGCCACGGCTCCACCTCCATGATTATCATCTTTATCTACGCACCAGGATCGCATGATTACAATCTTGTCTTCATTATTAACAACCATGTATCCTACCTCTTGGCACACGGCCAACGGAGCATCTAAAATATCTTTTATAGGTAACCAACCTGTTTCCATGTCTCTAGCGTCTTTCCATGTAACTCGCACCATAGGGAATACTTCTTTATTTTTCATAATCAAAAAAAATGTTTAAACTATACCTTGGAGAACTTTCTCCTAAAGCTTGCATGTTTGTATGTCTAATTAAGCCTGCATTAAAAAACACTGCTCTGTTTTCAAGAAAACCTGCACATGTTGTTAAGAATCCATCCGTTGTTAAAAAACCAGTGCCATTATGTAATAAAGGCTCTCCTTTTAGATAAAGTAAAAAAGAATAAGAACCCTCATCAAAGTGATGGTTTATTTTTTCATGATTATGTCTCATGTGGATTCTACCGTTTGCAATTTTTATCTTGCTTGATAAATTAAAATCTTTGTAAATTTTTTCTACTATTTGATCTTTTTCAAGAACCTCTTTTTGTATTTCAACACCAAAACCGTAATGACCTGTGTCGTTAATGTAAGATTCGTAATTTTGTTGAAGAGCTAACTCTTGTAAATGTTGAAGTATTGGTATTGGTAAAAAGTCATCAACTACAAAAACAAATCGTTTATTTTTTTGGATCATCAGTAGTTAAGGTTGCAGTTTTAGGAACTAAACGCAAATTAAATGATACAGATCTTCTTTCTTCATTTGGTGTTCTAAATGGGTATACCATGTGTGTAAGCCATGATGGAAACATAAATATATCACCAACTTCAGGTGGATGCTGTAATTTATGTCCACTAAAAGTTTTTGGATCACCACACATAAAAAGAATATCACCTACGCTAGGGTAATGATCTTCAGCTGCTCTTTCTTTATCTATGCTCTCTGGCATTTTTGTGTAAAACACACCAGACAAATCACCATCGTGCATGTGTGCAGGATTAAAATCTCCAGACCATTGGCTCACGCACCACATTGATTCTATTACCATTTTATCTATTTTTTCAGCCTCTAAAGTTTCATTAGCTGGTGGGATACTAAGATATTGTTTTACCATCTCACCAATTAAAAAAACTAATTGCTGGCCTTCTTTGTCTATCCACTCTGGTGGCATACGAACTTCTTGTTTTACATTGCCAGCTAAATTAGGTGACCAATCCCATTGTTTGGCTAATTTAGGATCACCAAGTAACTCATCAGCTTTG